>Ga0325400_1005208_pt1 | contig 12205 bp, 4 predicted proteins | sample PopdelMetagenome_2_FD_205662 | JGI IMG/M metagenome (GOLD analysis project Ga0325400, IMG submission 205662) | Populus deltoides microbial communities from Bellville, Georgia, United States - Xylem-PdKOR-R1 | ecosystem: Host-associated > Plants > Phyllosphere > Stem > Wood/Secondary xylem...
CGATTTATCCACATCTATTTCTACGTGGAATTGATGTTATTGATCGACCAAGTCGTCAATGAAGTTAAATTCCGGAGCTATATAATTAGATTATGAATATGCCCGGTTGGATAAAAAAAATTTAAACGTAAAAAAATATATATATTTAGATTATAATTTTTTTTATTCTCATTAAATTTAGTATAATATTTCATACCTATACATTCTCAACTTAACTCTTTACTTATATCTTAAAATTAAGTAATTATATTTCGGAATTACCTCATCTTGTTGGCTAAACAGATTCAAAAGCAAAATATCAAAGTATAAAAAGAAAATTGACCAGATTAATTATAATCAACCCATCAAACTTGAGATCTGATTTATTAACTTCAATAGGTTGGATTAATTTTTTTTATATTTTATTACATTATAAAAAAACATAAAAAATGATTTACTATCAACTAAATACTAAAAATAAAATTAAATTAAAAAAACCCCATATGATAAAGATGGAATTGGAATGGGAAAAAAAAATAGAGATAAAAGAAAAGGTAAAAAAAAACAAAGGAAATGAAACCCCATATTGATAGAATTGAAAAAAAAAAGATAATACAAAAAGGGGTCAAAAAACTTTTATTATATGATAAAAAAATATAAAAATCAATTTAACAACAATTCAATACTAATTAAAAGATAAAATTTAATAAACATCTCACATTAAAGAATAGAATTTGAAGAAAAAAAAACAAAATATAAAAAAAAGAGCTAAAAAAATCAAAGGAAATAAAAACTATATATTAATGGATGAAATTGAAAAAAATAAAATTCATAATATTTTCTTAAAAAGGTCCAAAAAACCTAAATGGCCAATAAAAAAAACAAAGGACTAGTCATAACAAAGCCAAAATACGCGGGTCTAAGATAGTTTTTTTTATATAAAAAGTGGATGACATGATGCTCACCCCTTTAATTTTTTTTTAAAAAAAGCTAAGACAAAAAGATCTTAAAAGCAAATATTGCATGTCACCGATCTCAAACCTAAGACCTTTTCTTTAGCCAACACATCAATCAACTCAGCTACAACATGAATTTCTTAACTAAAAGATTAAATTAGTATATAAACCTGGTTTATTATTTATATGAACAGTTCGATTGACCCTACATCTTTTAGTTGTATTAAGAATAACAGCTAAAATAAAAAAGCAAATAGTATAAAAAATTACGTTAAATAAAAATCTATAAGGTCTATAGAAAGTCTTGTACATTTAACATGTCAAAGCACCTATCTTTATAAAGAAACTAGTCATGTTACGTGCTTTGCCTTGGCCTGATTATTTTTTTTGTGCAAAAAATAATGTTCAGATGCTAAAATGAGATAAAAAAATAAAAAAAAAATCAATCTTAGTTGTGAGCTATCCTTTTATGATGATATTTTTAACAACACAACATAAGGGATTTTTTTACGCTAGGAGGCACGACATGCTCCTTTCCCTTTTTTTTTTAGCTAAATACCAGATTGCTCGTGAGCTGACATGTTAATATCATAAAAACCTTTAGTAAAAGACTAAAAAGCACCTTCAGTCTATTTTTTTTCCAATGATATTTTGGTCATTTTACTGTGCTTTTGATTTTTTTTTTTTTTATATCTGTTCAAATACAAATTTACTCCTCATCTTACATGATAATAATGAAAAAACCATTTTAAAAGTACCAAATTGTTCCTTGATGCCATTATTAAGATTTTTGCTTTTAAGGGCTTTTCGGTCTTTTCACTGTAAATTTGAAATGGAAGTAGATATAACCTCCCTTGATCAATTTAAAAATGACTAATGCACATCATAAAAAAACTTTAATACCCCTAATAGCTAGTTAGAGGTTTTTTTATATGAAGGGTAAAGATATCATTACACTATTTCAGTGAACAGTACCAATAAATTTACAACTATATTAATTTCCTAACCAGTTTTAGCTTTTGTTTATATATTGTTAAATAAAAACAAACAAGGTTTATAGAAAATATTGTACATTTAAGTTGAAAATGTCTCAAGCATAAAAACATATATATTTTGAACTTCAATAAAAAAAAAATTCTAGGATAGATCAATTTGTCATATTACTTGTGTACAATTACATAATCCTCAAACAAACTAATGGTTACTCCATATTCAGAAGCATAACATACTAATAAATTTATAAGATAGAAAATAGTAACAAGAGAATATAAGAGCAACTACTTACTTTTTTTGTTGTACATAATAACCCTCGTTAACAAAGTTATTGAGTCTGGTCTAACTCGAGTCAATCTAAAATAATATTATTTTAAAATTATTTTGAGAAAGTCAAAATAGATTTTTATTAGATCAACCGAATAATAGGAAATCAACTCTCAATCGATTTAATTTAAAACCTGACTTGAGTTAGGAACCGAGTTGACAAGTCACTAGGTCGATTCACCGGAGTCAAATCAGGTTTAATAACACCACTATCAACATTAACATCACATTTGCATCTCATGTTTATTGTTGCCGATGTGTGAGCCTACGTCCAATAAGCTTATATTAGTTATTTAACTCGCGCTCCGTTGTGAGTCATGATTTTGTTTTATATATAAAAAAACTTGGTATACAAGATATTTTAGAGTGTAAATCAAAAGGTTTATCATGTATCAAATAAAATAAATTGATAATCATCTATGAAAATAAACAAAAAAAAGTATTTAACAATAATTAAAAGAGAAACTGGAAAAATTAAAAAATAGATGTGGATCAAGATATTTGATCTCGCAAAATAAAATATTTACTTGTTTTTGTCTACTAAATTTGTTTATTAAAATAAATAGAAAACAATATTATGCAATACCGAACATATCAGAAATAGTATTTCAAAATAAATATTTTTTTTAATAAAATAAAGCTTATCTATATAAAATAAAAAAATCTTCAAAAATTAAATAAAAAACAAAATATTAAAAAAAACCTCTATTAAAAAAAAAACTTGCAACCTATGGCCTAGGACATGAGACTGAGATAAACTAATAGAAAAGAAACTGAAAATAACATAAAACCAATCTTTTAAAGAATAATGTCAAATGATAAAATGATAAAATAAAAAATAAAAAATATCTATAATAATATCAACTCTTAAAACTCATGAATTATGTCATTAGATCAGAAGAACGAAAAATTAAAAAAAAAATATAAAACTCAATTCCTAATAAATCAAATGTCAAAGGATAAAATCAGGAAAAAAAATAAATCACACAAAATTATAATTAAAAGAATGAGGGTGAAAATCAAAATAAAAATAAATTAGAATGCACAAAAGAAATTAAATTGGAGGGTTAAATTGAAAAGAAAAAAAATTAACAAAATAAAAAATAAATAAAAAGAATGAGGGCTAAATTGAAAAAAAATAAAACAACATAAAATTTGATTGAAGGATGAAATTGAAAACAACAAAACTTAAAAAAAAGGGCAAAAAAATCAGAAATCAAAAGAATTAAAATTAAATTGAAGAAAATAATATATGATAAATTGTAATTTAAAAATTAAATTGTTAACATTACAAACTTTTTTAGAATGTCCAAGGATAAAAATAAATAATAAAAAATATAAGGACTGTAATTGAAAAAAAAAAAAAGAACGAGCATGTTTTTTTTGAAAGAGAGAAAAAAGATAAAAGATAAAAAACAACTATCAACGACAAACTGTTTATTAACTGCCATCATGTGTTGCATTAGGAGAAAGAGAGGTGGTGTCTCTCATGCACTGATTCGTGAGGAAAAGAAGCCTGCAATTTTTTTTAAAATTAAAAAAGCATTATTAAGCACAAAAGGTCTAAAATACCCCTTCATGATTCTAGAATAAAAAAAGCAAAAGTAAAAAGATGAAATCGCTCTTGAACACATGCCTTTATTTTTTTCAATTCAAAGAGTAAAAAAGTTATTTAACTGTTTGAAAAAAGAAACATATCAAAATCCCTGTTTACAGTAAACGGATCAATTTTTTTTTATTCTAAAGGTAATTAATAATTTTTCTGTTTTGAAACAGTGAAGAAAACAAAAATACTCTTGCATAATTCGACTAATGAGTCATTTGAAAAGACCGAATTACCCTCCAAACCAAGACATCCCTTTTTTTTCAAAGGACAAAATCATAATTTAACCAACACAATGAATAGTGTTGTTGTTTCTGTTAATATATATATATATATATATATATATATATATATATATATATATAGTTAAGCTACAACAAAATGCGATCGATTACGAAAACACCATTCCCTGAAGTGCTATGGCTGGTTTACAACAATAAGGGGCTCGCCCATATATATAATTGCTCAAACATTTAGGTTGGACAAGAATTGAACATCAAATTTACGCAGGCATTATGATTTAGGAGCGGTTGCTTTAATGGGTAAACCATGCCCATGAAGATTCTTAGTCGAGCTAATGTGTGACATCAAGTTAAAGTTGATAGAGATATGTCAAGCAAGAAAGATGAATTTTGAAAAGGAAGAACTTGCGGGATTAAAGACATCTGTTATTTCCCCTTGTCTTATCAAGAAAAACAAAGCCACTTCAATGCAGACATGCTATGGTAAAAGAGAATTGAGCATTTAAACAAATATTACAAGTTCCTTCTCTCGGGAAAGGTCGATTGATTTAATGTTCTACCTAGAACTGAAAAAAAAACCCAGCTTCCAGTCTTTACGATTGAACATGCATGAAGCCAAAACATGAAATAGTGATGAGTATTTAATTCCAATATGTACACATTACAAGTTTTATATTCAAACGTAACCCCATGTAGCACATGCTACTGTAAATGTCACTTGTGCTGGCCTACCTTGCCGAGTAAGTACAGGAGGCTCGCTTTTTTCATTTGTGGATTGGTCGAAGATGGATAGACATATGGATCAAAGCTGTCCATCCCTCTGAGGTCACACGGAGCTAGGACCCCCAAGAAATTAAAAAAAAAATACGTATGGCAAGATGCTATAGTATGAACTAAAAGATGAAAGCTCCTTCACCATGCTATTTGGTACGCAAGGCATTAAACTTGCAGAGAACAGTGAGCGACTCGTGGGGGTGTTGGGACACCCTAGCTAGCAGGAATCGCACAATTTGATCTGATTGCTGAGGTGATAGGACACTCTAGCTAACTTATTTATGGTAAAGCCAAGACAGCACACAAGAATCCACATGAAGAGAAAGCTATGTTTCTATAGAAAAAGAGTCATCCACAGTAGGTTTTACTGTGTCAGGAAGAAGCAACATTTGATCAGGAATATGTCGAGATGGCAATCTGATACAATTTACTGTAAGAAAGAAATGTAAATCTTGTAGTAATACATGTTTCTATTACGTGACTGGTTTGGCTTAGTTATCTAAATTTATTAATAATTGTCATCATTAATGAAGTTGAGAGTAATTATATTCTTGATGACAATACTAAAAATCAAAATAGAATTATTGAGTCATTGAGCTACTCGAGTCATCAGCTATCATCCCAAAGAACTAGCTAGAAATTAAATTTCTTTCACACTAGTCTCACATCCATTATAAATAAAATAAAATAAAATATTAAGACACGATTTATTTATACTCCAGGGTTAATGAGGCTTTTCTAATTGTTCATTTAAGAACTAAAAAAAAAGGGCTTGATGGTTCCTTCCTTCCTTAAATCCTCTCATACTATGTGAGAAAAATTAACAAAAGCAAATTGCGCTTAAAAAAACACACTAAACTTACACATACATCGATGATTATTGTTTCTTATGATAATATAATGATGATTTTGCCCTTCACATAAAAACACTTAAACTTAACTAGTCATGAGAGCATTAAGATTTTTTTATATGGAGCATTGATCATTATTAGATTAATTAGGGATAATTAAGTAAATCTTTTTCCATTCAAAAACACAATAAAAAGATTGAAATGCCCTTAAAAACAAAATTTTCAATATAGTTTTTTAATTAGTGTCATCTAAGATGAGGGGAAATTTCAATACTGGCATCTGGGAAAAAAATTTATTTGTTCTTTTATAAAGTTATTTTTATTTCAATTTCACCTTTAATCAAAAAGTTATTTTTTATTTTTATGTTAATGATGATTCTTATTCTTTTTATTTTTTTTTGTCCTTTTGCTAAATTGATTTTTTTTTAAACTTCACCCTTTAGTTAAATATAAAATTTATTTTATATTTCATTTTATATTTGTATTTTTATTTTTTGAATCTTTTTATATAATTGAATTTTTTTTCATCATTTAATATTTGATTGATTGAGAATTGGATTTCATGATTTGTTCAAATAGAATGTTTCGGATCTATTGACCCGAGTCACGGGTTTGAAAAGTTAACACAATTTTTTTAAAAAAAAGCTTTATAATTATCTTTGTTTTTTTATCGTGTTATTTTAATTTCATGATCTGAATCAGAAGTTTAATGAGATATTTCAGGTTGGCTCAACCTTAATTATTGAGGTTACAAGTTTATTGTGCTAACTCGGGTTAACTAGGACCTTGTTTTCATGTCTTTTTTTTTTATTTTGCACTTCTGTATCTAATGAGATGTGAATTGAGATACACCGTTTGTTATCTTTTGAAAAAATATTTTTTCTAAGGTTATCTTAATTATTTTTTTAAAATTTGATCCATTATTTTTTTTATTAAAATAAAATTAAGATGTATAATTATAATCACTTTTGATTTATTTTAAACACAGTTACAGCACTTCAATTTATATTTTTTACTAAAAAAACAAAATTCAGACCCGCGAGGAAAGCAATGCTAGTTACATGCTAAATTGCATAGTAGAACACCTGGTTTTCAGAGACTGGTCTACTTTGAAGGAATTGTTTTCCTTTCCAAATGTGTCGCCCTCTTAGTTTGGGCCGCAGTCATCTTACGTTATGAGACCTTAATAGGAGCCTTGTTTAGGCCTTGAGATTTGCGACCTCGAATGAAACCTCTTTCTTTCTTTTTGTTTAGGAATTCTTAGATCAATTTACGTATTGAAACTAAATTTAAATTCAATCAAATTTTAATACGTTCACGAGCTCTTATCATTTTTCTATTTATTATAATAATGTGGAAAATAAATCTATTTATTAATCGACTCAAAACCCAGTAATAAAACATGTTGATGGCATAAAAAAAAAAGTATATTCAGATTTTGATCAAAATCATTCATAGAGGTCTAAAATTGGATTTCTGATCAATGTGCTATAAGCCCAGCGGTGTGCATAACAGATTCTTGCCTGTACACCGGGCCCGGAAATGTGGGTTCTGATTTCGACATGAAGCTGTCTTCTTTGTATTGAGTCTAGATGAATATTTTCGAGCTCTCCCAGCCTAATAAAGTTTATATAGGTAGGTACAGTGCAAAGCTAAACACAAAATAACCATAAAAGCAAAGGAAAAACAATGTTTCTTTTTCCCAGTTTAATGATATGATATTTTAAAACAAGCTTGTGTGCAGGACTAAATTCACCTCTTTATTCCCATGAAAGATAGTCTCTCTATTCATAATGAAAAGAAGGTTTAAATATCTATTTGCAAGACACTCATATTAATAATAATAATAATAAATTTAAAGGGGATTCAATTATATTTTTCCTTAAAAAAAAATTATTCACTGTAATAGTTTTTTTTATATAATTTATTTTATAATTATTTTTTAATCCTTTAACATTAGGTTTATTGATAGTTGAAATTAATATTTTTTTTTAAGTTATCTAAGTCTCATAACCTGGATCATAAGTTTTTTAGGTTGACTCGGTTGACTCGAGTTTTTATCCCCTTTTAATTTTTCTCTCAGTTTTATCTTTCAACATTAGGTTTATTTAGAATTACACTTCGTGATTAGTTTCGGTTTACTTTTTATGAGCTTATCTTCATCTTATGACTCGAGTCACAAGTTTAATGGATTAACTCAAGTTGAATCAAGTTGTTTTTTAATCCTTTTTTTTATTTTATCTTTTTTTCAATTTTATCTTTCAGCACTAGATTTATTAAGAATTGACGTTCCTTATTTATTTCAATTTGTTTTCAATTTGTTTATTCCGATCTCATTATCTAAGATGCAGGTTTGGTATGTTATCTCGAGTTGACTCGGGTTATTTTTTTTGTTATTTTTTTATTAATTTTATCCTTCAACATTGGGTTTATTGGAAATTAGGATTCATAATTTGTTTTGATTTTCTTTCTATATGGTTGTCATAATCTTGTAACTCAGCATGTAGATTGACAGGTTAACTTGGGTTGACCAGAATTGATCCAATAAATTATCGTCTCAATAGTTATATAAAAAAAATAATCATCTTAAATATTTATTTTGTGTCAAATTATATTTTTACCGGTTATCAAGGTTCGTTTTAGACCCGCCAAGTTGATCGGGTCACATCGAGGCAATTACCACAAGATTTAAATTTTTTTATACTGGGAAAAACATTAGCAATGCCTATAGTTTGTTATGTTAAAAATTGTTTTGACTTTACTCAGTATAAGGCGGGCCAATGAGCATTATTCATTGTAATAGTGTTCTAATGAATTTGCCCCTTGCTCAAAAAACAATTAAGCTAGGATGTAAGGGCAAGATGGTTGTTTAACCATGATTCATTGTCATTTTTAAATTGTTTGGGTCGATTAGTTTTTTTAATTTTTTTTACAACAATTAAATTAAGTAAATACCTCATGAACAAAAATAAAGGTAGCTTAAGCCTAAAGGCTTTTATGTCTTTTTTATTTTTTAATTAAAGTAAAATTACTTAATTACCCCTAGGTTCACAATTGACCAAACTATTTTTCAGGGTGTTTTGGTCTTTTCATCTTAGTTTTGTTAATGTCAAGTTAACTCGAGCACTTTTGTACTTTAATAAATGTTTAATTCTTAAAAAAAAAAGAGTCATGCGTGTGCCGACAGGTGGGTGGCAAGTGTGAGGTCGTCTGATTAATAAACACCTTCTGCGGTGACATATAAAAGGTCTTGACGCCCCCCCCATTGGACCACACGTGCGGCAAACACACCTCCAGTTTACTGTCGGCGACTAATTCTTTCTTTTCATCTCTCTTCACCTTGAATTTCATGTCAACCCCTTTAAAGTGCAAAACCAACCCCTTCAAATTTTTTCCCTTAACATTTGGTCCCTATCCTTTTAATTATTATTTCTTTTATTTTTAATAAGCTATAAAATTAAAATTATTTTTCAATTCCACCCCTTTTCATTTTTTTTTATATTTCAAATTTGGTCGTCATTCTTTTTATTACTATTTATTTTGTTTAAAAATGTTATCAAACTATTTTTTTTTGTAATTTGATTTTCTTTGGATTTTTTTTCCTATCAAACGTGATCCATGTTCTTTTTATTGTTATTTTTTTACTTTGATAGGATTTTTAAATTTATATTTTTCTTACAATTTCCTCCTTCAACATTAAATTGGTTGAAAATTAAGCTACTTACTTAAACCTGTATCTAAGATTTCACAGGTAACGAGTTTCAGAGATTAGACCAGGTTCACAGGGCACATAGTTTACTTGTTTTTTTTTTCTTTGTCAAATTTGATCCTCAGTTTTCTTATTACTATTTGTTTTTGTTTTGGTAGGTTTTTTTAAATTAATTTTTTTTATTTCATCATTTGATAGTTATATCATTTGTTATATTGGTTGGTTGAGAATTGAGTTTCTTATCTAAACTTAGTTCTACGATTTCATAGGCTTTGGATTTTAGATATTGATCTAGGTTAGGGAGATTCTTTTTCTAAGCTCATGTTTTTTAAGTTTCATCTTAATTTCAACATTTATTTAATTGGAAACTAGGCTTTATTATTTTTATTCCTTTATTTTTTGTAGAATTATTTGTTTATTTAAAAATGACTAGGGTTTCTCAAGTCTTCTTATTTGTTGTTCATTATTATATATACTTTGGCTAATCAACATTAAATTGATTGAGAATCAAGCTTCTTAATTCAACTCAGGTCTATGATTTTATGGGTTGTGAGTTTGAGATCTTAACTCAGATTTAAAAGGTTCACTTGGGTATGCTTGATTTATTTTTTTTCCTTTTTTAAGCTGATTTTTTTAATTTTATCATTCAACATTTATATCATTAGCGATTAGACTCTGTTTTTTATTTATTTTCCTTTTATATGATGTTTTGTGAATTTTTAAAATGATACAGGTTGTCTTGGGTCTTTTTATTTGTTATTTTTTGTTAGATTTACTTTTGCAAGTTTTTCCAATTTTATCATTCAACATTATATCAGTTGAGAATTAATCTTTTCTGTTTCGTCCTTCTAGGTTGAGATTTTTTTATATTAGGCTTTGTGATTTTCTCTGATTTTCTTTCTATTCGTCAATCTTGGTCCTATCACTTAGACCACGAGTTTAGCGGGTTGGCTTATGTTGGCACAATTTCTTTTTAGGGTCGCTCTTTTTAAATTTAATATTTTTTGTGCTCTATCTTTCAACATAAGGTTGTTTTGGAATTGAGTTGTGTAATGTTTCTCAATTTGCCTTCTATTTGTTTATTTTATTTGCAAGTTTCGAATCGCAGAGTTTGGTTTGCTTTTTTGGGTTATTTTTTTAATTGACTCTTTTTTTAATTTCATCATTCGATGTTGGCTTTGCTTGGGATTTAACTTTGACTTTTTTTAATTTGTTTATCTCAGTTTCATGACTAACTTGTATATTTGGCATGCCCGTTGAGGTTGACCTAGGTCATTTTTTTTATTTTTTATTTGTCTTTTCTTTTCATCAACATTTGATTAGCTAGAATCTTAATTTCATTACCTTTTTTTAACCATTCCTTTTTTTTAGGTCCCCTTTTCTTTTTTCTTGGTTGGGTTTATGCCCAAATCTTATTTTTTTAAGCTTTTTTAAAACATGTTTGCATTGTCCAAATATTTTTTTATTGATAAAAAAATATTATGACCCAAGCATAGTGCGAGCCCACAATCTAGTTAAGAAAACCTAAAAAGTGTGGCTAAATCAATATGTGTTTACTCACAAAACATTGTTCATTGGAGTAGTGCTTTACTTTGCCTTTTATTTTAGGTTTTTATTTCAAAGTCACGCTTCAACAACCCAATTCTTTTTATTTAGTATTTTTCTAATGTTATCATTCAATATTAGGTTGTTTGAGAATTGGATTTTATAATCTTCTTTATTTTTTTAAAATGAGATTATTCTGATCTTATGGTTTTAGTTTTTTTCCTTTAATTTCAACATTGGATATGGAGGAATTAGATTTTTTAATTTTTTATTTATTTTTTGTGGATTAATTTTGGTTTCATAACTCAGGTTGCGTGTTTGACAGGTTAGCCCTAGTTGGCTCGAGTCTTTTTTTTTTTTCTTTTTTAATTGATTTTTTTTTAATTTTATCCTTAAACATTGAGTTAGCTAAGAATTAAGCTTCATATTTTTTTTTTCTATAGGGTTGTCCAAGTCTCATGAACTGATCGCAACTTTAGCAAATTAACATAGGTTAACTTAGGTTGTTTTTTATATATTTTTTTTTAACAAAGTGTTTTTTTTATCTTTCAATATTATGTTAATTCATAATTAAGTTTTATAATTTATTTTGATTTTTTTACAAGGTTATCACAGTCAAATAAATATATCACATTCTCAATATTTTAAAAAATATCATTAAATATACATTAGATTTTTTAGTTCATTATGTTTTTTTTAAGCTAGAAAACACATTAGTATTATTTATTTTTAAAAAAATATATGTGATTCTAGCATTTATTAATAATATAATCTACTACTACAATGCCTAAAGTTGTAAAACCTTAGAGTTATCCAAAGGCAAATATTATGGCACCTTTTATGTATTTGAGATTTGTCCTACTAGTCTGGATAGTTGTACACAATCTCTTATTAATGCAGTTGTCCTAGCATCCACAGACATCCATGCTCCATCACACAGGGAATTACGAAACCTGCCAATCCTGGTTGTTCGTTTACCTACATGCCATGTGACATTTGACTAGATTACTGAGTATAAAATTCAAGAATATATTAAAAAAAAATTAGTTAACTTGTTAAATCAAGGTTATAAGATGGAGATAATTTTATTAAAAAAATAAAAAAATATAAACCTCAATTTTCAATCAATTCAATATTGTTGAAGGATGAAATAATAAAAAATAAATTAAAAAAACAAAAAAAAAACTCAAGTCAACATTAGCTAACTTGTTAAACTCATAACCTGA
>Ga0325400_1005209_pt1 | contig 12205 bp, 4 predicted proteins | sample PopdelMetagenome_2_FD_205662 | JGI IMG/M metagenome (GOLD analysis project Ga0325400, IMG submission 205662) | Populus deltoides microbial communities from Bellville, Georgia, United States - Xylem-PdKOR-R1 | ecosystem: Host-associated > Plants > Phyllosphere > Stem > Wood/Secondary xylem...
ATGAAAAAATTATGTATTTTTGGTGCAAATAATAATAATAAGGCACCTGTAACTACAAGTGTCCAAATCATGAAGTAAACAACATATTAGGTTAGTGAATGAAGCTAATTTTAATTACCAAAACTATACAACATTAGACAGTATCATCAGATACAAGAGCAGATTCGATAGCTAATAAATAAATTCAAATGTTAACACAGAGGTCTTGTAATAAAACATTCATTACAAGCACAAGGTAGTGTTTGGATTTAGATGGGACGTGACAAATTACTGTCATGTTCTATGCTTGGTATACTGTGACGATAATAACATCCATGTCTTGTCTATAATGATTTCTGATTGGTAAAAAGCATGCATTATTAACAAGCATGCATCTGTTAGGTGTCCCTGCTGGTGCTTAATTGATCAAGATCATGCTTAACATCATCATTCTTTCCTGTAATATTCTCTGAGAAATTTCAAAGTTGCTTCATCTCTAATTTTATCAAAAACATTAAATTTTTATTGCATTATGAATCTTGCTGTATATATTTATTTAGAGAATTTCTATGACACATCTCTTCACTAAATGTGAAGAAATTTTCACTAGTAAAATTTTGTATTTTTAATATTGGATATTCAATCAATATCAATATACCCTTCTAGTAATGCAGGGTAACCAATACAGTATAACTTAAAAAGCCTAAGAGGAGGTGAGCTAGAGCTTTATAAAAAATTTAATCACTTTTAAAAATGATCTCTAATGACAAGATTGTTGAAATTAATACCAAACTTTTTAACAATACTGAAATCAATAATTAATATCAAGATGCATAAATCAAAGAGATAAGGATAGAGACACTAATTTTTAAAGTGTTTTGAAATATCACCTAATCCACTCCCTAAGTCTTCATTCAAGTATCCACCATCATTGTTGGTCTCAAATAACATACACGCAGCGAAAATAAAAAAACAAAATTATTCAGGAGTCTCTAGGATCTTGTTAGACAGATCTAGAGTTGTTTAGGGATTTATTACCTGAAGATTTGATCTTTTTCAGCTTTGAATAATTCTTTAAAGGTTGGGTTGTCACAAACCATAAGCCATCTAATTGTCCAACCTTCAACGATAATTCACACGAACCACCAGTGAGAAATCTCTTAAATCCCTATTTAAGATAGATAAATTGTTATGCTTAGAGTGCTAGCTCTCTATTCTGTGACTTACATAGTTTTTATGTATAACAGACAATAACTAAAAAATAAGAGGCATAACTTAATATTTATAGAGAAATCTAAAAAACCCTTTAAATTAGCAAAATATCAATTTACCCATTGAATAATATTCATATATTAATTCAGGATAATTTTAGAAATTAACTCAATCAAGTCTTTGATTTTTTAGGTTTAGAAATATAATCTCTGTATTAATTATATTTTAATCCTTAATTTCTAAAATATATTTTAATCAAGTCACACTTAATTAAATCATTTCAATTTAATCCTTCATATGAGACTTTTTCGTTTTGATTCTTGGTTTTAGATTTCTTCAATCAAGTCTCTAATTACTCATCAAACTTCAATATTTATGCAATTAAGTCTATGATTTGACTAAATTGACTCTTTAAAATAGCAATTCGACCTTCAGACTTTAATTTCTTCCAATTAAAGCCTAAATTGACTTAAAAATCAATCTTTCTTGCAATTAAGCCCTCAATAAATTCAATTAAACCTTATAAAATTTCAATTGAGTTCTTAAATATCTAATTTTGAATTTTTCTCCTTAAATTGAATTTTCCTTGCCAATAAGACCTTTATCAGTCAAAATTGAACTGTTAAATTTTTCAATCTTGTGTATTTTGATCTTTTTCAACTAGTCTTTGATAATTTTCTAGGCATTCTTCGTGTTTTTTCTCATTGATATATATTTTTTATTTTCTTCAACATTTTTTTAGTTTTTTGAATTTTTCTCTTTTTTCTTCGCATGTTTATGTGAGGTCCTAAAATAGATAAGAACAGTGGTCAGATAGAACAATAGTTATTGTCACCACTTCTTAAAGTTTAATCCGTTGAACTCTTTAGGTTTCTCATCATGCACTATAAAAGATGATGGTGGGATCCCCTTGTCGCAGTAGTCTTTGTTAAAGCAAGATTTTCTAAAAATTAACAGCGAAAAATTTATAATTAAAGTTTGGTTACCAAAATGCGAAGAAAAACATGCAATAAAAAAATTTAAAATATCAACAAGAAATTATCCTAGCAGGTTCTAATTACAAAGCATGTCGAATATAATAACAATAGACAATATTATAAATTAAATTTTATAAAGAAGTTCATAGATAAAGTTTAGTCTTAAGATTGTTATGGACTAGGAGTTCTTTAGATTAAATATGTGATAACTAAACATATCATGACATGCAAGCCTACAAAACATAGATCTTGTATTTTTAAATAGATTTATAACTAATACATAGCATTTTTTTTTATTCGAGGAAACCCCACCCCCCGGAAAGCGCACTTTGTGGGCCCAGGTGAGCGAGTAAAACCCCGGCTGTCCCAGACTCTTACAAGAGGTGTACGCCCTGACTCGAACTCGAGACCTACTGTGCAAAACTCAAGCCCTTTGCCATACTAAGAAATTACAAGATGATATTCAAAGTAGTAATAGAAAAGAAAAACAAATCCTAACATGTATATTAACACATATAACAATAAAATATACTAAACCGAAAACAATGTTAAAATGAGGTACTTGTTGAAAATATTTATACAAGAAAAATTAATGGTGTTGTTATTAGGGATTAAACCTTTTATTCTTAAAACTAAATTGCTCATCTATTAATGCAAATGATTTTTGCTGCAATTAGTCTCCTAGAATTCCAACAATTTAACTTTCAAATGATGTACTTCATTTTGAAATTCCATGAATCAAAAGTATGAATGAACTCAAAATCTCTCTTAAAAAAATAGAATTTAATCTCTAGAATAGGGGAAAAAAACAACAAAAAAAGTAAGAAGACAAGTTGAGAAAATAATAGAGGAGAAGGCAAATGAGCTGATCTAAAAATATAAAAAACATCCTTTATTTTTACAAAATTTTGAAACCAAAAGAATCAATTCTCATTATTTTGTTCTAATTACCCATCATATAAAGAATAAAAACCTCACAATATTTAACCTTAAAAACCAAACATTTTTCTTTGAAAACACTATTTAGAAAAATGATGAAGACTGATTGTTTAAACTCTTTATTCCTGAGTTGGTTTTATATAAATGAGCTCACAAAAAATAATTCTTTATGTGACAGAATTATTTTATAATAAACTCAAATCCAAGTCCAAAACAGGTTAGTAAAAAATCTTGTGGCTCGAGCTTAAGCCCATGTTAGATCCTAAATCGAGCACGCGTTTATTAATTTGCTTAGGCTCATTTATGACCCTTCAACTTTTTATTATTTATAAAATACAAGAAAAATATTTTTTTTATGTGAGATATAAGGTTTTGAGTTTCAAAAAAAAAATGTCAACCTAGAGTTCTTTAAAATCAATTTCTTACTCACCCACAATTTGTTTTAATCATGTTAATAGTTCATGTTAAATAACTTTTGTTAGAAAATGATTTTCAACAAAATTTTAACCACAAAAGAGAATATACTACACTTTGAATTTGACCTCAAACAATCCCATTAACCATGCTTTATTTCATTAAAACAACTTCAACATACATCCTATAAAAAAATGGACAAAATAAGGTCCATTACCACAATGGCTTAGTCTAATCTCATCAACCCACATTGAGAACTTTTGGCTTTCCTAATATTGAGTTTCTTGAAATTAACACATATCACAGTGAAAACGATAATTCTTTTTAAAAAATTTGGAAGCCTCAAGATCTTGGTAGACAATAGATAGTTGTTTAAGGTTTATACGAAGATTGTCTAAAGATTATATGTTCTTTTCAGCTTTGAGTAATTGCTTCAAGTCTGGGTTATCATAAACTATAAGTCTTTCAAGTGTCTGGTCTTTAAAGATAATCTACATGAAACACCAATGATAAATCTTCTAAACTCTTTTAGAGGATAGGCATTACTATGTCTTTGAATGCTAACTCTTTTCTTTTCTTTTATTTTATAGATCTTCTATATTGTGTGTGTACTATACATAAAATAAAAGGTGTAACATTATATTTATAGGAAAACCTTAAAATCCTATAAATAATAAAATAATAATTTATCCCCTTAAATAATATCACACATATTATTTTAGGATAATTTTAGAAATTTTTTTAATTAAATTCCTATTTGGTTTTTCTAGGTCTAGAATTGTAATTTTCTGTATAAATTACATTCTAAAATTTAATTTCTAAAATTTATTTACAATCAAATCACACTTGATTAATAGTTCTATTTTAATTTTTAACCAATGGTTCTTATATGTGTGACTTATTATATTCTCTAATAAATTAGCCCAAATATAAATAACAATCCTAAATAAAATAGGATTAATTTAATTAATTATCAATTCAATAATTTAATGTTTTATATTTGAAGATTAAGTACAATGTCTAACAACATGTCATGATCTTCAAAATATTAGGTAAGTCATAAGTGATTTGACTTAACCTTTCAATGATAAATTTTTAAGTGTAATTATTATTTCTTCATCAATAATGTTTTGATTTAGACATTGTAGCATATATAATGTCTACCATATCAAATCATGTTTGTTTTCAACATCATAGTTATTAATTTTTTAAATAAAATTTGAAATTCTTTTCAAATCTCTTTCCACCTTACGCAAGGATTTACTCATGAAGGGGTGTAATTTATTTATATTATACACTATTTGGGAACAAATATAATATTTTTTTCTAATTCATCTAGGGTGATGAATCTTCTCTTGATATGTCAAATACCTTGATATAGTTTATGTTATACTCAATATATTCCTGTTTGTTACCATTGATTCAAATAACGTATAACAATATCAAAGCATAACATTTCTTATATAAGATAATTTAGTGATCTCAAGTTTAAGGATTACTTATACAACCATTATGTGAGCCTTTATATAGACACAAATGATCTCTCCATATAGAATTCTCATGTGAGTCAGTTCAGTGCACATGTCATGTGACAAATATTTATATATTAGTTTTAGATATCCCTTATACCTCAGCTTATGAAAACAATTATTTTTTGTTTTATAAAGGAAAGAATATAATATGTATTAGTATCAATAACTAAATCAAATCGTCATTTACTTATTATGCTTAAAGTATAAGATACATTTGATCTTTTACATAACATCTCACACACACACAAACACATCCTTAGAGAGACATATCTTATGCAAAATAGATAAGTATCCTCTATTGACTTCTTCCATGCTAAGTCATTTTAACATCTTGTGGATTGAGATAATCTAAGTAACCTTTTAGATTTATTTTTATAAATCTTTATTTCTAATATATAGGTTGCTTCTCTCACTTTTTTCATAGAAAAATTGTTGAACAACCAGATCTTTATTAACCAGAGTAAAGAAAAGTCATTTCTTAATAATAATATATTGTCTATATATAATATTAGGAAAATGACTCTACTTCCACTAACCTCTTACAAACATAAGGCTTATCCATATTTTTAATGAAATTAAAATGTTTGATTATCTCATCAAAATAAATATTCCAACTCCTCGAAGCTTGTTTAAATCCATAATGGATTTTTATAGTTTGCATAGTTTATTGATAAATTTCTTAGATTCAAAACCTTCAAATTGTGTCACATACATATCTTCTTGAAGATTCTCATTCAAGAATACAATTTTGATATCTATTTGTCAAATCTCATAATCATGATATACAACAATAACAAGTAAAATCGTTATGGATTTTAACATAGTTACCAACAATAAAGTTTCATCAAAGCCAACCTATTTGTCTTTGTATGTTAGCTTTGGAAACTAATCTAGCTTTACACGTTTGTACATTCCTATCCATGTTAATCTTTCTTTTAAAGACCTACTTACATACAATGAGTTTTATCCCTTCAGGTGATTCAGCAAGGCCCATACTCGGTTGGTGTACATAGAATCCATTTCAAATTTTATGGTCTCAAGCCATTTATAGAATTAATGTCATATATTAGCTCCATATAATTGGCAGGCTTATCAAGTATAAGCATCTTGTTATTTTTAGCTTACATGAGAAGTTCATATCTCATTGATGTATAATATATCTTACTAGATTACAAAGTTCTCCTGTTTCTTAAGCTTCAGGCTCAAGTTCCATCTGGATGTCGGTTTATAGTCTTGAACTTCTTCAAGTTCTATTTCTTCCCACTACTCCCTTTGAGAACAAATTATCTCTCTAAAAATGTAGCATATTTTGAGACATATTTTTTCTCAATCGGATAATATAAATAATATCCAATAAAGTTTTTTAGATATCACACAAACTTATTTTTATATGACTTAGCTCCTAACTTTTCAGATACAATATGCTTCACATAAGCGTCACATCTCAAATCTTTAAGTATGATAAGATTGATATGTTATCATTTCATATTTCATATGAAATCTTATCAATAGCTTGATGGAACCATTTTTAAAAGGTAAGTAATAGTTTGTAGGGTATAACCTAAAAAATAAAACAGAAGGTCTGTATAGCTTATCATGAGCTGCACCATATCTAATATTGTGCAATTTCTCCTTTCAAAAACTCTATTATATTGTGGTGTTTCAGGAGGTGTTTATTGTGAGAGAATCATATTCTTTTTATATAATGTTGAAAATCTTGGTTGAGGTATTCATCACATCAATCCAATTGAAGTATCTTAAAATCTTTTCATTTTGTATTTTAACTTTATTTTTGAATTATTTGAATCTTTCAAATGATTTAAACTTTTATCAAATACACATGACCATACACAATATGATCATCAATGATGAAACATGTATATCCGTTCATGGCACGAATAGTTATGAGTCCACATACATTTATATATATATTAGATCTAACAATCCATTAGATCTTTTATTCTTTTAGTGAAGGGTGTTTTGGTCATCTTACCCAATAAACAAGCGTTATAAGATTTATATGATTCATAATCAAAAGGGTGAAATATCATACTTTATGTAATTTAGTGGTTCTTATTTAATTGATATGATTTAGTTTACAATGCCATAAATAATATAGATATTGATTATTTAATATATTCTTCTTGCTATTTGTATTGAACTTGAGTATTCCAAGATCATGTATATACAAACCATATGTATAGGTATTAGATCCATAATAAATATCATTTTATAGAAGGAACAATATTTTTTTCTCAATAATAAATTTAAATCTATTCAGAAATGGATGTGATGTTTCTAGAAAATTTTATAATAAAATAATAATTATCAAGTTCTAATATTGGCATATTTAGTAAAATTAATACAACAATCCTTACTTCATTGCTATATATAGGTCTATTTAACTTTATTTAATAAATAAATATACATGAAGTAGAAGCTTCAACAAGCTCCCTAGCCTTCATGGTTACAAGATAATATTTACAGTTCCTTCTATAATGGTTTTCCATGCCACAATGATGAAAAATACCCTTGTCATTCTTAATTAATGTTTCATGACAAAGCCCAATTAGTCTAATTTATAAAATTTTCAATCTTCCTCAACACATGAGTGTTCATTAAGGAACCCCTTATGATTTTGCAACAGAATAATTTCTTAGAGGTCTCATACTTTTCAATTCTACTAGTTGCATCAAGCAACTCTTTAAAATAATGTACTGGCTATCATAATACATGTAGCCTGTTTATTTTTTTTTTTTTATCAACATGACATTGTTATTTAGTCACAACTTCATTATTTGCATCCTTAACAAGGACACGAGGAATAGAATTTTCAAGAACATACAACCTTCTTCCTTGATTGAGAATAATTCTCATATTTTGATATCAGTTTAAGAAGTTTGGTCCGGTTAATTTATTAGCATCATGTGTACTACATAAAGATATATTTATTTTTACTCATGGTAATCTATCAACCTATTCATGTAAAGATAACAAGTATTGGTTTCATGCATAAATATTTATAACCAAATTAGATAAGGTCTTTAATTATAATTTGATCTCTCACTATTTAGTTGCAAATTAATAACCTTCACTGTTAATTTAAAAAATCTCGTTTAGATTTTCTAGTGGGCTAGGATCTCATTTAATTTATTCAATATTAAGTAACTCAATAAATTAAAATAAATTAAATTAAGTAGATAACATAGTTTATTAATCACATCTCTATGTGACTCCTATATCAGCTATTTGACAACTCTTTGTCTAAACATATCATATATACTTTGTCTAACTACTTCATCTAGTCTTTTATGATCATAAGTAATTCATCCAAATCATATAGGTTAATTAAGTAAGACCTAATTTTATAACATTAAACATATTTGATTAATAATGACCTTGAGTAGTTCAATAATTTATCCATGAATAGAACTCTGAGTTTATGTATTAAAATCAAAAGGTAACAAATCGTGTTCTTAATATGTTAATGAAGGATTTATTATTTTATTTAAATCTCATTCCATGGCATTATTGATATATCATACATAACAATTATATATAAACATACACGCATTCTAATTGGATGATTATGGACATATCTATACTAATTTTCTCAAGCCATTAAAAGAAATTGGGTGGTCAAAAACTTAGGTAGTTGTTGAAAATCTTCATAAGAAATTTGTGAGCATCACAATTATAGCTATCATCACCTTTCTTTCTCCATCTTGGATTACAAAATAGATTTTCCTATCTAAATTTTTACATTTCTAAATTACATAAATTTTATATAATTGAATAAAAAAAACCTCGAGTTATATTCGAGAGGAATTAGATGAGAAAAGAATTTTATAACCTAGAAAAAAAAAGAAAAAAGATAGGACACACATGTCATATTTAATATTATTCAACCATAAAAACACTATCACAGTGGTATGTAATGTTCATAATCATCAATAATGCATAATAACACATTAATATGCATAAATAAATACATTGCATGCTCTAATTCTAATTATTGGCTTTATGTGTAATTTTTAAAATAATATTTATAACACTTAGAAATATTAAATCAAATCAAATCACATAATTTCCCAAACATAATAAATTTTATTTAATAGATATTTACTTTGAAAAATCAGTTTTTAAAGTTTAATAAGAAAATTAATCATATTAAAATTTTTATTAAAATCATAAACTATTTTAGTATCAATTAAATATGATCTTTCGATTTAAAAACTCTCTTTATTTAGAAAAAATCATTTTTACAAAATATTTTAATTAAATTTTTTTATTAAATCCTAATCCAATTAGGATAACACAAAAATAAAATTAAAATGAATTAAACACTTCAATTCAATCCTAATCCAATTAAAAAAAAAAAGAAGCAATTCTGCAATTAATTTAATTTAAGGTTTTGATTTTAATATAAAATCAATATTTTATATGTGTAGGGATATAATTGTAATTCTTCTCAAAATATCTTATTATAATAAGGTATAAATTGTAGCGGTAAATTTATAATTTAATTACTAAAAACCCTAAAATTGGATAAGGGGTAGAATCATAATTTTGCTCCTCTTCTCCTTTCTTATCTACCTATTGCCGACATTAAGCTCCCTACCCACCATCAGTGACAACAAAAAAACAACAACAACATGCTATTGTTGTGTCACCTGGAGCATAGAGCAACAACTCTATGCTGCATTTGCCATTAGCACGAGGCTGTTCTGGTCTAACAGTGTACATGACATTGTTTAGACAGCAGTGAGTGCTTAGCAAATCTGGCAGCGTTGTTGGGAGCGCAATGGCACCCCAAGTGGTGTACTTGGTAAGGTAGCTGCGACTGCTGCCTCTCAATAGCAACGAGCACCAGAAGACCTAGCGTCGTCGCTGGTGGCGTTGCAACTTTTTTTTTTTCTCATAAATCCTGCCAGATTTATAAAATCTAGGCTAGATCTGATGACCAGAACAGTAACCATATTAAAAAAAAAAGTCATGAGAGAAATATTTTTTTGAGAAAATAATTTTTTACATAAATTTAATTCGTAATTAATGTTAATAATAATTAGAACATATAATCAACAATTCTAATTGTCTAATGATGGCTCTGCTATCACTGTAGAGTTTATCAAAACACTTATATATAATGGAAATAATAAATTTTTATTTGTTACAAGAGTCCTAAGATCCTATTAGATAATCTAGGGTTGTTTAGGGTTTATACAAAAATCACATAAAGATCAAATGTTATTTTCAGCTTTAAATAATTGCTTCAAGGTTAAGTTGTCGCAAACCACAAATCATTTAAGTATCCAACCTTTAACAGTAATCCACACGAACCACTAGTGAGAAATATCATAAACCCTTTTTAGGCGAGAGAGATTATTATGTCTTTAATTGCTAACTCTTTTCTTTTGTGTTATTCAGGTTTTCTATATTATGTGTGTACTATATAGAAAATAAGAGACAAATTATTTTATTTATAGGAAAACCTAAAAACCCTATAAATGATAAAATAACAATTTATCCCCTTAAATAATATCACATATATTATTTCAGGGATAACTTTAGAAATTTATTCAATTAAGTCCTTACATGTTTTTTCTAGGTTTAGAATTGTAATTCCCTATATAAATTACATTCTAGTCCTCAGTTTCTAAAACTTATTTACAATCAAGTCACACATAATTAAGATTTGAAACTCTTTTGAAATCAATACTATTTGAGAACAAATAAGACTTTTTTTCTAATTCATCTAGGATGATGAATCCTTACTTGATCACTCAAATATCTTTATATATTTTATGTTATACTCAATGTATGCATGTTTATTACCCTTGATTAGGACAACATGTTGCAAGATCAAAGCGTAATATTTCATATATAAGATAAGTTATTAATGTCAACTCTAAGGATCACTTACATAACTATCACGTATGCCTTGTCATCGACATATATGATCTCTCCATATGAATCTCTCATGCGGTCAATTCAATGTATATATCATCTAACAAACACTTATATATTAGTTCTAGATATCTCTTATAACTCAGCTTACGAGAACAACTGCTTTATTTCATAAAAAAAAAACATAATATATATTAATCTTAATAATTCTAAGTAATGTGTAGTTTTAATAGAGCATTGATTATGAACATTTAGGAACAATACTTTGGTGTAATATATATGAATTCTATAATTATAATAACTTTATAATTTTTTTTACAAAATATTTTTGTTACGAGAACTTTATTTTTACTCTAAATTCATTAATTATATATTTAATAAATATTAAAAATAAATATATTTACATGAATGAAATCAAAATCATAATCATGTGTAATTAATCTATTAACTACATGTCATATTCATTATCACCTTACACATGAACAAAATTTATGTTTTCTCTTTTGATAATTAGACATAAAATATTAGTCATCAGTTACTCTACCCTCCCAATTTAGTAGTCTCTTTTTCAATTTAGATAAATCATACTAGATTGATTGAAATTGAAAATACTTAGTAAATGGATTTTATTTTGATAAATTGGCAGAAAATACAAGATGTAAATAATTGGTTTCCACAATTTTTAATGAATAAAAAGGTTAGTACATGTACTGTAATGGAAAAAGTTTTCATTTTCCAAATCTAGTTTCTTACCTTGGTTTTTTTTTTTTAATGTTTTTTTGCCCATGCAGGATAAAACTATTTAGCAGTGTGGTTGTGATTATTTTTTAAAGTATTTTTTATTCAGAAATATATCAAAATATATATTTTTTTATTTTTTTAAAATTATTTTTGATATCAACTCATCAAAATGATCTAAAAACATAAAAAAATATTAATTTAAAACAAAAAAATAAAAAAATTTTAATTTTTTTTAAAAATGTTTTTAAAATGTAAAAAAAAAAACATGAGATCTTTGTACAGTTTTTGGATAATGAAGAATTCCCCCCCCCCCTTTTTTTTTTTGGTCTGATGGAGGAAAGAAAAGCAAATTTAGCTAGATTTTCTCTAAAGATATTGTAGTGTGTAAATTGAAATTTACTTAAATAACTTTTTATATTAATAAAATTCATAAGATTTCGTAATTAATAAAATTTAATTATCAAATAACATTAAAATAATATTGTAATATTTACATAATTTTAC
>Ga0325400_1005211_pt1 | contig 12203 bp, 15 predicted proteins | sample PopdelMetagenome_2_FD_205662 | JGI IMG/M metagenome (GOLD analysis project Ga0325400, IMG submission 205662) | Populus deltoides microbial communities from Bellville, Georgia, United States - Xylem-PdKOR-R1 | ecosystem: Host-associated > Plants > Phyllosphere > Stem > Wood/Secondary xylem...
TGATCCGACCATTGGATCGCTCTCAAATTTTTAAAGGAGATTCCGGAGGCCGTTTTCCTTGGAGTAGATGTGGAATGGCTACTCGGTGATGCGGACGTCTCTTCGCTAGACACGAGAGTACCGGTTCAAAAGGGCCGTCGCTTTGGATCCGACCGTTTGATCGCCATAAAATTTTTACAACACTTTACAGAAGCTGTTTCCCTTCGAGTAGATGTCGAATCGCTACTCGGTGAGGCGGAGGTCTTTGCGCTCGAGACCTGCGTAGCGGTTCGAAAGGGCCGTAACTTTTGATCCGACCATTGGATTGTTCTCAAATTTTTACAGGAGATTCCGGAGGCCGTTTTCCTTGGAATAGATGTGGAATTGCTACTCGGTCATGCGGACGTCTCTTCGCTAGAGACGAGAGTACCGGTTCAAAATTGTCGTCGCTTTGGATCCGACCGTTTGATCGCCCTAAAATTTTTACAACACTTTCCAGAAGCTGTTTCCCTTGGAGTAGATGTGGAATCGCTACTCGGTGAGGCGGAGGTCTCTGCGCTCGAGACTAGAGTACCGGTTTGAAAGGGCCATAACTTTGGATTCGACCGTTGGATTGCCCTCAAATTTTTACAGGAGATTCCGGAGGCCGTTTTCCTTGGAGTAAATGTGGAATCGCTACTCGGTGAGGCGGCGGTCTCTGCGCTCGAGACCACCGTACCTGTTCGAAAGGGCCATAATTTTTTATCCTACCGTTGGATCGCCCTCAAATTTTTACTGGAGTTTCTAGAGGCAGTTTTCCTTGGAGTAGATGTGGAATCGCTACTCGGTGATGCGGAGGTCTCTTCGCTAGAGAGGAGAGTACCGGTTTGAAATTGCCGTCGCTTTGGATCCGACCGTTTGATCGCCCTAAAATTTTTCCAACACTTTCCAGAAGCTGTTTCCCTTGGAGTAGATGTGGAATCGCTACTCGGTGAGGCGGAGGTCTTTGCGCTCGAGACATGCGTAGCGGTTCGAAAGGGCCGTAACTTTTGATCCGACCATTGGATTGTTCTCAAATTTTTACAGGAGATTCCAGAGGCCGTTTTCCTTGCATTAGATGTGGAATCGCTACTCCGTGAGGCGGAGGTCTCTGCGCTAGAGACGAGAGTACCGGTTCAAAAGGGCCGTCACTTTGGATCCGACCGTTGGATCGCCCTAATATTTTTAAAGGAGTTTCCGAACGCAGTTTTCCTTGCAAGAGGATGTGGAATCGCTACTCGGTGAGGCGGAGGCCTCTGCGCTCGAGACTAGAGTACCGGTTTGAAAGGGCCATAACTTTGGATCCGACCGTTGGATTGCCCTTAAATTTTTACAGGAGTTTCCGGACGTCGTTTTCCTTGCATTAGATGTGGAATCGCTACTCTATGAGGCGGAGGTCTCTGCGCAAGAGACTAGAGTACCGGTACGAAAAAGGGCCCTAACTTTTGATCCGACCGTTAATCGCCCTCAAATTTTTAAAGGAGTTTCCGGACGCAGTTTTCCTTGCAGGAGGATGTGGAATCGCTACTCGGTGAGGCTGAGGTCTCTGCGCTCGAGACCTGCGTAGCGGTTCGAAAGGGCCGTAACTTTTGATCCGACCATTGGATCGCTCTCAAATTTTTAAAGGAGATTCCGGAGGCCGTTTTCCTTGGAGTAGATGTGGAATGGCTACTCGGTGATGCGGACGTCTCTTCGCTAGACACGAGAGTACCGGTTCAAAAGGGCCGTCGCTTTGGATCCGACCGTTTGATCGCCATAAAATTTTTACAACACTTTACAGAAGCTGTTTCCCTTCGAGTAGATGTCGAATCGCTACTCGGTGAGGCGGAGGTCTTTGCGCTCGAGACCTGCGTAGCGGTTCGAAAGGGCCGTAACTTTTGATCCGACCATTGGATTGTTCTCAAATTTTTACAGGAGATTCCGGAGGCCGTTTTCCTTGGAATAGATGTGGAATTGCTACTCGGTCATGCGGACGTCTCTTCGCTAGAGACGAGAGTACCGGTTCAAAATTGTCGTCGCTTTGGATCCGACCGTTTGATCGCCCTAAAATTTTTACAACACTTTCCAGAAGCTGTTTCCCTTGGAGTAGATGTGGAATCGCTACTCGGTGAGGCGGAGGTCTCTGCGCTCGAGACTAGAGTACCGGTTTGAAAGGGCCATAACTTTGGATTCGACCGTTGGATTGCCCTCAAATTTTTACAGGAGATTCCGGAGGCCGTTTTCCTTGGAGTAAATGTGGAATCGCTACTCGGTGAGGCGGCGGTCTCTGCGCTCGAGACCACCGTACCTGTTCGAAAGGGCCATAATTTTTTATCCTACCGTTGGATCGCCCTCAAATTTTTACTGGAGTTTCTAGAGGCAGTTTTCCTTGGAGTAGATGTGGAATCGCTACTCGGTGATGCGGAGGTCTCTTCGCTAGAGAGGAGAGTACCGGTTTGAAATTGCCGTCGCTTTGGATCCGACCGTTTGATCGCCCTAAAATTTTTCCAACACTTTCCAGAAGCTGTTTCCCTTGGAGTAGATGTGGAATCGCTACTCGGTGAGGCGGAGGTCTTTGCGCTCGAGACATGCGTAGCGGTTCGAAAGGGCCGTAACTTTTGATCCGACCATTGGATTGTTCTCAAATTTTTACAGGAGATTCCAGAGGCCGTTTTCCTTGCATTAGATGTGGAATCGCTACTCCGTGAGGCGGAGGTCTCTGCGCTAGAGACTAGAGTACCGGTTCAAAATTGTCGTCGCTTTGGATCCGACCGTTGGATCGCCCTAAAATTTTTAAAGGAGTTTCCGAACGCAGTTTTCCTTGCAAGAGGAAGTGGAATCGCTACTCGGTGAGGCGGAGGTCTCTGCGCTCGAGACTAGAGTACCGGTTTTAAAGGGCCATAACTTTGGATCCGACCGTTGGATTGCCCTTAAATTTTTACAGGAGTTTTCGGACGCCGTTTTCCTTGCATTAGATGTGGAATCGCTACTCTATGAGGCGAAGGTCTCTGCGCAAGAGACTAGAGTACTGGTACGAAAAAAGGGCCCTAACTTTTGATCCGACCGTTAATCGCCCTCAAATTTTTAAAGGAGTTTCTGGACGCAGTTTTCCTTGCAGGAGGATGTGGAATCGCTACTCGATGAGGCGGAGGTCTCTGCGCTCGAGACCAGCGTACCTGTTTGAAAGGGCCATAATTTTTTATCCCACTGTTGGATCGACCTCAAATTTTTACTAGAGTTTCTGGAGGCCGTTTTCCTTGGAGTAGATGTGGAATCGCTACTCAGCGATGTGGAGGTCTCTTCGCTAGCGACGAGAGTACCGGTTCGACAGGGCCGTAACTTTTGATCCGACCGTTGGATCGCCATCAAATTTCTACAGGAGATTCCGGAGGCCGTTTCCCTTGGAGTAGATGTAGAATCGCTACTCGGTGAGGCGGAGGTCTCTGCGCTAGAGACTAGAGTACCGGTTGTAAAGGGCCGTCACTTTGGATCCGACCGTTGGATCGCCCTAAAATTTTTACAGGAGTTTCCAGAAGCTGTTTTCGTTGGAGTTGATGTGGAATCGCTACTCGGTGAGGCGGAGATCTCTGCGCTCGAGACCTGCGTACGGTTCGAAAGGGCCATAACTTTTGATCCAACCGTTGGATCGCCGTTAAATTTTTAGAGGAGATTCCTAAGGAGGTTTTCCTTGGAGTAAATCTGGAACCGCTACGCGGTAAGGCGGAGGTCTCGCGCACGAGACCAGCGTACTTGTTCGAAAGGGCTATAATTTTTTATCCTACCGTTGGATCGCCCTTAAATTTTTACTGGAGTTTCTGGATGCCATTTTCCTTGGAGTAGATGTGGAATCGCTACTCGGTGACGCGAAGGTCTTTCCGCTCCAGACCAGCGTACCGGTTCGAAAGGGCCGTTACTTTTCATCCGACCGTTGGATGGCCCTCAAATTTTTACAGGAGATTCCGGAGGCCGTTTTCCTTGGAGTAGATGTGGAATCGCTACTCGGTGAGGCGGAGGTCTCTGCGCTAGAGACTAGAGTACCGGTTCGAAAGGGCCGTCACTTTGGATCCGACCGTTGGATCGCCCTAAAATATTTATAGGAGTTTCCAGAAGCTGTTTTCTTTGGAGTTGATGTGGAATCGCTACTCGGTGAGGTGGAGATCTCTGCGCTCGAGACCTGCGTACCGGTTTGAAAGGGCCATAATTTTTTATCCTACCGTTGAATCGACCTCAAATTTTTACTGGAGTGTCTAGAGGCCGTTTTCCTTGGAGTAGATGTGGAATCACTACTCAGGGAGGCGGAGGTCTCTTCGCTAGAGACGAGAGTACCGGTTCGTAAGGGCCGTCACTTTCGATCCGCCCGTTTAATCGCCATCAAATTTTTAGAGGAGATTCTGGAGGCCGTTTCCCTTGGAGTAAATGTGGAATCGCTACTCGGTGAGGCGGAGGTCTCTGCGCACGAGGCCAGCGTACCTGGTCGAAAGGGCCGTAAGTTTTGATCCGACCGTTGGATCGCCCTCAAATTTTTATAGGAGATTCCGGAGGCCGTTTCCCTTGGAGTAGATGTAGAATCGCTACTCGGTGAGGCGGAGGTCTCTACGCTAGAGACTAGAGTACCGGTTCTAAAGGGCCGTCACTTTGGATCCGACCGTTGGATCGCCCTAAAATTTTTACAGGAGTTTCTAGAAGCTGTTTTCTTTGGAGTTGATGTGGAATCGCTACTCAGTGAGGCGGAGATCTCTGCGCTCGAGACCTGCGTACGGTTGGAAAGGGCCATAACTTTTAATCCAACCGTTGGATCGGCGTTAAATTTTTAGAAGAGATTCCGGAGGAGGTTTTCCTTGGAGTAGATGTGGAATCGCTACTCGGTGAGGCGCAGGTCTCTGCGCACGAGACCAGCATATCTGTTCGAAAGGGCCATAATTTGTTATCCTACCGTTGGATCGCCCTCAAATTTTTACTGGAGTTTCTGGATGCCGTTTTCCTTGGAGTAGATGTGGAATCGCTACTCAGTGATGCGGAGGTCTCTCCGCTCCGGACCAGCGTACCTGTTCCAAAGGGCCGTCACTTTGGATCCGACCATTGGATTGCCCTCAAATTTTTACAGGAGATTCCGGAGGCCGTTTTCCTTGGAGTAGATGTGGAATCGTTACTCGGTGAGGCGGAGGTCTCTACGCACGAGACCAGCGTACCGGTTCGAAAGGGCCATAGCTTTTGATCCAACCGTTGGATCGCCGTTAAATTTTTAGAGGAGATTCCGGAGGAGGTTTTCCTTGGAGTAGATGTGGAATCGTTACTCGGTGAGGCGGAGGTCTCTTCCCACGAGACCAGCGTACCGGTTCAAAAGGGCAATAACTTTTGATCCAACCGTTGGATCGCCGTTAAATTTTTAGAGGAGATTCCGGAGGAGGTTTTCCTTGGAGTAGATGTGGAATCGCTACTCGGTGATGCGTAGGTCTCTTCGCTAGAGACGAGAGTACCGGTTCGAAAGGGCCGTCACTTTGGATCCGACCGTTTGATCGCCCTAAAATTTTTACAACACTTTCCAGAAGCTGTTTCCCTTGGAGTAGATGTGGAATCGCTACTCGGTGAGGCGGAGGTCTCTGCGCACGAGACCAGCGTACCGGTTCGAAAAGGCCGTAACTTTTGATCCGACCGTTGGATTGCCCTCAAATTTTTACAGGAGTTTCCGGACGCCGTTTTCCTTGCATTAGATGTGGATCGCTACTCTGTGAGGCAGAAGTCTCTGCGCTAGAGACTAGAGTACCGGTTCGAAAGGGTCCTAACTTTTGATCCGACCGTTGGATCGCCCTTAAATTTTTAAAGGAGTTTCCGGACGTAGTTTTCCTTGCAGAAGGACGTGGAATCGCTACTCGGTGATGCGGAGGTCTCCCCGCTCCGGACCAGCGTACCGGTTCGAAACGGCCCTAACTTTTAATCCGACAGTTGGATCGCCCTCAAATTTTTACAGAAGTTTCCGGACGCCGTTTTCCATGTTATAGATGTGGAATCGCTACTCCGTGAGGCGGAGGTCTCTGCGCTAGAGACTAGAGTACTAGTTCAATAGGGCCGTAGCTTTTGATTCGACCATTGGATCGCCCTAAAATTTTTACAGGAGTTTCCAGAAGCTGTTTTCCTTGGAGTAGATGTGGAATCACTACTCGGTGAGGCAGAGGTCTCTGCGCTCGAGACCAGCGTACAGAAGTTTCCGGACGCCGTTTTCCATGTTATAGATGTGGAATCGCTACTCCGTGAGGCGGAGGTCTCTGCGCTAGAGACTAGAGTGCTAGTTCAAAAGGGCCATAACTTTTGATTCGACCTTTGGATCGCCCTGAATTTTTTACAGGAGTTTCCGGACACCGTTTTCCTTGCAGTAGATGTGGAATCGCTACTCGGTGAGGAGGAGGTCTCTGCGCTAGAGATGAGAGTACCGGTTCGAAAGAGCCGTAACTTTTGATCCGACCGTTGTATCGCCCTAAAATTTTTACATGAGTTTTCAGAATCTGTTTTCCTTGGAGTAGATGTGGAATCGCTACTCGGTTAGCGTACCGGTTCGAAAGGGCCGTAACTTTTGACCCTACCGTTGAATCACCCTCAAATTTTTACAGCAGATTCGGGAGGCCATTTTCCTTGAGGTAGATGTGGAATCGCTACTCGGTGAGGCGGAGGTCTCTTCGCTAGAGACGAGAGTACCGGTTCGAAAGGGCTGTAACTATTGATCAGACCGTTTGATCGCCCTGAAATTTTTACAGGAGTTTCCAGAAGCTGTTTTCCTTGGAGTTGATGTGGAATCGCTACTCGGTGAGGCGGAGGTCTCTTCGCTAGAGACAAGAGTACCGGTTCGAAAGGGCCGTAACTTTGGATCCCACCGTTGGATCGCCCTCAAATTTTTACAGGAGTTTCCGGACACCGTTTTCCATGGATTAGATGTGGAATCGCTAATCGGTGAGGCGGAGGTCTCTGCGCTCGAGACTAGCGTACCGGTTGGAAAGGGCCGTAACTTTTGATCCGACCGTTGGATCGCACTCCAATTTTTACAGGAGATTCCGGAGGCCGATTTCCTTGGAGTAGATGTTGAATCGCTACTCGGTGAGGCGGAGGTCTCTTCGCTAGAGACGAGAGTACCGGTTCGAAAGGGCTGTAACTTTGGATCCCACCGTTGGATCGCCCTCCAATTTTTACAGGAGTTTCCGGACACCGTTTTCCTTGGAGTAGATGTGGAATCGCTAATCGGTGAGGCGTAGGTCTCTGCGCTCGAGACCAGCGTACCGGTTCGAAAGGGCCGTAACTTTTGATCCGACCATTGGATCGCCCTCAAATTTTTACAGGAGTTTCCGGACGCCGTTTTCCTTGCAGTAGATGTGGAATCGCTACTGCATATGGCGGAGGTGTCTTCACTAGAGACAAGAGTACCGGTTCGAAAGTGCCGTAACTTTTGATCCGACCGTCGGATCGCCCTCAAATTTTTACAAGAGTTTCCAAAAGCCGTTTTTCTTAGAGTAGATGTGGAATCGCTACTCGGTGAAGCGGAGGTCTCTTCGCTGGAGACAAGAGTTGCGGCTCGAAATGGCCGTAGCTATTGTTACGACCGTAGGATCGCCCTCAAATTTTTACAGGAGTTTCCAGAATCTGTTTTCCTTGCAGTAGATGTGGAATCGCTACTCGGTTAGCGTACCGTTTCGAAACGGCCATAACTTTTGATCCAACCGTTGGATCGCCCTCAAATTTTTACAGGAGATTCCGGAGGCCATTTTCCTTGAGGTAGATTTGGAATCGCTACTCGGTGATGCGGAGGTCTCCCCGCTCCGGACCACCGTACCGGTTGGAAAGGGCCTTAGCTTTTGATCCGACCGTTCGATCGCCCTCAAATTTTTACAGGAGTTTCTGGACGCCGTTTTTCTTGCAGTAGATGTGGAATCGCTACTCGGTGAGGCGGAGGTCTCTTCGCTAGAGACGAGAGTACCGGTTCGAAAGGGCTGTAACTTTGGATCCCACCGTTGGATCGCCCTCCAATTTTTACAGGAGTTTCCGGACACCGTTTTCCTTGGAGTAGATGTGGAATCGCTAATCGGTGAGGCGTAGGTCTCTGCGCTCGAGACCAGCGTACCGGTTCGAAAGGGCCGTAACTTTTGATCCGACCATTGGATCGCCCTCAAATTTTTACAGGAGTTTCCGGACGCCGTTTTCCTTGCAGTAGATGTGGAATCGCTACTGCATATGGCGGAGGTGTCTTCACTAGAGACAAGAGTACCGGTTCGAAAGTGCCGTAACTTTTGATCCGACCGTCGGATCGCCCTCAAATTTTTACAAGAGTTTCCAAAAGCCGTTTTTCTTAGAGTAGATGTGGAATCGCTACTCGGTGAAGCGGAGGTCTCTTCGCTGGAGACAAGAGTTGCGGCTCGAAATGGCCGTAGCTATTGTTACGACCGTAGGATCGCCCTCAAATTTTTACAGGAGTTTCCAGAATCTGTTTTCCTTGCAGTAGATGTGGAATCGCTACTCGGTTAGCGTACCGTTTCGAAACGGCCATAACTTTTGATCCAATCGTTGGATCGCCCTCAAATTTTTACAGGAGATTCCGGAGGCCATTTTCCTTGAGGTAGATGTGGAATCGCTACTCGGTGATGCGGAGGTCTCCCCGCTCCGGACCACCGTACCGGTTCGAAAGGGCCTTAGCTTTTGATCTGACCGTTCGATCGCCCTCAAATTTTTACAGGAGTTTCTGGACGCCGTTTTTCTTGCAGTAGATGTGGAATCGCTACTCGGTGAGGCGGAGGTCTTTGCACTCGAGACCAGCGTACCAGTTCCAAAGGGTCATTACTTTTCATACCGTCGTTGGATCGCCCTAAAAGTTTTACAGGAGTTTCCAGAAGCTGTTTTCCTTGGAGTAGATGTGCAATCGCTACTAGGTGAGGCGGAGGTCTCTGCGCTCGAGACCAGCGTACCGGTTCGAAAGGGCCGTAACTTTTGATCCGACCGTTGGATCGCCCTCAAATTTTTACAGGAGTTTCCAAACGCCGTTTTCCTTGCGGTAGATGTGGAATCGCTACTCCATGAAGCGGAGGTCTCTTCGCTCGAGACCAGCGTACCGGTTTGAAAGGGCCGTAACTTTTGATCCGACGTTCGATCGCCCTCAAATTTTTACAGGAGATTCCAGAAGCTGTTTTCCTTGGAGTAGAAGTGGAATCGCTACTCGGTGAGGCGGAGGTCTCTGCGTTCGAGACCGGCGGACCGGTTCGAAAGGGTCGTAACTATTGATCCGACCGTAGGATCGCCCTCAAATTTTTACAGGAGTTTCCAGAATCTGTTTTCCTTGGAGTAGATGTGGAATCGCTACTCGGTTACCGTATCGGTTCGAAAAGGCCGTAACTTTGGATCCGAACGTTGGATCGCCCTCAAATTTTTACAGGAGATTCAGGAGGCCGTTTTTTTTTAGGTAGATGTGGAATCCCTACTCGGTGATGCGGAGGTCTCCCCGATCCAGACCAGCGTACCAGTTCGAAAGGGCCATAACTTTTGATCCGACCGTTGGATTGCCCTCAAATTTTTACAGGAGTTTCCGGACGCCGTTTTCCTTGCAGTAGATCTGGAATCGCTACTCCGTGAGGCGGAGGTCTCTTCGCTAGAGACTTGAGTCCGGTTCGAAAGGGTCGTTACTTTAGATCCGGCCATTGGATCGCCCTAAAATTTTTACAGGAGTTTCCCGAAGCTGTTTTCCTTTGAGTAGATATGGAATAGCAACTCGTTGAATCAGAGGTCTCATCGCTAGAGCCTAGAGTACCGGTTCGAAAGGGCCGTAACTTTTAATCTGACCGTTGGATCGTTATCAAATTTTTACAGGAGTTTTCGGAAGCTGTTTTCCTTGGAGTAGATGTGGAATCGCTACTCGGTGAGGCGGAGGTCTCTTCGCTAGAGACTAGAGTACCGGCTCGAAAGGGCCGTAACTTTTGATATGGCCGTTGGATCGCCCTCAAATTTTACAGGAGTTTCCGGACGCCGTTTTCCTTACAATACATGTGGAATCACTACTCTATGAGGCGGAAGTCTCTTCGCTAGAGACAAGAGTCCGGTTCGAAAGGGTCGTTTCTTTTGATCTGGCCGTTGGATTGCCCAAAAATTTTTACAAGAGATTCCGGAGGCCGTTTTCATTGGAGTAGATGTAAAATCGCTACTCGGTAAGGCGGAGGTCTCTTCGCTAGAGACCAGCGTACCGGTTCGAAAGGGCCGTAACTTTTGATTCAACCTTTGGATCGCCCTGAAATTTTTACAGGAGTTTCTGGAGGCCGTTTCCCTTGGAGTAGATGTGGAATTGCTACTCGGTGAGGCGGAGGTCTCTACGCTCGAGACCAGCGTACCAGTTCGAAAGGGCCGTAACTTTTGATCCGACCGTTGGATCGCCCTCAAATTTTTATAGGAGATTCTGGAGGCCGTTTGCCTTGGTGTAGATGTGGAATCGCTACTTGATGAGGCGGAGGTCTCTGCGCTAGAGACCAGAGTACCGGTTCGAAAGGGCCGTAACTTTTGATCCGACCGTTGGATTGCCCTCAAATTTTTACAGGAGATTCTGGAGGCCGTTTTCCTTGGAGTAGAAGTGGAAACGCTACTCGATGAGGCGGAGGTCTCTTCGCTAGAGACTAAAGTACCGGTTCGAAAGGGCCGTAATTTTTGATCCGACCGTTGGATCGCCCTCAAATGTTTACAGGAGTTTCCGGACGCCGTTTTCCTTTTAGTAGATGGGGAATCGCTACTCGGTAAGGCAGAGGTCACTTCGCTCCGGCCAGCATACAGGTTCAAAAGGGCCATAATTTTTTATCCGACTGTTGGATCGCCCTTAAATTTTTCCATGAGATTCTGGAGGCCGTTTGCCTTGGAGTAGATGTGGAATCGTTACTCGATGAGGCGGAGGTCTCTTTGCTAGAGACCAGAGTACCGGTTCGAAAGGGCCGTAACTTTTGATCCGACCGTTGGATCGCCCTCAAATTTTTACAGGAGTTTCCGGAAGCTGTTTTCCTTGCAATAGATGTGGAATCGCTACTCGGTCAGGCGGAGGTCTCTGCGCTCGAGACCAGCGTTTCGGCTCGAAAGGGCCGTAACTTTGGATCCAACCGTTGGATCGCCTTCAAATTTTTACAGGAGTTTCCGGAGGTCGTTTTCATTGGAGTAGATGTGGAATCGCTACTCGGTGATGCAGAGGTCTCTCCGCTTCGGAACAGCGTAGCGGTTCGAATGGGCCATAACTTTTAATGCGACCGTTAGATCGCCCTCAAAGTTTTACGGGAGTTTCTGGAAGCGGTTTTCCTTGGAGTAGATGTGAAATCGCTACTCGGTGAGACGGAGGTCTCTGCGGTCGAAACTAGTGTACCGGTTCGAGAGGGCTACAATTTTTGATCCGACCATTGGATCGCCCTCAAATTTTTACAGGAGTTTCCCGAGGCCGTTTTCCTTTTAGTAGATGCGGAATCGCTACTCGGTAAGGCGGAGGTCACTTCGCTCCAGCCAGCATACAGGTTCGAAAGGGCCATAATTTTTTATCCGACCGTTGCATCGCCATCAAATTTTTCAGGAGATTTTGGAGGCCTTTTTCCTTGAAGTAGATATGGCATCGCTACTTGGTGAGGTGGAGGTCTCTTCGCTAGAGATGAGAGTACCGATTCGAAAGGGCCGTAACTTTTGATCCGACTGTTGGATCGCCCTCAAATTTTTACAGTAGTTTCCATAAGCGGGTTTCCTTGGAGTAGATGTGGAATAGCTATTCGGTGAGGCGGAGGTCTCTGCGCTCGAGACTAGCGTTTCGGCTCGAAAGGGCCGTAACTTTTGATCCAACCGTTGGATCGCCCTCAAATTTTTACAGGAGTTTCCAGACGCTGTTTTCCTTGAAGTAGATGTGGAATCGCTACTCGGTCAGGCGGAGGTCTCTGCGCTCGAGACCAGCGTACCGATTCCAAAGGGCCATAACTTTTGATCCAACCGTTGGATTGCCCTCAAATTTTTACAGGAGTTTTCGGAGGCCGTTTTCATTGGAGTAGATGTGGAATCGCTACTCGGTGATGCAGAGGTCTCTCCGCTCCGGACCAGCGTAGCGGTTCCAATGGGCCATAACTTTTGATCCGACCGTTGGATCGCCCTCAAATTTTTTCAGGAGTTTCTGTAAACACCCAAAGGAAAATATATATATATATATATATATATATATATATATATATATATATATATATATATATATATATATA
>Ga0325400_1005212_pt1 | contig 12203 bp, 10 predicted proteins | sample PopdelMetagenome_2_FD_205662 | JGI IMG/M metagenome (GOLD analysis project Ga0325400, IMG submission 205662) | Populus deltoides microbial communities from Bellville, Georgia, United States - Xylem-PdKOR-R1 | ecosystem: Host-associated > Plants > Phyllosphere > Stem > Wood/Secondary xylem...
CTAAATAGTAAATATTAATCAAGGTCCCTTGCCTTAAAATACCAAGCTTTGATCTATGGTCATGGAGTCTTTTCTTGATCCTTTGTTGGAACCCGGAAAAGACTGTCAGTAACCACGAAAATGTCAAACACCCGGTCCTGGATTAGTTTAGAGAACTTCAAAAGCCAGATGCTCTGGAATCCAAGCTGATGATTTGCGGGGCAAACTGTTGCAGCTTTCACTTTTGCGACATCAGCAACCATGCTAGTGGGAACCTCATGGATCTTTTTGTTTCGAGCAAATGGCATTAGTGCACTGCGTATGGGTATCTCATCTAATGAAACACAATTGCTTTATGTTTTCCAATCATTTTCCCTTTTTTCTGAAACAGTATACTCTTGCTTCTTGCTTGGTTCCGTCGATAGCACCCGATCATTATGGCCAAGACTTTCAACACTAAATCAATCAATGACTCAAGAGATTTTGCACAATAATTGCCTTCTCATTCCATGTTCGGTTCCTCCTATTTCATCTCTGATAACCTGAGCTTCTTTTGAGGTGACTTGTAGTGCAAACTGCTTCAAACTCTCTGGTATTTTGTCACTCGAAAATGGCTGGACTCTGCGACTTGACGAGGCAAGAAACCAACTTTGGTTCCACCAGTAGTAAAAAGAAATGTCATCTTTTTTCCAGGATGGAGGTCGTTGTACTGGTAGAATATCGTTGAGGTTGGGTTTTTTTAATGGTTATCTTGTATCAGGATGAAGTTGATGGCAGTCCCCTGTGAAACAATCTAATAAAATATTTTGTGGTTGCCATGTTTATTCTACTATATATGTATAAATGTTTGTTTGTTTTTTTTTTTTCTTATAGTTATTGACCGAGGTTTCTTCCATTGATTATGGGAGCACATTTTCTAAGCATAATACCAAATTGCAACTGTACTTCTGAATGTGAATACCTGATAAGGCTGGTTTTTCATGATCACCTTCTTCTTAAGAAAACCAGGGCTTCCACACTAAAACAGGGTGAGGGAGTGCGTGCGTATGACAAACATAAACAGCTACGACAACAGGGAAGGGACGGAAGTACATACATATTATAAACAGCAACGACAACAGGGAAAGGGACGGAAGTACATGCATATTATAAACAGCAAAGACAGCAAGGCAGCAAATTAACTTATTAAAGCCCTCTGCTGATCAATACCAAGCTTTTACCTATGGTCATGGAGTCATTTTTTTATCCTTCTTTGGCACCCAAACGAGAGTATCACTATCTAGAAAGTGACAAACAGCAGGTCCTGGCTTAATTTTGAGAACTTGAAACGCCATATGGTCTGGACTCCAAGCTGATGTGTTGAGGTGGCAAACCGTTACAGCTTTCACTTTCGTGCCATCAGCACCCACTAATGGAACCTCATCAACCTCTGTGTCTGCGATTACATGGCAATAGTGCACTGCATAGGGATATCTCATCTTGTGACACACTGCTGCTTTATGATCTCCAATCATTTTCACTGCGGCTGAAACCGTATACTCTTGCTTCTTGCCTGCTTCAGTCGAGAGTACCCGAACATTTTGACCAAGCCTTTCAACACTAAAATCAATTAATGACTCTAGGGATGTAGCACAATATTTTTCTTCTCCTTCCATATTTGGCTCCTCGCATCCTCCTATTTCTTCTCTGATAACCTGAGCCTCTTTTGAGTTGACTTCTAGTTTAAAGTACTTCAAAATCTCTGGTACTTTGTCACTCGAAAATGGTATAGACTGTGCGACTTGACGAGGCAAGAAACTAACCTTGGTTCCACTCTCCGTAAAAAGAATTTTCATTCTTTTACCTGGATGGAGATCGTCGTACTGGTAGAATATCGTTGAGTCAGGGAGGGCAGAGTTTAGGGATTTTTTATCGCCTCTTTTATACCTTATCCTATAACGTATTCTATAGGCTCTTAGGATAACAGCAGCACTTACGTTTTCATTAGCGAATTCTCTGTTGATTGAAGGATAATGACCAGGTTGTAGAAGATATCTCAGGGCTTTTGGCAATGGAGTGTTGGGCAACCTTGAGTACCAATACTTCTCAGTAGGTGGAGAAATATCGCTAGGGAAGAAGGTGGCAACTTTCTTTGGTAAAGGGACATTGTCAGCAGACACAGCCACTGTCGTGTGGGTTACACCGATGGTGTTAGCAGCGGTGGAGCAGGTAATGAAGAGGGAGAGAGTAAGAAAGAAGAGGAGGAGCAGTGCACAAGAATTGGCTAGAGACATTTTTTTGAAGATAATGAAGAAGTGAGCAAATACTATAACAAGTACTTGCCATCTTGCAAGTTGCTTGGTGGGACAAACAAACAAGGACTTGTGATGTCGTCGCTTGTTCTATGCACCAATAATGTTATAATTATCTTTTACAAATGTGTCTTTAGGCATGTGATATATGCGGGAAGAATCAAGCAATTCTGCCGATGGATCCCACCTTTTCTTGGCTTTTCTGCCAAACATAGATTGAAAATGGGAACTTTCCAAAATAATTCATTTGATTTGCCTGTTTTGTGATCTGGTGAGGGAGCTACCAGTACCTAGAAAATAGCACTAGCAAGGTTTTCAATAGATGATTCAAAGCCTGTTAAGGCAGCTTTTTCAGCCTTTTCAGGATCTTTTTGTTAAGCTAAACGTTGCAAACACAAACAACCACGACAATAGAGGGTTTCCTTGCCTATAAAGACCTATAACCTAAATATTAATCAAGTTTCCTTGCCTATAAAGACCAAGCTTTGATCTGAGGTCATGGAGTCTTTTCTTGATCCTTTGTTGGAACCCGAGAAAGACTGTCAGTAACCACAAAAATGTGAAACTCCCGGTCCTGGCTTATTTTAGAGAACTTCAAACGCCAGATGCTCTGGAGTCCAAGCTGATGAGTTGAGTCGCAAACTGTTGCAGCTTTCACTTTTGCGCCATCAGCACCCACTAGTGGACAGTAAATCCCACTAGTGGGTGCTGATGTCGCACCCACTAGTGTGTTTATAAATGAATAAAGAAAGAAAAGAGAAGTATATCCCATATAGAATTTGAGAAAGTAAATCTCTCTGTTCTCTTATCGCTTGAAGCCAAAGAATAAATCATATATATATTGTTCCTTAGAAGGTGGTTACGCAGGAAAACCAGCTGTAATGACAGCTGGTATAACTGTAAAACAGCTATGACAAGTTTCTAGAACTAGCAGGTATACTAATATAACAAATCAGTAACAATAATATCAAGTTAGTTAAATCACGTAGCAGACTCCTCTAGCCTTGACTTATCATCCCCCCTCAAGTGGAAAGGGTTTGGGAACTATACAAAGTGGAGTTTGTTTCACATCATATAAAACTCTCTTCAATCTACACTTTGGTTGGGAATTTAGTGTGCATGTTCATAATGCTCTTCTAACTCGCCATTTATGAATATCAAGCTGTAGAATTCCATACTTAAAACTAAGAGTAACAATAATATGATTTGAATAGTTGCAATCTTAACAATTGGACTAAAAATTTCAAAATAATTGAGACCATGAGCTTGGTTATACCCTTTAGCCACAAACCTGGCTTTATATCTTTCTATGCTCCCATCTAGCTTGTGTTTTAGCTTGTACATCCACTTACAACCTATTATATTAACATCATAAAGAAAGTTGTTCAATAAGATTAATTCCAAGTGTGGTTTCGATGAAGAGTAGCAATCTCTATATCTAAAGCTTAAGTCCAATTTAAATCTTTATAGGCTTGTTTGAGAGTGTATGGTTTTGAGATCTTTGTAGTAGAGAGATTAAGAATGATCTTTTTCTTGGTTATACCATGCATCAATCTTGTTGTCATGTGTGGAGCTAGAGGAGAAGAGGGAGCCTGAGCCTCATGAATTGACTCGGGTAAGGTACTAGAGGCAGGAGTGGTTGCAGAACTACTTATAGAATTTGAATTGTCACTTGTTAAAGTGAAAGAAGAAGGTGATGATGAAGAAGTAGAGGAAGGTATAATGGTTGGAGTGAAAATTGCTGCTAAAGTATCATTGGTTGGGCAAAGAGAATGAGTTTTAGTTAGGGGGAATTATGTTTCATGAAAGACAATATGAGGTGTAACATAGACCCATCTAGTCAGAAAATCAAGACATAAATATCCTTTGTTATTGAAGTTATAGCCAAGAAAAATATGTTGAACAAATAGATACTGCAACTTGTGATTGTTGTAAGGATGAATGAATGGGTAACACAAGCACCCAAACACTCTAAGAGACTTGTAATGAGGAATTTTTTGAAAAAGAGTGAAATAGGTTGAGTCATGTTTGAGTGCCTTGCTTGGCATTCTATTTATGAGAAAGGTTATCGTCTGAAAGACATATTGCCGTAATTTCATTAGTAATGAGGCACAAGTTAACGAGGCCAACCTAGATTCAACAACATGCATGTACTTTCTCTCAACTCTCCCATTCTAAGCTAAGATGTAAGGGCAAGAAAAGTGATGAAGTATGCTAGATTGCTGAAGAAAAGCCATAAAGGACCCGAACTCGCCACCATTATCTAGAAATAAGATGAAATGTAACATCCTTTTATTCAAGATAAAACAACAATTATATGTTCATTTATAAATAGAGTAATTATATGTGTGTGTGTGTGTGTAAACATGTGTGTTCATATTAAAATTTACTGAAATTTTCACTAAAATTTTAGTAAAGTCTTCCCATTATCAGAAGGTCCCAAGTTATCGAAATCAACCTGTTTACACTTCTAATTTCCCGCATCTCCTAACTCAATTCAACCCAATCATCCCGAGTCTCAAACGCACAAAACAACATTATTCATATCAACCACAATATTTATGATATACATTGAACAATAATTATCATTATGGATGGATAAAAGATATAAACATGCATGCATGAAACATGATTATATGAACTACAAAATTAAATTAATCTAATCAAGTTTAAATATTAATTATACAAATTAAGTTATACAAATGTTTCCGGGTTTATAAAATATAAGGTCATCCTTCCTAGACTACATAATAGAAGGTGAATAAAAACTAAAATTTACTCTGACCTCACATGCGATGGATCTGAAATAAAATATATATTATTGAAATATGAATATCATAATAAGTATAGTGGCACAAATTTTCAATAATTTAAAAAAATAGATATGTTTTCTTATTTTATTTCTTTTTTCTATTTGTTTCCATTAGAACTCCTTCTCATTCATCTACTGCAAATTGTTTCATCTCTCATTTCCAACTTCCATTCAAGATTCCATTAAAATCAACCACAACTGTCTCACCCACACATTACTAATACCCTACAAATACTTAAAATCACAACATCACACATAACACAATAACACTAATTTTGTATATAATAATAAAATCATATAAAATAAATGTTTCATTGTCATTCAATAATAAATTAACATCATTTTCAATACATTAAATTTAATTTCATTCAAAAATATTACATTATAGTTAATGGTGTTAAACATTCTTGCAGTACAAATTAATCAAAATTGCCTTCTTCTTTTCAATGTCCATGAAGAAAACGCAGAATCTTAAGCCATTGGTAGACAAATAACTATGCATTCTTATCTAAGGCTAACCTTGCGTTGGGCTTTGTGACCCGTGACCCATCATTAACTAACTTCATATTTTTACAGTGACAAAACAAAGGTATATATCCTTTATGTATTTTGCCCTCTATTTCTTATCCATAACTATGTTAAAAATATTTTCAAACATGTTCTTTTCAATGTCTATGACATCAAGGTTATGGCGGAAGAAATTGGTCTTTCAATAAAGACCCTCCTAGAAAATAGTTAGCTTTACCTAATTATGGGTCAAACCAAAACCAAAAAACTTTTGCCTATCAAATTAAAAATCAAACAAAAATTCATCATATCATGACACCACATCATATAATTCTTCACCCGATGGTAGTGATGGTACAACATTGCTTTCAACTCTAACAATAAAAAAGTCCATTATGTTATTTTTATACTTGTTATCCATTAGCAAGAATCGTTAATGGCAATTAATAAAAATGCTTTAACATGATTTGTTAACATGAAGGCCTTGTTATTTTTTATATACTATGGACATGGCAAATTTTCATGAGTACTTCAACTAAAAACCATTCCATACGTAGAAAAATCATTGATAGTCCATATCAAAGCTACTTTAAATTGAAAGATATATTTCCTTAATATATTATAAGTCAAATTCTTGAATGATCACAACTACTTCAACTCATCAATTAACGATCGAAAACAAACATCTATATTCCAACCTGGACTATTAGGAAAAAGTATAACCATTGACAAAAATATGAACGCCAGCCTCATACACATCTCCAATAGCAAGTACACATCTCCAATAGCAAGTTATAAATCATTCGTATCACTGGCCAATAAAAATAAGGAGTAGTAAATAACTTAAATGGATTAAATTTGTATGTACATAACTTAAAATGCACATTCCTTGATTCCACTAAAAATTAAGGATACACCCTATTAAAATGTTTTCATGCTTCACTATTAGAAGGGTGTGCCATCACTCAATCCACTTCATCATATGAATGATACCATGCTATATGCTTAGGAGTCTTTGGAGATATGAATAACTTTTGCAGTTTAGGTGTGATTAGGAAGTATCAAAGTTTTTTATATGTGAAAAAAGTGTTTCCCTTGCTAGTTCTGGGATATAATGAGCATTCTCACATATTCTGCACTCAGTCATCTATGCATTTTCAAGGTAGTATAACATGCAGAAGTTTGGACATATGTTAATTTTTTAGTATCCTATACTGAGGGGTTTCATCATGGATTTAACAACATAAAAGTTCTCTTTTAGCCTATTCCTTCTAGGTAAAATGCTTATTGCTCATTCAATAATTCTATCATAATCGGCCTCATTCAACCCATGATCTCACTTGATTGTGAACACTAATGCAACAATCAATAACTTATTGTGATTTATGCACCCATTCTATAATGGTTCATCAAAATCTTTCAAAACACCGAAAAGCTGGCCACGTCTACATTAGGTTCTTCATGAATGGTTGGAAACTTACCTACATAACCTTGATTCACCCCCATCACATGTATAACCATATTCTTATAAGGATTAAGATCGTCATCTACATCATGCACATTGCTAGAACTAGAAGTTAACCCAACCATTCTTACTATCATGGTCTTAGAAGGAACATGTGGTTCTGTGTGTGCAAATTAGCACAAGTATTTCTTTACGAACTCTTTTTGTAGAAGATGCATCATTATAACATCTAGATCAAGAATTTTTGTTTTTATTTTTACACCTCTTACATGAACATCTAATACTAGCTCCACTAATATTTATCAAATTAGATAGTGTGTAATTAATAAAACCCTCAATCTTATTACAATAATCTAACCTACGCAACCCTTGGGATGAACCTCAATACATTCATGAATGATTACTTATTACTTATGTCAAAGCTATATAGAATATTGATGACAACATGTATTAATTAATTATGTAAACAAAATAAATTAACTAACATTGGTTTAACTCAAACTTATCCAATCTATTTTAAAAGTACTCGTAATTCATTATCATTTATGTACATGTATAAGTTCAAATTTCTATATATTAATCAAAATTTTCAACTCAATAATAAAATTAACAAAATATAAAAAAAGATCGTTAAATAAATCATGTTTTATTTAATTACAAAAAAACCTAAGTCATAAATTCTTAAAAAATCATCACTTTACAAACAAATATATATTTTTTAAAATCTCTAAATTTGTATAAATTATACATCCATATAACAAATTTGTATGAGAAAAAAGTTATGAAACAAGTAAACAAAAAAAATACATATGCTACAAAAATATACAATAAGAATTAACATTTTAAAATTGAATTCAAACAAAAATTAGGAATTTTTGTGTACTTGATGTTGGAATCCTTAATAAAATTTGAATTAGAATAGGGATGTTGATAAACTAAGTGTTAAGGTAGTCGGATTTGTGGTGGAAGGTTGATTTATTATAAAATAGGAGGTATGTTGTTTGTTTATTACAGATCTGGGAGGAAGAAGGAGAAATTGATGAGTGGGAGAAGAAGGCTGCTTGTCAGGTCATAAATTTAATATCACAAATAGATTTATTAATGGGTTAATTTCTTTAATAATTTTGTATGTAAAAATGACATCTTATTGCACATTTCTACTTTTTTTTATTCTTTCTTTTCGTACTGTAATTCCCTTGGTATATATAAAGGGAATAATTCCTTTGATGTTCATCGATAGATATAGTGAGGGACTATTTTGTCGGTAAAATTCACCATAATTTACTGACATAATTTTTCTATCAGTGTTTCTGTTTGTATTTGTCAATGTTTTAGTAGTATGCATATAGTATATGCACAACTAGGTGTGTTGCACATAGCTAACAATTTTCATTTTAAGTGTTTGCCCTCTCAAATAATTCAATAACTAATCAATATGTGACTACATTACAATGCTCTCTTTCCTTGTCCCCTCAGCTAAGGATGTGGAAATACTCGTTAAGAATGGAATCCTAGAAAATTGTCTCCCTGATAATGAAGCAGTTGCAAGCCTTTTCCGCAATCTTTCCAAGGAAAATACTCTCGCCATTGACACTTTCTACTATTCTGGTTTAGTTGAAGATCTGAACAAGTACTGCGGAAAACGGAGACACAAATGGAAGGCAACCTTGAAACAGAAGTATTTTGACAATCCATGGACAATAATCTCTCTTGTAGCAGCTACTGTTCTTCTCATACTCACTATCACGCAAACAGTGTGTTCAATCATTCAAGTTGTTTGATTATGCTATTTCAGTTGTTTTCTATAAATTAACGGTGTATTCTGTAATCGCATCCTATGAAATTACTGTACATGTTCTTCAATAACTAATCAATTTTTTCTCCCTGTCTTGCTTTCTCTGCTACATAGTTAGCATAAATCAATTTTTTCTATTTCAGTTTACTCATTTTTTCTATTTCAGCTACATTTTCCCCCACATACTGTTGCCTTTTAATTTCTATCTTCTCTTTTGGAACTTGTTTTCTCTTCATCATTTTTTTTTTTGGCTTTATTTCTGTCTACACTATTCTACTTTGATATTCGACGCTTTTCTATTGCTTTGTTTTTTCTAATCATATACATTTTGGAGTGTTAAATTCTTCGGAAAAACTTCACATAACAAATTTCATCGCGATGCAACGATGGGGGAAAAAATTATGCTCGTTTTTGTCATAAATATATATAGTTTGATGCATGTAGATGTCTTATCAAACTTGAACATGTTAAAATCCATCCTGCATTATTTTGTCTAACAGTGTCCAATAAATCCCCTCCATCTCTAACCCACATGTACAATTGAATTTTTTAAAAAAACACAAATCTTTTTGTTAAGAGTAATAATATTTATAGATATTACTAGAATTGTGAGTAGGGTTACACCATGAGCCAAAATGTTTTTTTTTTATTAGTAATGCAATCTAGTTTTAAAAAAGTTTTTTAAAAATAAGATTTGAAGCATATAATTAACCGAGAAAAAAAGAATTGAGAACCTGCAAAAAACAGCAAATAAAAAGATATAAGAAAACCCAAGTAGTTTTAAAAATTCATGAAAAATCATATGGAAGATAAATAAAGAAAGATTGTGCCTAATTTCTAATGATTTAATGTTTAAATGATAAAATTATATCTATAAAAAAATAATGAGAAAAGAAAAAAAATAAACCAAGCAAAAACAGACGAACATTCTAAATCTGAGCTAAGGTCTCAAATTTATAACCCTTTAAATCTTAGATCCGAGTTAAATAAAAAAATTTAATTTTCAATCAATTTAATATTGAATCATGAAATAATAAAAAAATAAATTAAAAAAACTCTTCAAATTAAAAAATTAATAATCAAAATAATAGGGATCAAATTTAATAGGAAAAAAACTCAATGAGAATGAAATTGTGAAAAAAAATCTAAAAAATAATCCCAAATATAAAAAATAACAATCAAAAGAATGAGAAATAAATTTGAAAAATAAAAAAAAAATAAAAAGTGTGAACTAAAAAAGAATTGTAATTTGACTTAAAATAATTCAAGATGATAATTTTTTAAATTTATAACACAAAACCAAAGCCTTCAGATCTAACAATTAAATGTCAAAAAGTAATAAGAAGCATAATATATCTAAAACCTAGCCCAATCCAATAGTAAAATTCAAGGATATAGTCATTCAAGTTTATGCTATCAAGGTACTATCTCTCTCTTTCATTTAGTCATCCTAATTATTTTCTACATAATTTTGCTATTTATATAGCAAATCTATAAAGAAAGATTCACATCATCTAATAAAATTTAAAAATTACAGTTGTTACATTTAGGTCCTAGGATGTTGATTAAAAATTTAAAAATTAAAATGAATAATAAAATAAAACATTATTAAAAAGATAATAATAATAATAATAATAAAAAAGAAAGAAGTAAATTTGACCATGGATCCCATCTTATCTTTTCTTTGTTGGTTTGCTAGCCATATCTCAAAATGGAAAATCCCAAAAGAGCCCATTTGATTTGCCTTTTTTTTTTTTTTTTGGATGTTGATGAGTTTTTTTTTTTTTACCATAATTTATGATTGAAGTATATTTTATGGCTACTTAATTAAATCTTAAATAATTGTCGAAACAATATGAAAGAGTAAAGTTTAGATTCACATCCACCTCAACATCATTTGTAAATAAGCTTATTCTGTAAAACAAATACAGTAAGTTTATTATATGCAGAAACCAAATCAGTCTATTTTTCTAAATTTCACTTGATTCCAAAACTTAAAAACTAGAGCACATGCCTGCACTGTGATCCGACTGGATTTTTAGCCACACAATATAATTTCACAAGAAAGTAGGCACGCAGGGTGTCTCATCCGGGACAAATACAGTACTGATGAACTGGAACTAGGGCCACCTTGAAGATGTCATATTATGTCAACTTGAAGATGTCGCATTATATGCAATCTGATCCTAATGCATGGAATCACACACATCAAACAAACTGCCAGTAAAGCTGATAGGCACAGATGTGGTCATGCAGCAGCCGGAAACTCGCCAAAACATCCCACAATGATGACATCAACTGATTTTTTAGCAAATTGCAGTAACTAATTATACAAGTTTGGCCGCCACAGAATGACAGCCATAAAGAGCTGCAAGTAAATTAACTTAACCGTAAAGGAGAGCATTAGTCGTAGACCCATTACAATCCCAGATCCTAAACAAAATAAACTTGTATAGCTAGGCAGGCGTTAAAAGGATCCACTCCAAGGTGTCGAACTTCGATATCCCAAGAACAGTAAAGCGTGATCTCTACAATTAGCATCTTATATATAAGGTATGGTTCGTGTAAGTTGGTTAATTAGGTGGCCAAAAGGTCAGATGCCGGTCCTATTGCTTTGGATGATTTGGAATCAGCCGGAGCTCTTGTTTTAGCTTGTAAAACCTGTACAGTATCTAAAGATCTAATTCCCACTCCTCTAAGGATAACTGGGTTTCTTCAAATGGAACGAAAGATCACTAACATTCTATCTTCATGTAAATGCTTCTGGAGATGTATCGCTTTGATGTCTGTAAAGTATTAACAGCATTGGGAATCTCCAGCAGCCGGTCCTGGCTTAATTTTGAGAACTTCAAACGCCATAACTCTACGTGCAGGCAAGCCATCAAAGCATCTAATATATAATGCACACCGCACAGAAAATAGTACACTTAGATGACGTCTTTTACGAGATGCATGTATTCACATATGTGTTAGCATATCTTACTCTTGCTACAACACGTTTCAGAATAATCAATTTTTTCCTACGATAATGTAATTAAGTGTCAATGCAACATGGCTGTTAGTTCTTCTTGATCGGAGCCTCCTCACCCCTATATAGATAATGTCAATTAGCTCTCTATCTTCAACCCACTTATTTCAAAAAATGTCTCCAGCAAGTTCTTCTGCCCTGCTCCTACTCTTTCTTACTCTCTCCGTTCACATTACCTTTTCAATCGCTGTCAGTACCATCGGTTTAAGCGGCAGGACAGTGGCTGCTGACACTGTCCCTTCACCAAAGAAAGTGGCCACCTTCCTCCTTGGCGATATTTCTCCACCTACTGAGAAGTATTGGTACTCAAGGTTGCCCAACACTCC
>Ga0325400_1005213_pt1 | contig 12202 bp, 6 predicted proteins | sample PopdelMetagenome_2_FD_205662 | JGI IMG/M metagenome (GOLD analysis project Ga0325400, IMG submission 205662) | Populus deltoides microbial communities from Bellville, Georgia, United States - Xylem-PdKOR-R1 | ecosystem: Host-associated > Plants > Phyllosphere > Stem > Wood/Secondary xylem...
AAAAAAAGAAAAATTAGGCTCTTAACCATCATTTGTGTCGAACCATGTTTATTTAATTCATTATTTTACATTGTCACCGTCATTTATTTTCAAAAAAATAATTTAATGATGATATATTATCCATCTCTTAATAAAAGAAAAAAATACCTTCAGCCCACTCTGCACACATGGGCAAGGTGTTGTGATGGCTTTTTCTCTTCTTTGTTTTTTAACACTCTAAAAAAAATTATTAGATTCAATTTCTTCAGTTTTAATATAGTTATTATTATAATTTTTTATTTAAATTTGAATAATTGTTTTCAATTATTATGTAAAAATAATAATACAAACAATAAATTATTTTTGAAATTTAGCCTAAAATTGAATGTTTATTATTAAAATGTTTAAAGAGATTTGAAGCAAAAATCACAAAATATAAACATACTATTTTATTTTTTATTTTTAACTTGCTTCAACTATGATGAATTTTTTTTTTAAATAGAAACAATACTTCCAGTTAAAAACATTGCTATGAATAAGATAAACAAGAGATACATTGATAAATATATATATATATATATATATATATATATATATATATATATATATCTTTGTGACAAAAAGAAAAGCAAAATGATTGTGCTTTCAGTTTTAATGACAATGCTAAAAACATATCAAAGACCTAGAAGTTTCTTTTTATGTTTAAAATTTTTTTAGATCATCTCGGTACTCAGCACAAGCATACAAACCAATTATAACTATGAAACATAAGAAATAAACTTTATATATATTTATATATGTGTGTGTGAGAGAGAGAGAGCTCTCGATTAACCACGTTTCGACAATAAAAAGATCAGTTTCGACAATAAAAAGATCAATCTTGATAGCAACTTGTTTTATTCAATGAGGGGAGTTCATGACCACGAAGGTATTTTTATACCTTGTTGAAGAAATGTAGTTCCACATTTCTGGTTGTGACCACGTAGAGAACACAGCACACTCAATAAAATAGCAGTGGTACTATGACCTTCAATTTAATCAGCCTTTAAGCATAATACGAGAGTTGAGAGAGGTCATGCCAGAAATTTTTAGCAATATAATCATGCATTCATCATAAACTGACATTGTCACCTTGCTCACGTACAATAGAAGCTGAGAGAATGCCAAGATCACGATTTAAGAATGTCAAAGCAGACTCACACTCTGAAATTATTCTTGGAACAGGAGCAACTTTTGTTTCGGATGACCCAACAGCAAGAGCTGAATGTGAGTCTCTAAGATTTCTTAAATTCCCTAGGAACTGCCACAGAAGTAGAAAAATGTTATTTCAGAAAGAAAAAATGGTAACTTTGCTTGTTTTCCTGATATAAATTCAAGATGATGAGTAATTAACTGTAAATGGCTTTGAGATCAAATGCAACATCTCCAAAAATCATAATCACCAATCAGATTATAGTATAACAATGCAGGCGAGCATAATTATCAAGAATATAATAACTCCACCTCTAGGGTGCTAGATGATTTTCTAGCACGAAAACATGTCTGATGCATTTGAGCACAATATCAAAAACAAAAAAGAAGGAACAAGAATAAACTCAAATTGTTCAAAAACATCTTAAGCTAGCCATATAAATTCAAATCTATAGCAGAAACCGAATCAAATCTTCATATTAAACCATATAAATTCATTTTTTTTTAAAAAAGAACAACAGAAAAACAAAACTTCTAGTTCTAGTTTAGGCTATAGAGAGGGCATGTTAGGTCTCCATAATTTAGTGTCCAAGAAAACTGCCTTGGTGGAAAACAAATCACGTTCTCCCTTGGTCTAAAACCACATTTTCTTTAGCATAAATTGATGAAAAGAACGCAAGTTTCCAAGGCAACATTGCTTTGCCAAGGCTTGGTCAATGTTGCCTAAGCGAGCCCTTGGAAGTTCATCTCCCACATTTTCTCTTACTTTTCTCCTCTCAGTACCATATAATGTTAGTGATAATTCTCATATATGCTATACAAAGATTTACGGTATGATGATCAATCTTTTTCTAATGCTTCATGTTCCTAATCTAATATTGAGAGAATCTTACTTGGCATTTCAACCTCTTCATAAATTTAAAACGGAAATTGAGGGCCTTTATTTACCCTCAACTACTTAGTCATATATAAACTCAGGAGATGAAATAGTATCAGTCATAACTCTATGCGATGATGTATCATTGTGTAGTGACTTGACTGATAAAGTGTTGATAGGATTCAAGAAATATTAATTTTATGCCATGTAACCTTTCAAGAAGATGAACATGAAAAACAAGAAATGATGCTGAGATACCTTCCAAAGCATCTTGTATGCCTCCAACAACCGGTTGGCAGCGGGTCCAAACCCATGAAGTTGTGGCACTTCCATCATGTGCGTCCAAGGGCGTATTTCCTGTAAAGGTAAACGAAAAATCAGATTACAGTTAAAATATAGCAAGAGAATGCTTGCACTCATTATCATAGACTTCAAGACAAAGATGCTCGAGCATAGCTTCATAAGCTTCCAAGAATAATGTTTTATGCCGAGAACAGTTAAAAAAGTACAACGTGCTAAAGATCTGAGAGAATTTCTTTTGCGATTTTCTTAAAACATCTCTATGAAGAGTCATAATCAACCAGACAGACAAACTCAACAAATGGGCATAGCAACTCATAATACCTAATGCATAAAAGAGATCCAGCATAATGTAGAAAGTTTTTGTTCAGATATGTTAGGATGGAGCAGAGAAAACACATAAAATAAATTGAATGATCTTGAACTTCCTAAAGAGATTCCTAGAAACTTCTTCATTTACATTCAAGCAGACAGGATGGTTAAAATTATAAATTGTGATCTAGCAGAGAAAATTCAGACCTTAGTGTATATGACATTGAATGACCTTGCAATTTCCAGAAAAGATTCCAAATGTGCCTGGAGTTGGGATTCCACCTCAGCATACTCCTCATCTGGATTGTATGCATGCTAAATAAAACACATATGCATTGCACAGAGTTAAACACGGGGTGAAATCAGATATGAATGAGATGGAAAAAAAAAAGAGTTGCATTAATACTTATTCACAACACAAGAAATTGGGAATGACTCGCCAATAGAGGAAAATAGGTATTCACAAAAAGAACAATTTGTTAAAAGGTGGGAATTTAAGAATTAATATTATATTTTCAAGACAGGGAAATGTAAAAACAATCAGTTGTTTTAAAAGATCATAACAATAGTTTCTCCAAAAATGGCAACATCATGTCTAGAGCTACAAATCTAATGAACACTTTGCAGAAACTCTCTTCCCGAATGTGCACACAGTGTGAATTGTAGACATGATAATGTAAATTGATCGAACAAGAGAAACACAAAGGGCCCTTTTGAACAGATAAGAAAAATAAATAAATAAAATGAAACGAGATTTGGATAAACCTTGGATGCCAAATCATCAACTTTCTGCTGAAGATTCAGAAGTACTTTTGACTGTTCTGCAAGCTTTGTCTCCAACTCAGATACATCTGGTCTGCAAATGTACTTCGATAAAAGGAAGGTAATGTTACTATATCTTGTGACATGAAAAAGAAAAATCATCATTTATGAGTATAAATGAAAAGGGATGATCATGTCATATGTTTGGCATCAGCATTGATAGTTGTGTTCTATAAATTGCTTTTATATGTCTTCTTCAGGACTTACAATGGAATTCATTCCATATAAAACAAGTTATCAATAAACTTGGTTGTCTAGAGAAAAGATTATAACACTTTTCTAGGTAATCTACGTAGGGTCAGACTTGAAAATCACCAAAAGGGGTTTGTCTTTGATAGCAGTTGACAGGCATGGTTTAATATACTTAAACAAGAAGGGTGAACAGGCAAAACGAGAGAGGAGAATGACATAATCTTACAATGGATATATGGATTGAATCTGCACATCAGCAGGGAACAGCTTGCACTCCTCTGAGAAAATTAGAGCTTGTTTCTCTGCAATAGAATCTATGAGTTGTATGTCTTTCGCCACCTGTTCATCTACACTGCAAAATAATACAAACAAATTTCATAAGACCAAAGGACGTAAGGAAATGCAGGCAATAAAGGTTGCAACATTTAAGATCAAAGAGCTGATGAAACTAATTCAAACAGCAAACTTTAAGCAAAGTCAACCTCCATTCTAGATTATCAGCATATCTGCTAGCCTCCACGAGATCTACTATTAGGCGAAGCATTTCAGTTCTGTCTTCATAGCTTCCTTGCCCCTGAAACACAGAGGCATTAACATTGCACTCACTTGAGATTAGAACATCTAACATATGATTCCAAGTTGACTTGATCATAATAACTTTTTGAAATTTAGACATTTCAATTCATTTGAAAAACGCAAAATCTTTTACCTCACCTGCCATTCATCTATTGGTCCATCTTAAAATTGTAGTTTATACAAACTAGACATAAGCATGTGCATCAGTTGTAAAGCATGAAAGGATATTAAATTCATAAGTTACCAGGGTTCCTACTGAAAGGTTGTGTTAGAGTTAAGAAGGGTTTTCAACTGCACTTAATGTCATTGAAGCAAACTAAGTGAAATGTATGAAAACTTACTTGATAAAAAGGTACAATTATTGATCAATAGATAGCCTTTTCATACACAAAATTAAGCAACCTACTTGGATGACTTCTGTGTCTAAAGTTGAAGTGATGCCCAGAAACTTTGCAATCTCTGCCAGATCTGCAAAAAAATGCTCAGTTAGTTTTGAATTGCAAGTTGCAGCAGCAGTAATATAATCACAAATGTTAATGAGCCTTTTTTATATTATTACAAAGATCTTGGAGAAAAGAATGACAAAAACAGAGATGTCGCAATAGCTGGATAAAAGAATAGTTATAAAAATACAACATAGAAACCCTATAGGTATATCAAAAGGCCAAAGTCCAAAAATTTAGACTGGTAATGATAGAAAATTCTCACACCAAGCTTTTCCCCGAATCCATTTTATGAAAAAGAGGAAATGAAATTTTGTAAAATACTCATTGTAGACCAAAAAAAAAAAAAAAAAGCAATACAATTCACTTTCTAAATAAGCTAGTTAAGGATAAATTGGAATGGGTTTGGATTCTGACTGAGATCTTCTAGAAGAAAATAAGTTGTACAATATCTGTCTAAATCCACACTCTACAATCAGGTATCATGTTGAAACAAGAAGAGTTGGAAGTTCCTCTATAAATCAGATTACTGAAGAAATGAAACTTCAAAGAAATAATATTGCCTGATAAAAAAACCACAAATGGAATTGTGATGACCGATAAAGATTTTGGAAGACTATAGACAATGGATGTTTCTCAACACACTCCCAGAGGAGTATGAAATAACCAATACCAACTTCATATACGTGATTAACTTAAGAATTCCAAATTTCCAACCATTAGATTGAAGCTCAAACTGCTATTGATAACCTTTTTACCAAGGAGAATCAGTTTCTAAAAGAAAGCACGAAATCCATTTGCCCTGCAAGGAAATATTTAGTTCATTGAAAGTCCAAGATTCCAAGTCTCCATGGGTTTAAGGAATAACATTACTGGAAATCTATGCATATATATGAAATCCCCACTAATGAACCATGATTCTCATTACAATGGCAAGAGAATTCCAAACATGATCCTCAGAGAATTCTAAACATGACCCTCACAACAACCCTACAAAAAAAAGACTCGAGTAACAATGAGAAAAGACACTAGAATCTTTATCAAGTCCATCATATTCTATGATCCGATTGTTTTTTACTCCAACTATGCAATTGTTAGATGTACAATAAAAAACGAAAGGTTGACTTTCTGAAGGTTAAGTATATAAAAAGTAACGGAAAGAAAAGGCTTACATTGGATACGAGCAGTCTCTTCGCCACGATCCATAGTATCCCGTTGTAGATTGAGCTGCGAGAATGGCGATTTATCACCCAATAACCTGCAATTCAGAGTACCAAAGATTTTTAAATGCCCTTCAGACAGCAAATTCATTATTTCCTTACAGAGAAACTAGCATGTCTAGCACTATATATATATATATATATATATATATATATATATATATATATATATATATATATATATATCTGGGTCAAATAGACCGTTCTCAGCAACCAAACAATCAAGAATCACCAAGTAAAGTAGACATACATCATCAAAGAAGTAACAAGGCAAATCTCCCAAATTAATTTTCTCCTTGACCCGCATTTTCCCAGTAACCAAACAAGCCGGCAACAAAGAGAAGGTGGAAAAAAAAGGAAAGGAAATCACAGTACATTTGGTTCAATTTTCCCAGAAAAAGAAAAAGAAAGTGACAAAGAACATGATGATGATAATAAAGGGAAATGGGTACTTGAAGAAGAGCCATTCGAGAAGAGCATAACGTTCCATGCCAGCGAAAAGAAGAAACTGAGCAGGAGCATTGGCTCTTGGATAATTCAGCATCCCCAGTTTTCTCTGTATCTCTTCCATTTGCTTCGCTGCCATTTCTTTTCTTCTGTTTCTTGTTTTTGATTCAGTAGTTGATCTTTTGCTTCTTTATTTCAATGGAGTGGAGAGACAAAGTACACCTCTGGTTGTTGTTTGACTTTACTATTTCTATGTTTGCTTCACTTCGCTTTGAGTGAATTATAACCTCCTCCTTTCTTTCTTGTTGAATTTCTAAGTTGGGAGTTTCTAAACTATCCTTTTCAAATGCTTTTTTATTTTTTATTTTTTATTTTTTATTTTTTATTTTTTTAATACGAGAGGTTGTCAATTTAGATTACAATGAAATATATTTAAAAAATAAAAGAATTACTATCATGAAAAAAATAACACAAGACTAAGTTGCAATCTTTATTATCCTAGATGCACGGTATTTCTTAAAAATAATTTTTAATAGAAAATATATTAAAATAATTTATTTAATTTGTTTTTATATTAACATATCAAAATTATTTAAAAATCTTCTAAAAAATTATTTTAATTTTTTTAAAAAAAATCAATTTAAAAACACATTAAAAGACAGATTATAACATAAAAACAAATACTTACTAATGTGTGTTTGGTATTATTGTGTATTGTGTGTTTTTAAAAATATTTTTTAATCGAAAATGCATTATAATGATAATTTTTTATATTCTTTAAATTTTTAATATTTTCATATTAAAATTATTAAAAAATATTTAAAAAATAATATTTTGTTGCTTTCCACCCGTTAATTGTTCTTGAGCCTTTATTTTTTTCATATTCATACCTTAAATTGGCATCGAATGAAAGGGACGCTAAAAGATAGGTTCAAAAGAAATATGCAGTTGTCCTTATGATTGAATATCCCTCGGTAGTTGTTGGATTGTCTTTTCCAAGACAGAAGCCCACTTGTCCTTGCCTAAAATTTTAAATGAGAAAATTGCGTATTTAATGTCTAATTTTTTATAATTTTTATGTTTAAGTGTCTTCTAATTTTATTATCTATTTGAGTTATTAATTTTTTTATTTTACTACATATTGTTAATTTATTCCGTTAACTACTGCTTTTCTTTTATCTCATAATACATGGGAAAAAAAGTGCTATAAAATACTAAATAATGCATATTTAGTGTAATAACTCAATTTTGTATCCCGAAATTAGTTTTTTTTTTGTGTGTGTATACTCAAAAATATAAAAACAATTGTAAAAAAACATATATTTTCAGGATATGAAGAAAAACAATTCAAGTTGAAAAGATCAAATACCAGAAAAATAGCTAGATTAGGAGCATTCGACAAAATAAAATGAAGAAAGAAAAAATTCAAGCTTGAAATCCAAACTTGACCAAAATCAGAAGAATTTATTAAGTTTAAAGACTTAATTAAAAGTTTAATAACTTATTTAAGGACTTAATTAAAGAAAAGATTGTGTTTGAAAGTCATTTGGATAAAAATTAGAAGAATTAATTAAGTTTAAAGACTTAATTATACTTCTAATAAGTTTTGTGGATTCAACCAATGACTCAATTGAAAAAAAAATCAAGTGTGAAGACCTAATTCGAATCAATTTGTAAAGGGACACAATTGAAACTTTAAAAATGTCAAATTAGTGAAATCAATGGTTCAATTGCAAGAAGTTTGAAAGCTAATTAAGGGTCAAATTCAAAAAATTCAAAAACCAATAACCTTTCTACAAAAGGCATGCAACATTAGAGGTTGCATCGAACTTTTTCTAGGGATCAATTTGAAGAAAATCAAAGTTTAAGGCTTAATTGGGACTAATTTGAACAAAATAAAAATCAAGGGCCACTTTGTAAAAAGCGCCAGACTTGAGGGATCTCATTTGATTTTTGGTAGGAGCCTAACTGCATAAAATTAGTCGGTTTTGTCTTAATTATAGACATTTGAGCTTAAATTGAAACAACAAGGACCAAATTAAAATGTATCAAAATCCCAATCAAAGATTTAGGGTTTAAACAGATGATATGTTGTTCGTTTTTAATTAATAGTTTGAGTGACATGTTGTCTGCCCTTATTTATTTGTCTTCCTTAGCTGAGAAGGGTAATCTAGTTGCCACTTTTATACGAATGAACGTGACATATGCAGTCACTTTGGGGGCTCTAACCACCACCATTTGACAGAGAAAGTTTTCCTTTTTAAGTTTGTGCTACTCTTGTTTGATGTTTGTGCCCCACTTATTGCATGGAAGTCCTTAACTTCTTGTCCTAAGGCAGCTTGTCTAATTCAACAAAACTTGGTAGAATTACACCCAACTTTTGGATTGATATTGAGAAAGATACATACCACCAAATCAATCATGGTTTGATTCTAGTTGAAGAATAATGCCCCCTGTACAGGATCTATGGTTTGTTTGGCTTTATTAACCTCTTATTGGCCATGATTAATTCATGGAAAGTACACTATCAGTCAACCATTTTTTGACCAAAGTTTCAACTATGAAACTACTAACTTTTTCTAGAAGCTCTAAGAGTTTGTTAAATATTTAAGGAGCAGGAAAATAGAAAAAGAAAGGAGAATAATCGTCTATTAACATTTCAGATTCAAAAAATAGAAAAGAATCTCATATAATCTAGTTTTAAAAAATCACATTCAACCCACATGTGGCTTTACATTTTGAAGCTGTAAAAGAAGTAGGAAAACAGAAGAATAGATCTTGTGTAGAAACCTTAAGAAAAAAATCAATCCAACAGTAAAAAAAAATAAGAAAAGAGAAAAGAAAAGAAAAGAAAAAATAAGATATTGTGTAGAAAAAGATTAGAAGCTCTTCGAAAAGGCTATTAGAATATGCTCTAACCAAGCAAAAAAAGACAAGAACCTGTCACAATCATCTTTTGAGGGTAAGTTATTCAACGTGATGGAAGGGTATAACTCACTGAGAATACCCCTCCCTTCTATTTCAAGTTTTGATTCTTTCATTCAAGTATTGTTCATAATGTTTGTGAAATAATTTGACTATAATTTGGTTTGTTTTTAGCATGTATTTTCAATTTTCTTGAATACAAGTTTGTTATATAATTAGTTGTTTTGTTGTTAATCAAATGTTTAATGGTTCATTAACGACATACTTTTGATAATTGAATACTTGTTTTTAATACATAGAAAGTATATTTATAGTTTGACGATTATATGTACAAATAGTACATATAGCAATGCTTGGCCATTCTAGTGTTTTTGTTCAGTTTTAAAAGTTCATATAGGTCATTTAGATGTTGCTTGTGAAGTTAAATGAGTTTTTAGATGCATAAAAACAATATAGATAAATGTTTGAATATTAATAGTAGGTTATAGACTTTGATTTCTATGTCTTGCATGTTTTTTTGTTGCTTCTAAAGGTTTTTTTAAGTATGTAGATATATGTGTATATGACTTGCATGAATAGGGTTTAGTCCTTTATTTTGGGTTTAGATGCTTTTTTTTTTCCTTCCAGGTTTTAGCTTTGCTGGGCATTCTGGGTTGGTGTTTCCCGGATGAACTTTGCCTTAGGTCGTTCATTTCGGTGTCATTTTGGTTGATTGATAGTTATTATATGTGCATGCATACTTGTTGATCTTTAATCTAAGGCTTTTACGCCTTAAAATATCGATTTAATAGCTTTTGATTTTCATTTTTATCATTTTTTTTTTGTATAAAAATCAAATAATCATGATTTTTGTTTGATTATTGTAATGATATAGCCCCAAAATCTTACTTGAATGTTGATTTCACACATGTTTATTCCTTTTATTAGATATAATATGATCTATTTTTTAAATTATGTTTCTGGGTTTTATCATCATGTTCTTCATGATCTTCGTCAAATTCAAGCCAAAAAATTTTGTTTGATCTTTAAATTTCATTATTGTTTCTAGGCTTGTTTTAGGCTAGGAAGTTAAGCCCATGTGACTAGACTAAGTCTATTCTCCATAAGGCTATGTTTGGCAATGTCACTTTTTGTCAAGAAAAATAATGTTTTTCATGTTCTTAAGGCGTGTTTGAAAAACACGACCTTAAGATATTTTTTAAACCTTTGATTCTTAGTTAATAGTGTGTTTGGAAAACATGCCTTACTCATTTTTCAATTGTGTTAATTTTCTTATTTTTTGTGTTTTTGTCAAACAGACTTAAAATAATTACAAAAAATTCTAAAAAAAAATAATCAAAGACCATTTTAAAATTATTTGTGGGTCCCTTGTATATTTTCCAACCATTTCACTTAATATTAGGGTTGTAGACTTATACTGTAAAATACTGACCCGATATTAAATATACTTGATTTTCTTCAAAATCACCAAAAAAAGACAAAAAATCAAAAATTCCTATTTTGAAAAAATACAATAACAAAATGTTTTATTTTTATGCATATGGTCAAGTCTCTCAAAAATAAAAATAAAAATAAAAATCATATTTGTATAAATAAAAAAAAAATACAAGACCTTATTTAACATCTTTAAATACAAAAATTCAAGAAAAATAATTAGAATATTTAGGTTTTAACATGATAAGATAATGATTTCCTTATCGAGGAAGACTTTTTTTAAACTTTAGATAAATCAACAATTAGAACACACAATAATATCATAGTTTATATCAGACAAATAAAGAATGTAACTTAAACTACGTAAGGTGAACTGAATAATATGTCCTTTTTGTATATAATCAGTCCCCTTATCCAGACTCTGTGACCAATTATATCTTGATTAAATCTCTAATATAATACTCAATATAAAAAATATCAAGATATCAATTTTCAAGCAAAAAAAACATTAATTCTTAACATTGCACCTTAATCAGAAATATAATTCCTAGAACACTAATTTCATTCATAAAAATTATTTTCACACTCGTTTTTCAACAAGTCACTAATTTCACTAACCCAAAAATTAGTCCATGAATATGTTCATTCATCAAGACACTAATTCCATTAACCCAGGAATTAGTCTATCACATCGTATATTTGTTTTCCTCAAAAAATAATATAACTAATTGTTAATTAATTAACAACTCATTAGAATTAATCTAAAAATACAATTTAATCATCAATAAATTCAAGACTTCCATATATATAACTGATGATTGAGCTCGTATTGAAGTTCTCTGCTGTGGTAATGATTTGGCAGCCTCTCCTCCATCGACATAAACATTCTTTTCTTTTATTATTTTTTTAATTCAAGCTAAACTTCTATTATCATTATTTTCAATTACAATTCTCCACAAATTTATTTATTTACATTAAATTTTCCATTTTCTTATTTCCCTTTCATTTGACCGAAAATAAAAACTAAATAGATAACACAAAAATTTCTTATTCCAACCATCTATTTAACATTATTTCATTATTTTCCTATCAATTTCCTTCCACTACATCAAAATTTTTAATTTCCTAGTTTTTTTTCCTCGATCGAAATTGTTTAATAGATGGAGGGAAGAAATTTTTTTTTCTTCTCATTCTCTAATTAATCATTTCTTCAATAAACCAATTCTAATGCAACCTCATATGTGGATTTATCACTTAACAACATTTATTCACAATTAAATCCCCTAAAATCTTCTATAATTAGCCAGCCACAAACTCTATTTAATTATAAAATTTTTTACTTCAATTACAATAATTAAATTATTTTACTCTAGTTTTCATAAATTACAATGACTTTTATTTTCTCCAAATTTGTTTAAAAACCCTAACTTTTTAATTTTAAAAATTCAATCAATTAAGAACTTTAAGCCATTAAAATTAGATCA
>Ga0325400_1005216_pt1 | contig 12201 bp, 7 predicted proteins | sample PopdelMetagenome_2_FD_205662 | JGI IMG/M metagenome (GOLD analysis project Ga0325400, IMG submission 205662) | Populus deltoides microbial communities from Bellville, Georgia, United States - Xylem-PdKOR-R1 | ecosystem: Host-associated > Plants > Phyllosphere > Stem > Wood/Secondary xylem...
AATTCAAATAAAACTCATACCTTTTTTGGTGTTTTCTATAATAATATAATAATGAGAGATAATAAGTTGAGGAATTAGGCTTCATCGCATAGTTCAAAAAGCCTTTGAAAAACATGATTACAAAAGTGATCTTCTCATGCAAATACTCTTTCACTTCCAAGAAAATCATCTCAATTAGACTTGGCTTCCACTCATCAAAGATGCTCTGCAAGGCCTGATAAAAACTTCGATTTGGTGTTCCAAAGCCACCATGCCTTTTAGTTTATCCAATTATCGGTAATTTTATTGAATAGCTAGGGAATTAGGCAAAGAAGAAACCCTTGGAGCATCTGAATTTGCAAACTCTAACTCATCAATGGATCTTACTCTTCCAATTAATTAGAAAATTATTCATATTGATCAAGAGCATCATAAGACTGGAATGTGCTTGGCATCTTCTTCCTCTTAGCTATTTTAGAGGGCCTCAGTTGCACTAGGAAGATGCTCAAAATTGCATTTAATTTTACATGAAATAAGCGTATACCTGACATATAAATTTCCTGGATAACCAAACACAGATGGCGTACAAGAGCATATATACAATTATCACAACAATGGACCAACACGTAGCAGCCTCTACAAGGAAAGATGCACTCAAGAAATTCAGAAACCTGAAGCATGAAATGTAAGCATGAAGCATTAGCAAGTATTCATTATTGTGAAGAAGAAGGTTTTGTTTGAGTTCTCTTAGGCAGAACGAACGATCAAGCATCAGAAGTTTAACAGAAGAAATGAAAACGAAGACAAAGATATCCAAACCAATTCAGCTCCCCTTTTCTAGTCACATCTCAGCCAGTGGTGTTAGCTATCCTACTCAGCTACATCACTCTCTTCATATCTTCCTCTGAATTCCACACTTTGTTCCACAATTCTTCTATCTTTATCTCCAGGCCATGATGTACAGTCACTTCTTCTGGCTTTCCTGAATATAACCCCTTCAATTCATGTATCTCTTTAATCCCTGATTCTACCTTTTCCGAATATTCCTTGTCATATTCATTCACTGAACACAACAAATTCTTCACTGACTCATCTGAATCTGAATAAGGTTCTGCTTCGAGCATTAGAATACGTTCCAAACACTCTATCCCATCGAGAAAAAGAAGAATCAGCTGATAAAACTCAGTGAATATTGTTACATCAATGGGAGCACGATCAGGAACAACTGACTTCCCCTTCTCTGATTTTCTTTCCACTTCTTCAACTATCATTTTCAGTAGAGAAATAATCGTGCGAGTCACCACAGAATCCCCAGCTTCGGTTACCCATTTGATTGAAAGTTCCAAAACTGGTAGCTTCGCTTTCATTTCTTCACTCCCCAACATTAAGAACATGAGAGTGGCAAGCAGAGAAGACGCCTTTGTTGCCAGTCCAACCACTTGATCCTTCACGGGTTGGATTAATTCCAAATGTTCATCAGATTTGACACTGCCTCTTAGCCACTTCATGAGACTCATCTTCTTGGAACCATGTTGAGCTTTCTTCAAATCAGCTTTCCTTCCATGAATCAACTCATATACCTTTTCACCGAATCCTATGATATTTGAAACATATGTAGGATTGGACTCTTCAGACTGATCAAAAGTCACCTTCACCGTCAAAGCGATCAACTGCATAAAATCTTCTTTATTCTTGACTTCTCCATTTTCTTCATTACCTTCTTCACTTTCTTTATAATCTTCTTCCCATCCAGAACCCAGTTCCTGCCATTCTTGATCCCATTGATCTCCCATATATGATGAAAAATGTCCATCAACAGACCTTTCACTAGATTGATCAAGTTCAGAAGTCCGTGACTCAGCAAACCCTTTTTTCCCATTGTCTTCTTCTTCCTTGAATTCACCAAGATCACCGGATTCCTTCGCTTGATCAATCTTTATGCTTTCTTCAAGGTGGGTTCTTTCTGCCCTCAACCGATGTCTTCGAAGAAAAACTTGAAAAAAAAAGGAATATCTTGTTAGAAGAGCTTGAATATAGCGTTTCACTAAGCCATCCATTTTCTCAGTTACTTCTTTCTCACGTCTCCTCCATTGTTCAATTACTTCCCTGATTTTCTTGTCTTCAGTATCACTTCTCTTCTCTAATTCTTTGATATTAATGTCAAAAATCGCAAAATAACGAGGCACGTTTTCAAGGAGAGTGGTCAGCTCAACAAGCACAAGTTCATTATCCCAGAATCTGAAATATTGTTCAGCAGATAATTCATCTAGATTTTCAACGCCAAGAATCCCATGTTCCTGAGAATCATCTTCCTTTAACTCTTCTGTATCTTTTTCTTTGTTGAATTCATCATTCTGATCACTGGATTCGTTGGATTGACCAATATTCATTGTGCTTCCAGCTTCAAGATCCAGTTTCTTTGATGCTAAGAGGGGGATTGTGAAAGAGAAGCGGCAAAATGTGGTTCTTTTGAAGAAACGGTTATTCTGTTAGGTTTATTATACATACATATATATAAACACACGTAGCATAAAATTGCAGGAGCTAACTTAAAGAGATGGAAAAAAACTAATGTTTTTTTCTTCTTCTTTTCCCCTTTTAGTTCCTGCACACAACTCTTAATACCCCCTCCTAAATGATTTGATAACGAGGACAATTTGACTGGATATGAATCCATCATCTACATGAAAGCTTTCAGTTCAAGATTTTTTTAGTTTTTATACCAGCTAGTTAAATTTGGCAGTGCCTAAATCGTTGAGTTTATTGGCTAACAAACTTCATCTGATCATATTGTTAATCCCTTCAATCTGCAGAAGAAAAGAGCAAAGCCATTCCGAAACCTCTGCAAATCCATCAATCTGATCATGCATGTGTTATTATCATGTTGGAAATGCCTAAGTTTATGTTTAAAATCTCTGTGCATAATGAGTAAGTGGCAGGGCTATTATTGTAGCTGAGACAAAATCACCTTAGCTAATACCCGATTTAGCTGGCTTCATCAATCCCTTGTCAGGTATTCATCCTACGATAATCTGATGAACGATTGCACTGGAGATAATCCCTTCTTCGATGGCTTATCTGCAACGTTATATCTTCAAATCCAGTCTTCGTCATGCATTAGAATATTTTTCAAATGCATAACTTATCAGATCTATTTAACAATAGTTAATTATAATTAAAAAGCTCAAGTATGATCAAGTATTTTAGGCAACTAAGTAACTTCTCTAAGAACTCTTTGTCTGATCAAATGATCCACTATATGATTGTTCTCTCTATAAATATGATCAAAACACATGGAAGGAAGCACATTACATGCATTTAAAATATTATTGAATTTAGTTTACAAACACCAAGGTAGCATAATATTTTCCATTTTAATCCAAGTAATGGCATTATAAGAAAAATCAAACTCAACAACCCATTGATTTGTAGAAACATAGCATCATGTAATACTCATAAGCATAGGTTTTCAAATTTCTAAGACCTTAGCTTCATTAGATTATTCCATGTTACTTGTTGAACAAGAAAAAAAAAAGGAATTTCCCTTCATGATCTTCATGATCTCTAAAAACACCACCAATTCTTGAAGGTCCTGGTTTGCCATTTGAAGCATGTTAACATTTCACTTTAACATGCCTATCAAGAAGAATCATTTCTATTATTTATTATGTTAGTCCAAAAAAAGACCATATGATTAATGAATTAAATATGATTTAGTATAGCAAGAACTCTCATCATTACATTTTGCCCAAGTAGCAACCTGACGAAAAAGAGAATAATATACATTATCCCAATATGTTTCTTTCTTGTTAAAAACCAAATTATTGTTGGCATTTCAAACAGACCAAACTATACCAAAGAAAAACAAACATCACACCTTTTTTTTTCCATAAATGCCCATACTATGCCATTCTATAATAAGAAAAAGTCATCCAAAGATCGAGACAAGGTCAATTGTTGACTTAACCAATCTACCACCAGAGACCACAACTTCAAAACCATTTAACAATAAAGTGAAATGTGATTCGTAGTTTCAATCTTTTTTTTACAAAAAGAATAGTTTAAATCATTATCTTGTAACATACCTCTTCAATGCAAGAAGTCTTTTACAGGTAATTTATTCAAGATTGAAAGCCATAAATGAAACTCTACCTTTGAAGGAGCACTAGAGTACCATATATTTGATCGAAAAGGTTTTTCTCTTGGCAAAAGAAAAGACTCAATAAAAGAAGTACAACTCTCAATAAAAAAAATACACCTTTCGATTTTTCCAAACTCTCTTATTAACAACATTTTGGCATAAAAAGACCTTGTGATAGCAATTATAATAATTTCTCTTCCTTTATCTTTTCTCAGTCCCAATATAATGTCATTCACATTTTCCAGTGCCATAAAAATCATATTTTACACGCCAAGAGAACACTTCAGATATTTGCACAAATAACACTCCAAATAGTTGAAGATTTCTTGAAAACTTTGGCACCACCCCATTATTATCAAGATGATATATAAAATTTTTCCAAGCTTTTGTAATATCATTATTATACCCTCATAACTATTTAAACAATATTGTTTTGTTTTTTTTTAAAAAAAAGATTTGATTCCAAACCCCCCTTTATCTTTCAGCCTAATTAGAGAATTTCAAGCTACCTTCCTGATTTTAAACAAGGACATATAATAAAGTGGAAGATTAGACAACACATACTTTATTAAACAAAGTCTTCCACCTATTGAAATAATTCTACCCTTCCAAGTTCGAAGATGAGACCTAATATTTTTCAAAAACTGGTTTTCAAGTGGAATAAAGTCTTGAATTAGCTTCTATAGAAAGCCCCGAGCAATTAGCATGTAAGTAACTTGACTTATAACTCAAAGAGTTAACCACCCCTTTAGTATTATCCAAATCAACATTAACATCAATTAAAAGAATCTTGTGATAAATAACTTTTAAACTTAAAAATAGTCTAAACTAGTGAAGAATGATTTTAACATTCTTTAGGACTTTAATATTATTAGGATAAAAAAATCATTATATCATCAGCATATTAAAGCAGTGTTGCTTGTTGAGAATAGATCTGGACTCCAAAGTAAAGCCCACTCTCCATTGCTTGTCTAAATAATATTGTTAATCCTTCAATAAAAATATTAAACAAGAATGATGACATTAGATCCCCCTTTTGAATACCCTTCTGTATAAAAAACTCATTGGATGGTGAGCCAATGATGAGAACAGAAAGATGAGTCGTAGATATACATTCTCTTATCCAGGAAACCCATTTACATCTAAAACCTGTAGAACCCACAACTTTACAGATAAAATCCTAAGATACCGAGTCAAAACCTTTAGAAAATTCATTTTAAAAAAGAAGCCTTAAACCTTTTGTTGTCGTATACAATCAACAATTTCATTTTCTAAGACAGAGTTGTCAAGGATTTGTCTTCTCAATATGAAAGCATACTATGTATCACTAATCACCTCATCAATAACATGTCTAATCCTAAATTGCAAGATCTTGGTAATGATCTTATATATCCTATTTAGAAGACTAACATGTCTAAAGTTTATGAATTTATTAGTTTCAGGATTGAAGTAATGTATGCATTATTAATCCAATTTGGCATCCTGCTAGTTTTAAAGAATTGCAAAACTAGCAAAAAAAAAAAAAAAACAAATTCTTCTATGATGAGTGGCCATGCCTTTTATAGAAATTAAAATTGAATCCATTGAGCATAAGAGTGTTTAATCCTTCATAAATTCTCACAGCCTCCTAAACTTCTTGAAGAGTCACTTCCTTCTCCAACCAAACAAAAGAAACTTTACTTAAAACCTTAAAACTTGCACCCCCATATATACTACCTTTAACCCAAACTACTACTGAACAAGTTTTCATAAACATTTGTTGCCTTAGATTTAATATCTTAGTAATGAGTTTTCTCTTAAATTTATTTTATACATGTCATTAATTGTTCAAATTATTTTTTGAGCTTATTCCTATGTTATTTATTACTGGTGGATGTTCGTAGATTTAGCATCGGGCCCTAAATAAAAAGTTTCACAACTCAATGATTTATTTATTTATTTAGAAATATTTCTTTACTTTTTTTTATTATTAATATTTACTATTTTACAAAGAAAAAAGTTGAATAAAATACTACACTTATCCCACATCGGTCCCTACTTGGAGGAGACTCATAAACTTATTATTGACCTTTTTTTATTTTAAAATGTTAGTCCCTTAAACTAGGAGACACATCAACATAACCATTGAAATCAAAGTTTTCAAAACATGATGTCAATTTGATGAAAACACGTCGACTTTTTATTGAACATGTTATAAGGTTAAAAATATCTTGCTAGGCCTATGTCAATGTCTACAAACTAGGAGACATGTTGACCTAGCTGTTAAATCCTAAACTTAATAAAATAATTGTTGCTAACTTGACGAAAACTCATCAATGTTGTTTTTTTTCTTTTAAAAAAAATATTTAGACACATATACATATATAAAAAGGCGAAAGTGTAGGTTTATTATATGCAAATAATGTTAGTACAAAACAAATAAAAATAAAATAAAATAAAAATGCATGGGAGAATAGTAACCTACTTGCAAAAATGAATTTTTACATGCATATGCATATATAAAAATGCAAGAATGCAGTATTGAGAAGTGAGAAAAAATAAAAATTAATTAAAAATACATGGATAAATAGTAACCATGCATGAATAGTATAATGTTCATTATTTTCATTTGTGAATGGTAAGAAAAATGCAAAAACCCTACTACAAAACAAGAAAAAAAGGATTTGGCTTAACTTTAGGCTGGTTCTAGATGAGAGAGGACCTGTAGTGGTGGTAGAGATAGTGGTGTTGTATTCTCTCTCTACTTTAGATTTCTTTCTCTTTATTGTTTAGCTTCTTTTCTTTATTTTTTCTTTCTCTTTTCTTCTTCTTTCCCTTCAGCTATTTCCTATCCCAGAAAACTCTCTTTTTTATAATATTTTTTTTGGTTTTTTAGATTTCAGGTTTTTGCCTCTCTTCTCTCTTAATTTCTCTTTATCTTATTCTTTCACCTCTCATTACTTTCGACTTAATCTACCCTCACTTATTTAGGCTCAAACTCTCATTTTCTTCTCTCTATCCATCTTGATATTTTACTCTCTCTGGCCTGGCTTCCCTTATTTCTTGTTTTTCCCTCTATTTATAGGAAATGATGAAGCTCTTGGAGTTTTTCTTGGTAGAATGATCGTGGCCATTTATTCTCTTGGGTTAATCTCAACCCTCTACTTTGATTGTTCACATTGACTAAACATTTTTGTTTCAGCATCTTTACACTAATTTTACAGCGGCTTAAGAGGGCTAGAGCATGTATTTTTAGTTGAGAATGTAGTACACATGCAGCGGAGGGGATTGGTGTGTTGTTTGGTGTTATTAGGAGGCATGGAAGAGATAAAAAGAGGGGGGGGAGTATAGCAAAAAATCATGCATAAACAAAGAAAAGAATGAAGTTGGAGGGGTCATGCAGTAGGGAGAATATTAGTTTTAAACTTACACTCCAAATGATGTTGTTTTGGGCTTTTGTTGTGAAATAACATTGTTTTGCCCAAAATACATCGTTTCATTTCAATAGAGTTTTCATGTTTAAAAAATATATACTTTAATTTCATCTCCTTTTAAATTTGGTCCTTAGATCTTTACTTTTTAATTTTCGGTAAATTTCAACCTTTTATCTTTATTTCTCTCAATTTCATCCTTTAATATATTAAAATGGTCCCTCAATTTCATCTTCTTTTCTAATTCAATCATTGGCTTTCTAATTTTTAATTATTTAGCCATTTTTAACCCTTTCATTAAATTTGCCCTTGATTGCATTTTTATTGTCCTCACATTTTAATTATCGCATTTTTCTAGTTTAGTCTTTGGCTTTCTAGTTTTTAATTATTTAGCCTATTTCAACATTTTTCTTGATTTTTTCCATAATTTCATTCCTAATTTCATTTTCTTTTTCATTTTTTAAATAAATTTTTATTGAAATTATATTTTCTTTTAGTTTCTTTCTTTTCTTCAAATATTTTTTTCATCTTTTGTATTGAAATTTTTTTTATGGGATATTTGAGAGGGGTAGTCTCTCATTTTTTAACTTTAAAATTACATTTCACTCTTAATGAACCCCAAAGAGGAAAGTCTTTAATAAAATAACATAATTACATCCAAAATAGAATTAAATGATTTGATGACTTGAATAATAATAATTAAATAGTGCACATTCAAGTCTGATTCCATCACTTCTTCTCTAAAATTCTAAATAAAGCTAAGATTTATCAATATAAGCATATTTAGATTGTCCACGAGGAAAGATCATTTTTGATATATCCTTCACAAGTGAAAATTTATCCCTTATAATTTCCTTTGAGTCTTAAAAAATGTTTTTGAATAATAACTTAGTGTAGGATCACCCCTCACATTATGAGCATGTTTTGGAAATTTTTGAATGATCGAAGAAATCCTCTAAACAAAAAGAAAGAGGAGAAATACGAAATATACAAAAAGTTTTATGAAAAAGAACAAGAAAATGATCAACAAGTAAAGGAAAAAAATCTCTTAAAAGTATCTTTAATGATTGTGCAAAGTTTAGAATCAAAGACAAAATTTCAATGATAAAGAATTGAGGTTGTGAAGAGATCAATCATTAAAATATCAAAATCAAGGTAACAAGCCTAGAAGATCTAAAAACAGAATAAGTGATTCTATGTTTTTACATCCTTGAACATCATTTGAGCCTTATTTATCCTATTCTTTCATAAACATAAACCTCAACATGCATTACATGTTTGTTAAAAAACCCTTTATGATCAAACAATTTACTTGTGTTAATAAACTTTTATCTTAAAAAAAAAAGAAAGAAAGTATTGTCAAGCAAAAATCATGACTTGTTTGTGTATGCGCATATCATTATTGGATTCTCACCTATCAATAGGCAAGATCAACATAGCATTAAGCAAGATGCTTCCTCTTTGAAAATCAGAACTCTCATTTTCAAAATAACATGTGTCATTGTTAAAGAGTCTATTTAAGCCATTCATTTTTTAAAATAGCCAAAATTTTAGGATAATTATTCTTTTCACAATCCTTACAAGTATGCATTTTAACAAAAAATATTCAAAATTATATTTGAAGAAATTCATGGTAATCAAAAGAGCCAAACGCTGATTTGAACAAATCTATCACAAGCTGAAAAAAGCAGAGATAATAACTTCATAATGAATATAGATTCTTAGCCTACACTTGAGTTAATGAATATAGATTCTTAGCCAAACTAAAATGATGGACGAAACATACTTGACTTGTGATTCAAAGTGGAGAACATGAGAATGAAAAAGGTATTGAGATCACTTAAACAATTGAAGCAAGCGAGTGCTTAGATTAGAAACCTCCTGTTGGGAAACAAAATTGCGATTCTTTCACCTAAGCCTTATAACTCGCTACATGAGCTAGCAAGAAGTACGTAAAATCTATGTAACTGGGCAGATGCATTTTCCACCTTAAACATCCCTTCTAGATTCTAACTCAAACCACATGTTAACAAAGCATTCTTTCCACTGTATCCCCTAGCTGCTGAACTTAGAAAGAAAATGCATCTTAAGCACACCAGCTACACTAATCATATGGTCTAGTCCTAGCTCTACAGGGCAAGGTCAAAAATCAGAAGGTGTATGCATGCTTGAAATGGTGTAAATTGAATGAATGATATTGTATTAAAAATAGCAACTGGCCAAATTTAATATAATATATTATAGCAATCAAGGTATTAATATCATGCCTGAATGGAAAAGGCTCAAATCAGTCAGAATAAAATCATATGGAAAAGGTCTTCCATGATGAACTCCCATTGTGGCCTACTCAAATTGCGAAATCGAATGAAATCCTTCCATGCTATATAGAACATGAACCTTCTTCTTGCTCAAGATCATTAGAGGAACTATACCCTATCCCCTCTAAGAAACGTACTCTTAGTTAATGGCAGAACCTTCTTCAAACCACTCTCCGTGCTCTTCTTCTGAGTCTTCTTTTTCACTGGCCAGAGTATCCAACAATGTGCGCAATTCTTGATCAGGTTCTTCTTTCTTTTTACCACGAAGAAACCATTGTCCCTGAGAATCATCTTTCTTCGACTCTTCTGTTTCATCTTCTACATCTCCACTATCACCGGTTTCTAACGCAGGAGCCAACCCTTTATTCCCACAAACTCCTTTCTTGAATTCATTGGCCCCGTCGCACTTTGTTCTTACTTCAAGATTGGTTATTAACTCACTCCTTCTCTTATTTGCATCTTCTTGAGCTTTCTTGAATTCTTCGATTTCTCTCTTTGTGCTATCTTCTCTCACCCTTGTCAGCCATTGTTGATTTCCTTGATCTAAAATCTTAATCTAATCCAGCTATCACAATATTTTTGTCAAAATACTCATTTGGCTCTTCCAGGCTTCTTCTGAGAGTACAAGTTGAGAGCCATGTGTAAAATTGAAGTTAAACAATGCAACTATATTATATTATACATACATAGGCTGGCATGGCATGCAGTGGAAGTGAAAACTTAAATCTGCTTTGCTCAAATTACTTAATTCGAGGTTGCTTCCCAAAAATTAAGCATCAAATTCAATACCATATTGAAAAAAAAAGGTTTCAAGATTCATGACTAAAAAATTAAATCTTGGTGATTCTTCTCTTCTCCTAACTAGCTAATAACCAATGTAGCTTGAATGAAGCTTCTTCGATCGCTTGTTAGGTCTTCATCTTCCTTTAAGTCCCACAATTCATTCATCTTTAACTCTGTTTTTGTATATATATTCAGATCATCTGGTTCAACTCCGCATAATGCCTTCAATTCATTCAGCCTTGATTCTATCTTGTTCAGTTCCTTCTCACATTCCTTGAGGTCAGCTTCTAGTAGATTTGTTAAATCCTTCAATGACTTCTCTGTATCTGATTCTCCTTGACGCTTTAGATTATTTTCCAAACGCAGAATTTCATGGAAGAATTGAAGAATGAGTTGGTTAACTTGGTTCTCATCAAATAAGCCTTCCTTCAGAACATTACTATCGATATCAACTTTCTTGATCATTGAATTTCCTCCATGTAACTCTAACTTCTTTAATATTCCTGTGCTTTGGACTTCTTGATCCACGAAATCCAGGAGAGCTAGAATCCTGCTTGCTACCATATAATTCTCATCTCCAATTAGCCATTTGAGAGAAGAGTTCATCACTTGAAACTTTGGTGCCATTTCTTTCATATCTGACAGCAACAACATGAGATTAATGAGCATATGAGAGAGCTTGGTGGTCAGCTTAACTGTTGTAGCCTTCAATGTTTTGGCAGACTCCCAATCTTCAGCTGATTTAGCATAGCCATTCAGCCACTTCACATGACTGATCTCCTCCACATCGTGCTGGTCTTTCTTAAATTTATGCAACAACGCAGCTATCTTTCTGCTGAATTCTTTGATTTTGGTATGAACGGTTGGCTTATTATAAGAACTTTCAGGTGGAACAAAACTGACCTTTTTTGTTTTCAATTTCTTACCTTCTAATTCACCCCCATTCGTCAATTTCACAAAACCTTCTTTCTTTGGCTCACTGCCTTCTCCACTTTCAGGAACCAATTTTTCCATATTATTTTCTGTATTTCCTATGACACTGGTCGAAGATGACATACCTGGCTGCTCCAATTTATCATTATCACCACTTCTCTCTTCATTATCTACACCTCCCAGCACAATTCTTGGCTTTTCTTGTTCCCTTCTTTCACAGACAGACCCTTCTTGCACAGAATCATCTTTCTTCAAGTCTATTGTTTCTCTGCTGTAGCCACTCAAAGAAAGCATTTCTTGTTCCACTTTATCACCATAACCACTCTCACCAGATAAATTGAATCCTATATTTCCACCCTTTTCTTCTTTCTTGGCTTCAAGATTGGCCCAGCTTTCATCGGGTTGAGTAAACGGTGCCATTAACCCAGTCACTCCTTTGTTTTCATTTTGTTGAAATATCTTCAGTGCTGCAATTTCTGCCTGGATCGCCCCAGCTTCATGTTTATTTCTTAGCAGAAGCACATCAAACTTTCGTTTTATGTTTTTTTTGCAATCAGCAACATGCAAAACTAGAGCCTGAATTTCAAGATCAATTTCAGTTTGATCTTTCTCAGCCATTGATAGTTTCTTTGCTCCT
>Ga0325400_1005217_pt1 | contig 12201 bp, 8 predicted proteins | sample PopdelMetagenome_2_FD_205662 | JGI IMG/M metagenome (GOLD analysis project Ga0325400, IMG submission 205662) | Populus deltoides microbial communities from Bellville, Georgia, United States - Xylem-PdKOR-R1 | ecosystem: Host-associated > Plants > Phyllosphere > Stem > Wood/Secondary xylem...
GCCGGGTCATCTATATTTAGCAAAGTAGGGATATGATGGCTTAAAATGGAAAGCTTTGTGCTAAGATTGACTTCTAACCCTGAAGCTTGCTATAAGTTACCTGGATCTATTATGTTGTGATTATTTTTTATTTTAATCTTAGACCAGGCTCATTTTTCGAAAGAAATCATATTACTGCAGGCTGGAAAAGAAAAAAATTTCGCATGGTTAAAGCGGAGGTTTGCCGTCGCGTTAGCGGCTGAGGACCGAAGAGGAGGGGGACTCAAAGACCCGATAAGAAGTAGGAACAGTTGGGCCTCCAAACACTTTGCAGTCCAACAGCTATATTGTAACTTGTGGCCTGCCTATGACCCTGTGTTTATCAAGATACATGTTTTTGAGTTAGTCCCCAAACTATAACTATTTGCTCAACAGATCCTCAACCTAGATTATTTGTTTACCAATTGGGTCACCGATGTATTAAGGTATTCTCCATTCTATCCTTCCACTAACAAATATTCCCAACATTATCTATAGATTGGGGACCCAATTGAGAAGAAGTTGTAGATTGGGGACTAATCTGAGGTTACCTTTTCTATATTTTCACAAATGATATGGTGTTAATTTTCCTGGCAAACACTGAAATACAAGGATGAGAAATATAACCTTGAACATATCCTGTGCCTTCTGGTTCGTGAAAAATTCCTGCAATGCGTTTCCATGTCGAGCAAAAGCGAAAAACAGTCATCAAATCTATTGGTGGATCGATTCTTCTATCTCATAGAATCATGTTACAAGCATATGAATTGGAAAAAGAAAAAAGAAATCTTTTATTTTACAAGCTTAAGATAACCCAGATAAAGATATTATTTATATGATTAAGCTGCAAATTGATTGCGCTTCTTATTAAGCCGCAACTATATACTACTCTGCAAATCCCTGATCTCCAAATGTTCCGTGTCGAGCTTAATTTGCTTCCTTGGATTGGAAAGCACAACAGCTCAGGAGCAGCTAGCCTTGAGTTCACGGGGTCGCCTGATCCTCACCCTCCCTCTTCAAAGCACAATCCAGAGCCAGAACAGTACTGTCCCGGCCAACGTCAAGAAAAAGAAAAAATTGTGGCGGGCTGCTCTAGTAAAATTATAAGCACGCCTCAGCCAATTTAGAGGCTGAACTCTAAAGCTGCTGATGATTAATTTAGAACTGTACCGGGCTTTGGAAAGTCTGGCCAAACCCCCAATTTGCTGGAACAATGTCTGTAAAGAATCGAGTCTGTCCATCAGTAGTTGTGACCTTAAAGGACAAAGATTGGCCATTGAGATAAGCATTAGATTGCCAATTAGCCCCCCAGTTTCTTGACATTGCCAGCCAGCCTGTTTTTGAGCCTTTAATGGACACAGATTGAATGGATCCAGCTCCAGCTACATTGGTAATCAAGACGAGCTCAAAGTAGCTTCTTCCATTAATTGTGAATCTGACTCCACCATGCTTCTTGCAAGGAACCCTGCAGCATTAAACCACATAGAATATTTGATTATATATAAAAAAAAACAAATTGAAAAAAGAAAGTATAGCCAATGAATCTGATTAGTACTATACATACTTTTGGAACAAAACAGGCACGATCCCTCCCCTATAAATACCAATCTTTTCCCAAGCAGGCTGGGCCATATCGAAATGCTGGAGGGGAGGGTTGCACCAGCCTCCATTGTTGTTTGGAAGAGCAAAATTCGGGGGGCAGAAATTTGTTGCAGTAATAGTCACAGACCTCCCTTTAATACACCATCTGGAATCCGTTTGAAAATCACACATAATTCTGTAGCATTCTCCACATGAAGCTCCATCATTGAATAAAGCAGTGCTTAAAGCAGCAGTCTTAGTCCCATAACCAGTAGAATACAAGTTTCCATATCCACAAGCCCCTCCTGCAGAAGTGAAATGTTATTAGCTGTTGTGAACCCAAAAAACCATAAAGGCAAGAAAAGATATACGAAGTGTAGTTACATTACATACCCATAGTTCCTGAGGCATCACTGCCTCCATAAAATGTAGCATGACCTTTCATCCATCCTGATGGGGCAAATGCATTAACATTGATAGCAAAATAGTTGCAGAATTGCAGCCAGATTGCAAATGCAAGAAGCAGTTTTCCCATTTCTTGAAAAGATAGATACTGCAGAAACAATGATAAGAGAATGGAGGGTGAGGATTGCTGATAGCTAGTGTATTTACATTTGCAAAGACAAGAACCGCCTCTATAAATAAGGTAACAGATGAGGCAGACTTCCTTGACGCAACATCACATGTGACCTCTGATAAACTTGTAACACTTATTACGCTTGAATTATCTCTGAAAGAATGCAGAATTCTGAACCTCATTCAATTATTCCCACGTTCTCATACTCTCTTATTGCATGTCCACATGCACTCACCCAACAGAGAAGCCGTGAAAAAATCAAAATCCACAAGACAAATTGCTTCTTTTAATTGTTAAGTTGGTGGTATTTGACAGCATATATATTTTTTTTTTCGTAGATCATATCATATTGCCTCACATGGCAATGCCTTGACCCTTATGATGCAATGATATTAATCATGTCTCATGAGCACATGACTCGCATTTTATTTTTTATTTTACGTTGGACGGTGATGTGTTGGTATATCTTTCTCCTGTTTAGATCTGTTTATACAAGGTTTTAGGCTCAAGCAAATCATCATGATTTTTACTGTTAATTAAATTTATCAAAATTAAAGCACCCAACACCATGTAGGGAGGGATTAGGGAGGGATTAGTGATCATTCTAATATTTCAATCTGTTAAGTTTACTTTAATCAGAAGTGCATAATTATTTTTTATAAAAAAACTTAACTACCGATTGATGAGTATGTTTGGTGGATGATATTTTTTAAATATAATAAAAAAATTAAATTTTTTTTCATTTATTATTAACAAATATAAATCATTAAAATATACACAAAAAAAATAAAAAAATTGACAGTTTTATCGGCAATGAGTAGGTAATTGTGGGAATGGGATTAAGAAAAAGTAAAACAATTGGGATTCGGTAATCGTACAAGTAGGAACTACATGAAGTTGAATCAATCAACAAGCACATTTCCATGTAGTTGATTTGATATGATAATAAAAAGTCAAAAACAGAACATGGACTCATGAGTACAATAGGAGTTTCCTTGTTATGTGGCAAAAATGATTGGAATCATATGGTCCGCACGAGATTAGCTGATCGGACGGGAGAGATTCCTGTTTTTCGAAAGAAAAAAAATATTGATTTACGTGTATATTTCTATGTGGTGTGGGTACATAGATTAGAATTCGGGATCTCTCGTTATTCGTTTTGTCCCTGGCCCCTTAATCTCTTGATATGATGAAACACCTGGAAACAAAGACATGACCGAAGTACCTTGGTCTTCCTGGACTTCTGTACCATCCTCGGTTCTTTAATGTGGAGTCATATGACACGTCAGGCCTAGTTATAGAGGCCAGATTGGGAACTTGTAGGCTGTTGCTCGATTTGTATCCATACCACTTCTCTTGAAGAGGCTTCGGGTTTGACCCTCTCTCTTGAAGCGTAAATGTCTCGAGTCTCCTTCGATATATCAGCCACCAATTTGCATGATCAATCTTAGCTTTAATTGCTCCATCACGGATGGCCTTTGCTACAATGTTTTCGACTAACATCAGGACTGGACTGCGCAACATCAGCCTTGTAATTGCTCCAACACGGATGGCCTTTTGCTAAACTTAGGCACAGAACAGTTAAAAACACATACAGATTACTTTTTCTCCTATTTTTTTCAACAAGCGATCCATAAGAAATGATCAAAAGCAAATTCCATACCTGCTGACTTGAGCGTGATCGGAATTTTGGTGCCTTTGACCTCAATTCCTCTGCCTGATCATATAGGTTGTAATGCAGGTAATTATGAAGCAACAGATTGAGAAGTGTTTCCTACAGCATTGTCATTGTATCACATATGAACTATTGAATTCCAAACAAAAGCAGAATTCAGAAAATCCAGAATTAAAGTTTCTTCTGTCATATTCTTCCTCAAGCGATTCGAAATCCGAACCGCTCGTGCTGTTCAGAAAACATCCGGGCTATGTGCAATATATGATACTATAACTATCAAGCCTGCTAAAAAGAATTGGAAAAGAAAAACACAAAGCAGATCGATAATAGCTTAAAAAAAACATAATATAGATTAATCGATGTGAATATAAGAGTTGCTAACTTCGAAGAGTGACCATGATAGTTCAGCTCGGATATATAGCAGCAGAGTTGTTGCTTATCTCTGAATCCTTAGACATTGCTGCTGAAAGCTGTATAAGACGTTAAAGAACTATCTTATCTTAAAGTTTAAGTTGTTAAATGAAGAATTAAGATATGATTTATATTATTTTATAACACACTTCTTTTAAAAAAAACTATCTGGTCTTAAGACTTACACAAATATACACTACCATGTATTATTAATTAGATTTTAATTAAAAGAGAGAATAAAAGTTGTGAGATCCGAACTCGTGATCGTTTGGTTGAAATAGTTCTTTGACATGGTATCAGAGCTTTGTTGATCAAGGGGTCACAAGTTCGAATATCATCACTCTCATTCAATTTGATAAAAATTAAGCATAAGGTAGTGTAAGTCTGCCTAAAAAGTTTTCATTTGAGATAATATGTTAAAAAATTATATAAATTATATCTTATAGTATTACTTAATAATTTAAACTATTGAGTTGAATTAGTTTTTTCACATGAAAAATAAAATGTGAGATAATGGTGGATTTAGGGTTTTATTTTGGTAAGTGAAATGCAGTGAGTAAATACTGCAAATCTTAGTTAGTTGTGGAGCCGGAGACAGCTAGCTCTAGAAGGGTTGGAGTTCATTTTGGTGCTTTAGGATTTGGAGCAAGCTCTCTATTCGTTTTTTTTCTTTTTTTGTTTTACTTTTCGTTATGTTGTTTTGATGGGCCCACAAGTAGACTTATGCTGGCACAATAATAAAATAAAATTTAATATAATAAATAAGATAAATTATTGAAAAATAAAATAAAATATTTATCTATTATCTTAATAGATCTGTGAATGGATTGAATAATGAGCTTTTGATGCTACCACAATAAGAATAAACAGTGGTAGTGAAAAGAAAGTATAATGATTTAAATTTTCAAGAAATAATTATTGTAATTTATTTAATTTATTTATTGGGGGTGGTTGTGATTTTAAATTGTAAGAGTAGTAAATTATAATTTAGTCCATGTACTTTAATGATTTTATTAGTTAGTACTTTTAGTTCTTAAAATCATAAGTTCACTGTTAATTCCTTTAGCGATTTCTAAATTATTATTTTTAATTAGATTTTTTTATTTTTTGAGTAGTAGATGAGATTCGAAATTTTAAATTAAACGAGGGATATTTTAGAAATAAAAACAATTAAATTTGTCATGAAAAACAGTACAAGGACTAAGTTACGAACAATTCCACCATGGAAATACAAGTACTTTCCTAGTGTCGCTGAAACAAGTTTATTTTCTTAGTAAAGAGAGTATAGAAAGTGGGGGTTAAAGGCCACAAACTGAGAAACATGAAGCATCATTTCTTAAGATACTTACCCCTCACCTCTTCTAATAGTTCAAGTAATTCTCCATAGAGTACTTGACTTGCTGATCTCCTATTGGCATGCATATCATTGCCTGATGGGAGGAGCAAAGCCCGGACAGTCTCATTGTACAGGTTAAGACAGAAAGAAATCCTAGAGCTGAAGGCAACCTGTGGCTCGGCTGTAGCGTAAATGTCTCGAGTCTCCTTTGATATCAGCCACCCATTTGCATGATCAATCTTAGCGTTAATTGCTCCATCGCGGATGGCCTTTGCCACAACGTTTTCGACATCTGCAAGCAGGTTTCTGGAATGCATCTTCAATTTATCAGCTACTTCTGCAAGTGAGATGCTGGAATAGGAGATGCTGATGCTGCGCAGTCCAGTCCTGATGACACTATGTTGCAGTCGAACAATCAAATTTTTTGTTCCGTCTGATATGAAAGTGCCAGCAAACTCTTCTGCGACATTACCGAACAGCTCCAGGTCACCACTTCGTACAGCCTGACAAATTAACCAGACAGTCGTAATTATGCAGAGAAATCGATAGAAATGAGCATGCTCATGTATTATCAGGCCTAAAGATCCAAACCATCGGCCATGTCAACTAAAGCACTTGAAGAAAAGTCACTCACATTTGTAAGCTCGAAGTATGGCCTCAAAGTCCTTTGCATTCCACTCTGCATAAAAACTGTCCTCTCAGGTATTTCTCCCAGTAGTAAACGAACTAGGACAGTCCACTTTGTACATTGAATTCGAAAGCCACGAGCTGCAACTGGACCTCTCCAAACAGCTTGCAGGAAACTTTCTTTTGCATCAGTGTATGCCAGTCGAATCGTCTGAATCTTTCCAGTATAAAACAAGTATCGGCGAGTCTACAGGGAGCATGTATTAATTCAGGAATAAATTGGATGCACATAACATTTTCTTTTTGTTGTTAAGTGCTCGCTACCAGCAAAAAAAGGGCCTTGTCTTTCCCCTGCTAAACTCGGGCACAGAACAGTTAAAAACACAAACAGATTACTGTTTCTCCTCTCTTTTTTTCCAACAAGCGATCCATTAGAAGTGATCAGAAGCAAATTCCATACCTGCTGACTTGAGCGTGATAGAAAGTTTGGTGCCTTTGACCTCAATTTCTCTGCCTGATCATATAGGTTGTAATGCAGGTAATTACGAAGCAACAGATTGAGAAGTGTTTCCTACATCATTGTCATTGTATAACATATGAACTCTTGAATTCCAAACAAAAACAACCTCCAGGTCGACTAGCAACAAACCTGTCCCAGCTCATCATGGTTCAAAGCGGCTACGCTATACCAGTCAAGGAGGTTCCTGAAAATGAAAGTAAAGCACTAGAGTTATAAAACAGTGTGATCATATTTCAGAACAAAGCAAGTCTGCTATTACCTTTCGCCTCCATCTTACCAAGATGTCAATGTACCTTTCGAAAGAACGTGTAGGTTGAGGTTCCATACAAAATTACAGGTTCAAATTATGCTAATTTATCTCTCTTACAGGTTCCGAGATAGACAAAGTAACATCAAGATAAAGAGCTTCTTACCAACGAATTTCAGCAAGATCACCTGAGACCTCATAGCTATACGAGTAATAGAAATACAGCCTAGCTGCTAGAACACTAACAGAGTCAAGCTCTGCCATGTTAAGGCTCATCACTCGAGTAATGCCATCCAATGAACAAACTTTAGCCTGAGAAGAATAGATCACACACCACATTTACCATACATACAAGAAAGTAAACCCAGAAATACATCACCCGAATCTAATATAACCTCATTATATCTTTTCTGATCAATCAGAAATATCAGCACAAGAAAGTAACAGTAAAACTCAAGCTCTAGCGAAAATTCTATCGCGCAAACAGACATTGCAGAATCGGCTTCCTCATCTTCCTACAACCAAGAGGGGGGGAAATCGATTATATCAATGGCAACATTTAGAATGGGCCCATTTCTGTTTTCTCCTAATTCACTAACTTCATAGGTATCAATGGCAACATTTAGAATCACTAGCAGCCAAACATAATGTGATTAAATCATTAAAAACAATAATCATATATTCATTTACCTAATCTTGAAAGTTTACCTCGATAATTAGAAATGAAGATAGTCGAGCATTCAGTTCAGAATTCTTCAAAAGACCAAAATGCAGCAGATATTGAATTAAAGTATCTTCTGTCAGGTTCTTCCTCAAGCAATTCGTAAGTCGAACAGCACGAGCTGTTCGGAGAACATCCGAGCTAAGCTCAATATGTGATACTATTTTCATCAAGCCTACAAAAAAAGAATTGGAAAAGGAAAACACAAAGCAGATCGATCATAGCTTAAAGAAAACGTAATATTGAACTACATAATAAAAATCGATGTGAATATGAGAGTTACTAACTTTCATAAGTGGAAATGAAAGCTGAGGTGTAAGATGAAGCAGTGGAGTTGCTGTTAATCTCTGAATCTTGAGACATTGCTGCTGAAATCCGTATGAAAAATGGAAATTTGTGAGGAAATGGTGGATTTAGGGTTTGATTTTGGTAAGGTAAATGTAGTGACCTAGTACGTACCTGCAAATCTTAGCTAGTGGTGGAGCTGGAGAGAGCTAGCTCTAGAACGGTTAGAGTTCGTTTTGGTGCTTGGGATTTGACATCAGTTTCACGTTTCTTTTCATCCAAGTTTCCCCCTCTCTTTTAGTTTTAGTTCTGTTTTTCTGTTATCTTGATGGGTCCACAAGTAAATTTATGCTCGCACAATAATAAATTAAAATTAAAATATAATATAATATAATACATAAGATAAACTTTAAGAAATAATTCATATCATCTAGAGTTATTAGACCTACACCGAGGTTGGTTCGACTCAAAACCTGAATTACCTAGCAAGTCATTGAATCAATTTAAATTATAATTTAAAAACCTCATTTCAATAAATTTTTTTGATGATTCAAAATAAAACTTGGCTTAGGTCAAGTTCCAAGTGGATAGATCCTGGAATTAATTCGTTAAACCGGCTTAGATTTTATAACCATGTTACAATACTATTAGGAGAAATTAGAAAAATGGATAAATTAATGGGTGGAAACTTAAATAGAGGGATCCTGTCGAAACAGCTACAGAAACGTCAAGCTAGATTTTAATCCACGAATTAGAAACAGCATATATGGAATCGGTCCACAACGACACCAACCATGAAAGTGAACGTAGTCTTGGTAAAAAAATGGTGGTCATCTACGGTCTGTCCGGGATAATCCATCCCCAGGTACATAGCATATCTAAAATGGGGATTGTAACATTAGATCAAACTAGTGATTCCACCATGGAAATACAGAGTACTATCCATATGATACTGAAACAAACATGTTTGTTTAGGAATAGGAAATGTAGAAAGTGGAGAATGAAGGCCAGAAACATGGGGCATCGGAGTCTTTCTAAAAATACGTCTCATCCTCGTCCATGTATTCTCTTGCTATTTCTTCATCAAGCACTTGGCTTTCTCTCCAGTACTCATCGGAGTCTTTCTCTTCTTGTGTCTTTGCCGGGAACCGCAGGGCCTTGACTGCGTCATTGTGCAAGTTAAGACAGAAAGCAATCCTAGAGCTGAAGACAGCGAGTGGCTTGGCTGTAGAGTAAATGTCTCCGGTGTCCTTTGATACCAACCACCCATTTGCATGATCTAAAATAGCGTGGATTGCACCATCACGGATGGCCTTCGCTGTGATGCTTTCGACATCTGCAACAGGGTTTGCAGAGTCCAGCTTCAATTTTTCAGCAACATCAGCAAGTGAGATCCGGGAATAGGAGATGCTGATTTTGCGTAGCCCAGTCCTGATGACATTATGTCGCAGTCGAACAATCAGATTGTAGGTTTTGTCTGATCCGAAAAAACCAGCAAGATCTTCTGCAACATTCCTAAATAGCTCCAGGTCACCAATTCGTACAGCCTGAAAGATTTATCAGACTTGTAGCTGTTCAGAGAAATCCATAGAAATGAGCATGCCTATGCATGCTTTGCATATTTGTCTGGCCTCAAGACTCGAACAATCGGCCATATCAATTACAGCACTTAAAAGAAAAGCCACTCACATTTGTAAGCATGAAGTATGGCCTCAAAGCCCTCTCCATTCCACTCTGCTTAAAGATTGTCCTCTCAGGTATTTCTCCCAATAGTAAATGAACAAGGACAGTCCATTTGCTACACAGAATTCGAAAGCCATGAGCTGCAACAGGAGCTTTCCAAGCAGCATGAAGGAGACTCTCTCTAGCATCTTTATACTTCAACTGTATTGTCCGAATCTTTCCAAGATAAAACAGGTATCGACAAACCTAGAAAGAGCATTTTATTAATTCAGAAATAAGTTGGAAAAACAGATTTAGCATTTTTGTGGTAATTAGGTGCCACCTAGCTAAAAAGTGCTATGCATTTCCCCTTTTAGATTTTGATATAGACCATTTAAACACACAAAGAAGTTCCTTCCCTGCCCCCTTTGTTTTTTTTCTTTAATGTCCAATGGAGATATCAAGAAGAGACCAGAAACAAAATCCATACCTGCTGAATTGTGTGTGATTGAAATCGCAGTGCCTTTGACCTCAATTTCTCTGCCTGGTCATAGAAGTTGTAATGCAGGTAATTACGAAGCAACAGATTGAGAAGTGCTTCCTGTTTCATTGTCATTGTATCGCATATGAGAAACTGAATTTGCAAAGTAAACAACATCCAGGTTGACTGGCAACAAACCTGACCCAGGTCATCATGGTGCAAAGTCGAAATGGTAAGCAAGTGAAGTAGGTCCCTGAAAATAAAGTACAGTAGTAGCAATGTTACTTAGAAACAGTAATCTGATCATATATGACTTCCCTCCAATCACCTTATGTTCCCCATCTTACACCAGGATGTTAATGTATCTTCCTAAAGGACGCATATGTTCCATACACAAAATTATAGACTCAACTGACATAGACAACCACGTCTAGGTAAAGATAAAGTTTCACTTACCAACGAATTTCAGCAAGATCATCTATGACCTCATGGATATACGAGTAATAAAAGTACACCCTAGATGCTAGAACACCAGCAGTTTCAACAGCACCTCTGCTTAGGTTCTCCACTCGAACAACGGCAGCCGAGGAGAAAGCTTTAGCCTGAAAATGATATTATTAGCACATTTACCATACAATTACAAACACTATGATTCCACTCCTAAATAGACAGAAAGGGACATCAGGAAAAAAACTAGCATAACCTCATTGTATCTATTCTGATCAATCAGAAATAGCAGCATAAGCAAGTAACAGTAAATCTCAAGCTCTGGAGAAACGCGTTTTGCTGGAGCAGATGTTGCAGAATCAGCTTCCATTCCAAGCTCACCTCCCTATAACCCATATGAATAACAGCTTTAATAACCAGCCACTTTCAAGAAGACAAAATGTACATCGTCCCTCGAGATTTTATTTTTAAAAAAATTCAAAAAAGCGCCATAAAATAATCCCAAATGTAATTAAATCATTAACAAAAAATGATATTTTTCAATACGTTTTGAAGTTACCTGATGATCAAGAAATCCAGATAGTCGGTTATGCAGCTCAGAGCGTGGAGAAAGGGCAAAATCCAAAAAAGCTTGGAGCAGATTTGGCTCTGCCAGCTTCTTCTTCAAGCTATTAGTAAGGCGAACAGCACGAGCTATATGAAAAACCTCCTTCTTGCACGAGCCAGTCTCGATAAGCGATGCTATAACCATCAAGCCTACCAAAAAAACAAAATGGGAAAACAAAACAGAGAACGGATCATAGCTTAAAAAACGTAATGTGCCATCGAAGTAAAAGCTGAGAATCGATGTGGTTACTTTTGAGGGAGCCTTCCATAGGCGAGGTGATGGAATTAGAAGGAGCGGGGCTGCTGGAGGTGCTTTTTATCTGGGCTTCGGTGGACATCTCTGCTGAGACCTTTATCAGAAGTGAAAATATGTGAGGAAATGATGAAGTTAGGGTTTTATTTTGATGAGCCAAATGTAGCAAGTTACTACCTGCAAATCTTAGCTAGCAGTGTAGCTGGAGAAGCTCGGTAACGGTTGGGAGCTCGTTTTGATCCTTGGGATGTGGCATCAGAGTCACTCACGTTTCTTTTCATCCAAGTTTCTTCTGTTTTTTTTGTTTTTTTTTTTTTTTTTTTGTCTATTTAGTGAGTGGATGAATGGGTTGTTCTGTTCAAGTTACGAAAAGATTAGGAAGCAATGGGTTTTAACGATTGGGTTTTTTTTATATTCATATTTTATTTATTATTTATTGGAAAAAAATTTATATATCATCCAACAAGTTTTAATTATTGGATATTCATTGTTTGATTATTATTTATTATTCAATAAAAAAATAAATTTATATATATATATATATTGATAAAATTATAAATATTAAACATATATATGTGTATTATATCAAATAATGTATATATCATATTAGATTCAAAAAAATATAAATGTTCAACATATATATATTAGGATTGATTCAAACTCGAATTAAATTATCATTCCTAGAAAAGAGAAAAGAAGCCAAATTAATGAATTCTCAGGACCAAAATGTAAGTCTCAGGACAATCCTCCTCTG
>Ga0325400_1005219_pt1 | contig 12200 bp, 7 predicted proteins | sample PopdelMetagenome_2_FD_205662 | JGI IMG/M metagenome (GOLD analysis project Ga0325400, IMG submission 205662) | Populus deltoides microbial communities from Bellville, Georgia, United States - Xylem-PdKOR-R1 | ecosystem: Host-associated > Plants > Phyllosphere > Stem > Wood/Secondary xylem...
TCCATTGGTAATAAAAAAGTATTAATACCGATGGATTTACTGACGGAAAAAGCGAGCAAAAAAAATTTCATCCCGTTGGTAATTTCCTCGAAAACAAACCGTATGTAATTCCGTCGGTAATTATTTAAAAATATTTAAAAACATATATATTTTACAAAACTATAAAATAATTAAATTAATATTAATCAACACTCTATAATACTCAAAATGCTTGAAAAAAAGAAGAAAATCAACTCAAAAAAATTTGCAACAAATAAATAACACGAAATAATAAATTCAACTAAAAAAATTCATATGAAAAAAAATTAAAATCCTATAAATAAATCAACTAAAAATTGATCTCATATGAAAAAAAAATCCTACAACAATATTCATACAATTATTAAGAACAAAAAAAATTAAAAATAAAATAAAAAACAAATATAGTGAAAAAACATGAAAAAAGAAGAAATGTTTTTTTTACCTTAATGTAGTTGCAAGTGAAGCTAAGAACAAAAAATAAATAAATTCTTAAAGTATACTAATTAAAAAAACTGAGAAGAAAAAAAATAAGAAAGGAGAAGAAGACATACCTGAGCATGGAAAAGAAGAGAAGGAGTTGAGGGGAGAAGAGAAGAAAAAGAAGAAGAAGAAGAAGAAGAAAGGAGACGGGTCTGTTGTGAAATTAGGGATCCTAGGCTTTATATTGGGGCGTTTACCGATGAATAATAAAATATTAATATTTTCAATCATTTTGTCGGTGATTTTGTCTGTAATATTTAATTTAAATTTTAAATTTAATCAAAAATTTTCAGAAACCGCCAAATATCACCGACGACTTTTCAATCCGTCGGTGATTTTATCTGTAAAGAACAGTAATTAACAGTGTAATTGGGAAGTGAATAGTTCCAGAGCTCTCTGTAAAATACCGAAGGAATGTTTCGTCGGTGATTCCCTTTGTAATTAACATGATGAATAGTGTTGATAGTTTACCAATGATTTTTCTGACGGAATTACCAGGTAATTCCATTGGTAAAAATAGCACGTCATTATTTTTTTGCTTTGTTTTAATTATTTTTTTTCCACTATAATTCCCTCCGTAAATACCGAGGGAATATTTCCGTCGGTAAAATCCGTCGGCAATTTACCAACGAAAATATTCTCTCGGTATTTTCGTTTGTGTTTATCGATTTTCTGGTTGTGGGTCAAAAATATTTATCATATCACATGTATCTATAAAAAGGTTTGACCCATATTAAAAAGTCTTTTAAAACCCAACATTCCAAAATCCTAAAAATCTTCTCTTTTTATATCGCATAAAAAAATAAATGATTTGTTATTCATTCATAATATTTGAAGTAAATAAACTTGTAATGAACTATTATTTTGAATATTATTGGGGAATAACACCCCTACTTCATTTTTTTTGAAACATGTCTTAACTATTAATTTTTTTAATTTAATATTCATTAATGACACTTAAGTATCAATCATGAGTATTAATTTCTTCCTTCAGTCTAATATTCATCAAAGACACTTGAGTTTTAATCGAGAGTATTATTTTTTTAATCAAGAGCAATACCTCCAAATAGATCAACCTAGAATGCATAATGCTTGTATATTCTAGGACTAAGGCATGAAATATCCTATTCAGCAAAAATTACGAGTGAGCCCTAGTACTATAGGATAAATAAATCTAAATAAGTAATTATTTATACCTCCTTTGCATAAACAAAATATTTAGCAACATTTTTTTTAGGATTTGGGCTGAGTTCAATAAGCTCAACATCAACTCACTCAACTATTCACTCATATGGCTTCATAAACTAATGATAGTCACAAGTCATGATCTGGAGTAAATAGGTATAAAGATGTCAATTCACCAAATAAATTAGAAGTGACAAAAATAACCAGGACTTTAGAATGTAAGCATAAAACCTACCCCTGGTTTAACTCATCGTAGTAGACCCATGTAGATAGACCATTGGTAAATTTGACAAAACAAACCATTAGAATAAAATAAAATGAGTAATGCAACTTACTATAAGTAAGATACTTTAAAGTAATGATATCTTCCCGTTTGTATAATCTCTTACCTTAGATCTCTGAAGAATAACTGTGGTTTTTAGTGATTATAATACTAGGTAGCAACTTTTCTTTTCATTTTTACCCCATTTCCAAAAAAAAAAACCAAATTTATTTTTATAGGTTCACTATAATGTCAAGCATGATAGGCCAAGTACCGAGAATTAACATAATTATACATTTTTGTTACTTTGTTCAATTGGCATAATGTAAATGAGGAGTTTTATATTTGATGTATTGGTTGATATATTTCATGCTAATATTAGTTTCGAATAAACTTATGAGAGGATAGATAAAGTTGGTTATGTATAGTATTATATGTTGTTTTGTTATTTTGTAATGATGAATTTGTAGTTTATTTTACATATATTTGATTCTACATTTATAATTATTTTAGAAATGCTAGTTTAATATATCATTATTGTTGATCAATTTATGAATTTTCAAATTTAAGATGGAGTAGTTGAATTTCAAATCAGACATTTATAGGTGAACAAGTGAATGAAGACAATAAGGTTGAGTGAACTAATGAAATTATTTTATTTTTTTAGGATTGCCATGTTTTAGGCTTGCTAATTTTTAGAAATTACTATTCTTGAGCATATTTTGAATTTTCATAATTTCAAACCAGATTTTCCACGAGAATGAAGGCAATATGGTTGTGTGAATTAATAAGATTAAGTGAGAGAATAAATGCAAACCCCCAGTCTAAAAATAATAAATTAATGCTAGAAATGGTAAATTTCGATTGAGAAAAGATAATTAGAAGAAAAAATGTTATAGACAAAGATGAAAACTTTTAGTAATTTAATTTAAATTTTGAATGGAATAAATTAATAAATTGATACGTGAAATGTCAACCTAGTGACGAATCACGTAAATTCTCCACTCTAGTAAAATAATTATCAAAGGGAAATTTTTTACAAATTGAGGTTAAAATAGTTATACATTAATAAAAATAGAGTGGAACTCTAAGTAAAATAATGTATGATTTTATGCACGACAACACATTGATCGCCGATATATATAAGGGGTAAATTAGTCAATAAGGCAAAAAAAATATTTTTTAAAAGGCTATTACAGCTGGAAACCTAGCAGCCATGAAAATGGCTTGTAAAGCCTTCATCTTCTTTAAAATATTTAAGGGATTCAACTATGATTGAGAACTTTAGGTGAAAAAAAGTTGGTATTTGAGAGAAAACACATTGAACGTAGGCACTTTGGCAATCATATCTCCGCCGTCTATTATTGGATTAGGCTACGTTTTGGGTATATTGTTCTTATCAATGTCTTTTACATTCTAACTAGATGGATTTGCAGTATCAGGCTATGTTTGAGAGATATGACCAATAAAACATTTATGGAAAAACACCTTTCTGCACACTCTCAGTCGCTGGATATTTTCTTCTCCTTCCACCATTGGATTGAGCTGGAATCGTTATAAGTTGTTCATCCAAACGTACTCTAAAGTTTGAACGGTGGAGATAAAAAACAAACACTCCGGCTAGAAATTGTTCTTCCTAAATAGTAGGTCTCTAATTTTTCAAGTCAGTTCGGTATTGTTCCAATTTAGAAACCATTTGATTTATCCGAAATTTAGATATGTTATGCTAAACACGATTATATATAACTTCACCGTTGTGATTGATCGAATATTGAATTTGAAAAAAGTTATCATTAAATGTTATTTGTTGATATTATGATTAATTGACATGAAATGTACGATAATAAGGATTAATTCAAAGAATAAAATTGAAATAAACCAATGGGTATGTTGTGTTGTGGCTGGCCATGGAAGATGTTAGGAAGAGAAGAAGAATTTTGTTGAAGTTTTGTGATAATATGTGTTAATGCACTTTGAAAGTCTAAGTGTATATACTTAAGGTGATTTTTTGGTTGAATAAATGATTTTCATAATTGAGTTAATATTGTGGGAAGTATGGGATGGAATAATTGAGTAGAATCTTGTGAAATTATATATTAGCTTGGTATGTATATGTTAGAATCATGATATAGGATAAGTGTTTGGTATAAGTATGTGTTTAAGAAAGATTTTTAGTTGGATATGTGAATTACAAGTGGTATGTGTTTGGGGGGAAATTGTGGATATGAAATTTAAGAGAATGTGATATTGAATGCTTAAGGTGTAATGCAGAAGCTTTAGAAATTATAAAGTAAGTAGACTTCTTGATTAAATGGATACTTGACACGTGGTGATACATGTCTAGAAAGTATAGGAATTAGCTTTGGAAACCTTGATGTTGAAATTTCTAAATGAGAATGTGTATTATGTTCTATGATTGGAAGAAATTTGGTTGAGATTATGTTAAGAAAATTATGAAAAATTATGAGTGATGAAATTAGTCAAATTCTTAGTTTAGAGAATTTTATGAAATTTGATAAGTTAATCATGATAATTTGATTAATTTACGTTGTCTTAAAAGCTAAATGTGTTGATTGCATGTTGAAATTATTTTGTGAATGATGTAATGATGATTTTCATGTTTCAGTTGCATATGTGGTGTTTACATTAGTTACTTTAAATGTGTAAATGGTTGTTGATGTGTTTAAGAGAGGGATATTAGGTATGATCAAAGGCCAAGTAAAGAATAATTGAAATTCATTGATGAAAAATTAAGTCAATTAGATATTAGAATTTGTAGATGAAAAATTAAATCATTTGAAAATTGACATAATATGTGAACATTTAGATGAATTAAAAAAATGAATTACAAAACGGTCAAACGATAAGTGTTGAAATGAATAGAAATCTTTATGGTTGAATTTGTAATTGCTGGTGTTAACATTTATAAATGGATTAACTATGTGTATGTGATGATTAAATGAGGTATTGAATTTATATCATTGGGGTGTGCGGGAAGCACAACTGGAAGATGACATGTTATACTAGGAGATGTGCAATAGGAAATTAAGGTAAAGGTTGCCCCCTTACTTCTTTGATTGTTTAAATTTTTGTAATGCTAAAATATGATAGAAATTATATGTATTTTGTACTACAGTATATCATGAAAAATATTACCTACGGGCATGAGAAATATTATTATATTATGAATGTTGTGTAAAGATAGAAAAACAAATTGTGATGCAAATATGCTTATAAGGCTAGAAATGCGTGTGTGTGTGTATATATATATAATTTGTGATCAACCGCAATAACGGACATCTCTATGTAAATCAAAATTGACTGCAGAGATATTTAATTTGACTAGTCGACCCGTTTAGGATTAGCAGCATCAACGAGATTGATGAATGGCATATTTAAATTTGACTAGTTGACATGTTTAAGGCTAGTGGCATCAACGAGGTTGATGACCTACATTTAATTTGACTAGTTGTCTAGAGTTGAACTAGTGACGTCAATGTAATTGACTATTGGGATATTTAATTGACTAGTTGTCACGAGTTGGAGCTCGTGTTTTCAATGTAATTAACTCTCGAGACACTTGGTTGACTAAGCTGCTCGGTAGAATAAGTGTGATTGACTTGCCGGGTTATCAATGAATCATTGGATGGAGTTAAATAGCTTACTAATAGAATAAAATGGTGTATTTATGTTAAAGTGTTAATTATGGATTAATAAAATAAAATAGAGGTGTATATATTTTGTTATACTATTGTTGAATTTTATTTATGATCAGTAATGTAATGGTAAACGTCTAGGATGGTGGGATTATGGATTTGTTTGAAATGTTTGTGGATTATTGATGTTAACATGAGGGATCATTTAATTTTTAGGGGAGACTACCAAATTTCATTAAATTAGAAAAGTTTTCATTTGAAAGAAATAAATTAAGGTAAAATGCATGGCTTAAATATTTTTTAAAAGTAGTAAAAAATAATGTGAAGGATAAAAACATGGTCTATGTGAAAAGAAAATGAAATGATGAACCATGATGATGATAAATATCGATTACACAAGATTGAACTAGGCAAATAATCATATAAAAAGCTAAAATAGCAAGATATGTGTTAAAAGATCATGAATATATATATGAAATGAATCATAGGTGGGAAGTCAAAATGGTATATAATGAGTTAAAATAACATGAGTGTTGGTTGGAACGAACTGAATACTCGAGAAGCTGAAAGGACATTAACATGTTTGTAAAACAAAAAGTTTCATAAATTAAATGTATTGTGAATTGAAACAATGATGTGACCCAAATATGGTTGTGAAATATATACAATCATACAAATTAATTGTGTTTGAAGAAACTAAACATAGTAAACTGTGTTGTGAACAAGAGTAACTATGATGTGATGATGATAGTTAAATGAGTGCAATGATAAAATAAAAGTTCATCAAAGATTAATGGAATTGTATTAAATTAGAATCTAACATATATTGATGTATCTATGAAAGTTAATGAAATTTATTTTGCTTATATCATTGATAATTGTTAGTAATCTTGATGACACAAATATTCATTATGGGTTTCGTGATTTTATATATTCTGTAGGAATTCTCTTTAGGAGATCATAGCTTCCCACGAAGCATTATCGAGTTACTTAGTTCTTTTTCTATGTTGAATAGGTTTTTGTATGGTCCGAAGAATGTTTGTAATTAAATAAACTTCACGTAAATAAATTGAAAAGTGATGTACTCACATAAAAGTGTAAATAGAGATTCTGTATCGGTGCATTTTTTAATGAAATGGATGGAAATTGTGTTTAAGGCAATGCTTATGGTTGTGTGTGTGTGTGTTCCTTTTAAATTTTATGAGGTGCTACAATTAACCAATAATCATTCTTACCTTTTTACAAGTTAGGTTGCGCCATTATGATAACCAAATGAATATTGTAACAATGTGATACGATTTAGGTTTCAACCTTTGAATCCTTATAATGAGCATTCAGTTATGTGTTCCTTGAATTTTAGGAGAATATTTTGTTGATTTAAATCCTTGTAGAATTAGGAAATCAACCCCAAACATCTTAATTAACCCAAGCCAACTTTGAACCCCATATGACCCAAATTCATACTCATTAATAGGGACCAAATCAGACCCAAAATACACTCTAAATAAAATTTCTTTGTTGCCTAAAAACATCTCATACATAGCCAATAATGATAATACCCACCAAAAAAAATTAGGTCGAGCCCATTATCCATAAGAACCTCAATTTGACTAAATGTATCCCTAAGTAAAAACTCATCATGAAAAACCTAAGGTTGAACCATATACCAAACCGTATCAACAATCAATCTCAAATACATAACTGAATGCTCATCATAAGGAATCTAACAACACTATATGGAATTAGGGATTGATAAGAACTTCAAATAAGCACGTTATACATACTTTTAAATGATAACCACAATAGCTCTCCTTCATCTTTCATTTTTTTTGGCGTTGTGCCTCCTTTTTCCATGAAGCTTGAAGTTCGTAAAATAATCTTCTACAATTATCAACTTGTTTTAAACCCCCCAAACCATGGCTTAGTTTTTCGCATCCTTGAGCTAGAATCCTTCTTCGTTCCTTCTCCTTTGCTGAATATATGACATAAATAGAAAAAAAAACAGAAAAAAAAAGGACAAAAAAACAACATGAATAGAGTTTACAACATGAAGAACACTGATTTAGACTCAAAATTGCAAATCTGACTTTTGTTTGGACTAGAATTGATCGAGAAAAAAAATAGATGCGAAAGTGATGAAAATGACTCAAAAAATAGTCAAATATCCTAAATATGATGGTAATATACTAGCAGGAACGAAATGAACAAAAACAAAATAAGTTTTGCAAGCTAACGTAAAACAGACTCGTTACGGCAAGACAAAACCCGATTCTAGAACCTTATAAAAAAATCCAAATGATCACAAATTTAATATATTTTGTGATCAGGACCCCAATAAACAAAATATATATTTTGAGTTAATTGTGGTAAGTTTTCATATGTTGCCGTAAAATAGATGTGTTACAGCCCTGTCTTAGCCCAAATAACATTTTCTGATTGCTTTTTTTTTTACTCTAAATAGAACACAATAAACACAGAATAACAAAAATAAACACAGGAAAGAAAACAAGTAGTGACCCGAAACAAAAAGAAGACAGATGAAGAGAAACTAATGTGAAACAAATAGATAACAAAAATGAGAAGGATATAACCTGATTCCATAACCTAATTCTGATACCAACTGATGTGAACCTCTTGATCACATGGTCAAGCAACCCCCAACAAAGATGATACTTCCCCAAGAAAGCTAAAAATTAGGTTTGAGAAGTGTGATAGAATGAAAACCTGTCTTAAGGCACCAACACTATTAGAATTTAATGAAATGATTTCACAGGGTTAGTTATACCTTAATAAGTCAGATTTGATCTTTATCACAACAAAGATAACGTGTTGTTTTACGCAAAGTACAAGTTTATTTCATAAATTCATCCCTCTATTTTTTAGCATACAAAACACTTATATAATGCTTCAAATAACTCTAATGATGATTTGAGCCCACTTACAAAATTGACCCCAATAAGTAATAATAAACCAATGACTAAGAAGAAAATAATAAAAATCTAAAATTAATATTCTAGATATGCTAGAATCAGATTTGTCACCCCCAAGAAGTCTCAAATAGACTAGGAAATCTAATCTGAATGTGGAATTAATTTTGAAGTCTTCTTGTCTTATTTGTACTTGATTTCCTTATTTTACATGGATAATTAATGAAAAAAAATCCCTCTTTTATATCTTCCAATTTAGTTTCCTTCCTAGACTAGGAGAATAATTAATTAATCAATCCAAGCTTAGAAAATCAGATGTAGCAGCCCCCTTTTAGCATCCTTTATTGACTAAGAAACTTCCTCATTTGTTGTTAATTATTCTCTTAAATAATAAGGAAATAAGGAATGAAATTTTCTTGAATTTTAGGAGAATATTTGTTGATTTAAGTCCTTGTAGAATTAGAAAATCAACCTCAAACAAATTTGATCTGATCCAAACATCTTAATTAACCCAAGCCAACTTTGGATTCCATATGACTCAAACCAATAGTAATTAATAAGGACTAAATCAGACCAAAAATACACTCCTAATAAACTTTCTTTGCTGTCCAAAAACATCTCATGCATAACTTATCCCGATCTGGCTGAATTACCCACAAAAAGAATTGGGTCGACCCGTCATCCATAAGAATCTCAATCTGTCTGAATGCATCCCTATGTATAAACCCATTGTCATAACTCATTTTTGGGTTACTCGGCAAATTTAATTTTTCTCTTCTAAAATAAATATGTATAATCAAACTAAAGAAAAAAAATCCAAAAATAATAGTAGTGAGAAGAGGATGCCGGAGTGCCTTGAAAATGGCTAGAATTTGGTTGAGGAGGTTTAAAAATACAAAGATTGAAATTTGACAGTATATTGTTGACTGATGAGAGCCTTTTTAACAAAGAAAATTCAATTTGAGGAAGAAAAGTCCAAAATCAGATGTTTATGGACTCAATTATATTTTATTGAAAGTTTAATTGAATTTATGGAGGGTTTCATTGCAAGAAAAATTAATTTTGAAGTCAATTTGGGCTTTAATTGGAAGAAATTAAAGTTATGGGGTCAAATTATAATTTTTTAGAGTTAATTTGGTCAAATCAGGGGGTTAATTGCATAAATATTAAAGTTTGATGACCAATTGTGGATTTAATTGAAGAAATTTGACCCCAAGGACCAAAATGAAAAAAGCGCGCGAATTGAAGGCCTGAGTTTGAATCTGACGCGTTTTGGCGCCAATTTTCATTTAAATGAAAGAGCGCATTTTGGTAAAAACAACGCCGTTTCATCCACTGTTCATTTTTTTAAAAAAAACCCTGAAACGATGCCGTTCTGAACGGCACTGTAGGTCTTCTTCTTCCCCTGGACGCACGAGGCAGGGGAAGAATAAGACTTTTTCTCCCCTGCTTTTTTCTCCCTCTTTCTCCGAAAGCATGAAAAAGACGCCGACCATAACCCCACTTGCATAAACTCTGACCCGTGGCCTACCACGAGGCGGTGAAAAACAGAGGGGACGCACCCCATGGACGGTCCTGGGGCGGCTGTACAGTGGTCACCCCTGCCATCTCTTCCTCAGTTTTTGCCTATAAATACAAGGGAAGAGGGCAAAAGAAAAGAGCAGAATAGAAGAGGGAAGGAGCTGAAGACTAAAAGAAAAAAAGAAGAGAAAAACAAAGGAAGAAAAGAAAAAAAAAACGCAGAGAAGTAGAGGAGAGAAGAAGAAGGACCGTCGCCTGAAGCCATCGCCATTTCGCCACCAGCATCACCGCTAACGATAGCAGCCACTGCAGGTCAGCTTCCCCCACCTCTTCCACCTCCTCCTTCTTCTGCGTTTTCTTCTCCACTGTTCATGTCGCATGTGAACAGTGGAGAGGTCCACTGTTTAATGGGCTGGCAACGCCGTCCCAGCCCAAAATGGTTGGGCCGTGTTCGGCCCAATTCAAAAAAATCTTTTTTGAAAAATTATAATTTTTCCATGTATTTTTCTACTAAATTTTGCTTGATATTAGTTTGTATTTTTATACCATAAAAATACAAATTTGGTATTAAAATACCCGGTTTTCATCAAAACATAAAAAAATAATAACTTTGTTTTATGCATACGACCAAGTCTCAAAGCTAAAAATCATATTGTATTTTCATATAACAAAGAAAACTTAGAAAAAAAAAGATATGTTTTAGCATGTATTTTGGCTTTAATAACCAATTTATTAAAGTCACGAGAATTTGGCCAATATTCCAAAAAATTTTTAAAAATATTTTTGTTTTGTTTTAGTATCAAGGATTACGAATTTATACGTAAAATATATTTCCAATATTAAAAAGGTATTTCTTTTGACGACATAGAACAATTAGGTTTGTACCCGAGAAGATAAGGATCTCCTTACAGATGAGGACTTTTCTTAAATCGTAGACAGCCACAACAAAACCTTAGATTTTATCAGACAATAAAACAATGTAGCTTACCTTAGGTAGGGCATAGTTGGGGTGCTAATACATTTTCTTTACGCAACCAGTCTCCGTACTCGTTCTCTAAGACCAGTTAGGGTTTCTAATGACCAGAATATTAGGTGGCGACTCCCATTCCAATTTTCCACTGATAAAAGACAAGAATTTCTTGTTTCCCCATATTTTCCATATAGACTTACACCATACACCTGAGGGTGGATGATCGCCGCGACGCCGCACACGTGCGACACCCATCATGAAAAATCCAAGGCTGAACCTTATACTGAACCGTATCAATAACTAATTTCAAACTCATAATCGAATGCTCACTATAAGGAATCCAAGACTAAACTTGAACCATATCATAATGGTAATAAACTTAAATATTGAAATGTTTTAAAACTTTTATAATAGGTTAAAAAAAAGAGAGACTGGTGATGAGAATAACTTATTAAAGTGCAAATTCTATAAGAGATTGTTAGGTTGGGTTTGATACAAGTAAAAAAAGTCTAATAAAAAAATTGGTCGTATGACAAAACGAAATGGTTTAAGGTTTAATTTTAGGGCATGGGGATTGGATTTGAGGTTTGGATTTAGTTTAGGGTTTAATGCTTAGGGTTTTAGTTTTACTTTTGGTGTTTTGGGTTTGGAATTTGGAATTTTAGAGTTTGAATTTTAGATATTAGGGTTCAAGTTTATGTTTTATAGATTAAGGTTTGAGTTTGGGGTTTGAATTTGAGTTTGGAGTGTAATGTATAGGGTTTTGATTTTGGGTTTTTGGGGTTTGAGGTTTGTAATTGAGATTTGAGTTTTGGTTTGGTGTTTTTGGGTTGGATTTTGGAGTTTTAGGCATGGATTTTAGGCTTCGCCTTTTGGGTTTGGGACTTGGATTTATGGTTTTTATTTTGGGGTTTAGTTAGGATTTGAGATTTTGGGGTTGGGGTTAGGGTTTGGTTAGAATTTGGTGTTTGAGTTAGTTTTGAATTTGAAGTTTAGTTAGGTTTTCAATTTGTATTAAGGTTTTTGAATTTTAGATTTTGTTACGTTTGTCCCAATTAAATTAAAGGGTTAGGGCCTCTTTTTATTTATGATTTACGTAGTTTGGATCAAGTCAACTCAATCAATTGCATTGTTGTCTAAAAAGCACAATTCATCAAATATATTATTTTCCTAACAAG
>Ga0325400_1005221_pt1 | contig 12200 bp, 4 predicted proteins | sample PopdelMetagenome_2_FD_205662 | JGI IMG/M metagenome (GOLD analysis project Ga0325400, IMG submission 205662) | Populus deltoides microbial communities from Bellville, Georgia, United States - Xylem-PdKOR-R1 | ecosystem: Host-associated > Plants > Phyllosphere > Stem > Wood/Secondary xylem...
AACTCCTCAAAATAAACATCTAAGGAGAGATGATATAAGTTCATTAAGTTTGAGTAAACAATCTCAAATTCATATCACAATTTCATTAGTTTAAAAACAATAAAAAGATCAATATACCCTAAAATCCAGGACATTAACCAAGCATCTTAAGCCTTTCATTGAAGCAGTGATCCACATGAACCCCACAATTCACAATTCTTTCCCTATGACAAATACCAACACTGGAAATTTTAAGCTGAATAATTTTTTTATAGTGAATAGAACACTACACAACTCGGAATTATTTGATATCAACTTGTTGACAAACATAACAAAACCAAAAAAGATAACCAATAATAATAATAATAATAATAATAAAAGTCCAAGACCAAGAGCCCTGTGTATCTAAATGAATTAAAAAATGAATCCACAGCCTTAAAAAATGATGCTAAAACAACACATGGTCTACCCTGTTAAGATAAAGACGAGGATTGCCAAATGAATTCAAACTCATTCATTAAAAAAAAAAAAAAAAACCCACACACGGAGAGTTCAAACTTCAGTACTGTGAAGTAGGGGAGAAGTGTCCCTGTCTGAGCTTCTGGCATACTGAACTGGCCTCAGAGCTGGATCTTGATATGCAGTGACTAATTTATCATAAAACTCCGTCATGCCTGCTTCATTCAGGTCTTTTCTATCTTTTTTTATCAAACACTGCAGAAGTAGAACACATAACATTTAAACATCTGGATGGCAACTACATATACTCTCATAAAGGAAATTATCAGAACAGAATATGAAATATTGGAGCAGACAGGATGTGTTGCTATATAGCAATAACTAAGCAACTTTGTCAAACATTAATGGTCTCATCGAAGAGGAATCCTGTGAGGGAGAATTTAAAAGTTCTATCTTCCAATGTTGAAAAGTGGCGCACTGTAGACTACAACGTCCTTGTTAAAATACCTATTCTCTTCATGCATTGTTTCCCTTTCCTGGTTTAATGCCAGGCACAAATTCATCACCATATAAAATGGAAAGCTAAAAAGGTAAACTCAGCACAGGGAACAGAATTCATGCAGGTTCAATCATGATGGTTTAGGGTCTTAACTCATCAAATATCATGACCTCTAAGAAGTTAAAAATGTGTGATTTGAAGAAAGAAGCCTATCGGTGTCTCTATAAGTTATTGCGAGCAAAAAAGATGAAAATGATTAAACTAGAATGGTTGAGAAGATCAGAGGTTAGTCATGAAATTATTTCATTTACCATTTAGTCATGAAACCTAATCTCTGCATTGATTCAAACACAGGATTTACATAAGAATTGAAAAGTTGGCATACTTTCAACTCTCAATATGTGACAATTTTAGCAAAATCAACTCAGGAGTTTTTTTTTTTTTTTTATCTTTAGACAAAAACACGACACAAGGAAACTGAATTAACATAATCACTGTGCCATTCAATTAAAGAAAAACACACAAAGTACGGAAGGGAATGTTAAAATTTCCCCATCTATAAGACATGAAACATAAACTGGTACTGTAGTTGTGTAATGGAAGTGAAGGGGAAAAAACCCAAGCAATTGAAGAGACTACCATGAAAGCATTAGTACAACACAAGACTGTTAGAACCAGAAAAATAACAGATGCATACGCCAATGTACCTCAGTAGGATAAGCTTTAAATAAAGGTAGGAACCGCTTCTGGCAGTACGCATTGAAGATAAGAGTGAGAACGGGAAGAGGAATAATTAAACTAGATGCCAAAGGTAGCTTCTTAAGCCCAAATATTCCAATTGCAATAATATGCATCAGTATCAAGGAAAATATTGTTGAATTGTGCACTATAGGCCAAAACATCCCAGCTGTTTCATACTTTGGGGCATACACATTCAACAGCTGCAAAAAAGTAAAAATAAAAATACAACGAAATATATATTAATATAACTTCCTTTAAGAACTCAATTTGGAAATTTTAGATAACACAATGTACTAATTAATTTTCACAAATCATGTTTAGACCCAAATGCACTAAAATTTGTAGTCCTGAAGTGTCAATTATATTAAGAATGTAAGATACGATAATATGGGTCCAGCAATGCTGTTAATTTGTCATTGCCTTTCAAAGCCAGAGTTCTGCCAAAACAAAAGTAACCAACTATCGAATATGTCGATTTGACTTTTGACATAAGGCTCTAATCATCAAGACTTCAAGAGAGAGGCTATAGTTTTATAGCATCATGGTGGATAGGTGAGGGCAAATGAAAGTGAATTGAACTGCTCAGATATTCACAGCAAGCAAGGTACAGAGCAAATTGCTACTACACTAGCATTACCTTAAGTCACATGTATATTGGCATCTAATTGTTAAATTTCAGAATGTTGGCATCAAATGGAAAAAAGTAACTTTACATGTCAGCCAAGTCCAAATTAAAAACCTGGAAGGATCGAAATTCACTTTTGATCCATTTTATAGATAACAGAAATCTAAGGGTTTTCTAATTCAAGATCACATGTCATCATGAAAATTAAGTCTTCAGGAATTGTTAATACTCTTAATGCTGGCTGCATATGAAGCCTTGATAATCATCTAAATTAATATCTAACATGGAAAAACTAATAAATGAATAAAAAATAAAATAAGAAAGAAATGTTATGCTTACCTGGTTGCGAAAGATGATGTATCCAAGGCAAAAGTAAACCAAGAGAAATGGCAGAATTAGGGGAGAGAGGAAAAGGTACGTTATACCCAGAAGTCCAAAGAAGAGAATACTGGGGATATCATTATAGTAAGGAATTGATGGAACCTCAAATTCATCCCCATCTTTTCCTGAAAATAGTCTTTTCCAAAAACTGCAAACCAGTGGAATCAATCGGAAGAGTTCTGATGATAGATTGGTCCATCCAGAAGTCACAACATATGAAATGAAGAACGATGCCTAATAAAGCCAGAATAAGGAATCCATTATACTTGTGAATGTAACTTGTAGCATAAAGGAATTTAAGGTTTGTTCAAAATCACAAAACTGAGAAGAAACTGCACACATTAGGGAGAAAAGGCAAAAGTTGTAAAAGAATATACAGAACAGAGATGCATTCCCACCTGACCTGGGACAGCTTCAGCTAGCACCCTGGGAATATTTTTGGGCTCAAGGAAGACATTGACTAGATACAAAGCTGACCCTGACAGTACATTTGCAAAGAAGATGTTCCATATGATAAACCATAGCATCTTGGAACAAGAACTTCTTTCTATTTGACTGCGAGAAATGTATCCTTGAATGGCAGAAAATGTTAACATAATTGGTGGAACAAAAGAAAGAAATAACTGCAGAATGAGACTTGGAAGATATCCTGTAATTACTTGACTGACAACAGTTCTGCAGCTCAAAAAATTGTGCATATTAGTTCCATGTCTTAACAATTAGACTAATCAGTGATTTCAAATAACTTAAAAACTTCAAGGAATTTGAAAAACTTGAAATCAGTAATTAGTTCTTTCTAAGCTTCTCTAGATCTGCAACTTCACACAAAACCAACTAGGCACAATCCATCTCTATTTTCTAATCAGATCAAGATGCCTGATAACTATCTGAAGTTGAAGCTAGGAACAAAAACAAAATAAATTACAAACTCTAATTTCACATTAACTTCAATGTGATTGCCAGGAAACTGATACTCAAAATCAATAGATCTGGATTGAAGCTGGAAGGAATAAAACCTTTATTTATGTTGATTATTCATCAAGTTATTGCGAATATTTGCAAGTTTTCTTGGTAAGGACATGCATTGCAAGCATGTACTTGATAGGTTCTAAATATATAATGATAGTTTTTCATTAACATTATCATATTACCATGACCATTTTATAGTTCTGACAACAATTTTTATTCAAATTTAAAAGTTACTTCCCCGCATAAAATATTCAATGTCTAGCCATTATCTATGTTTTTTGTGGTCCTAAAGTTTTCCTTTATAAAATTTTTCTAGACTAGAAAAAGTGGTCAAGCAGGCTATTAAATGAAAAATCAGGACACCACAGAAACAAAATCATGACATGGTTACAACCTGCTTCCTCTTCAGACATTAAAACATACAGTTCAACAGTGAATGCCACATCACTAATTACTGTATATAATGCATGCCAAGTTTTAGAGACAAGAAAAAATGTTTTTACATGTATCAGATTTGACCACACAGTTTTTCACCTATATGCATTAGGCCATCAGTAGTGTTTCCCCTATTAATTGAATTCATTAATTCATATATTCAAATAAATCTTTAATCATTTTCTGCATGCTCAAAGTTTTAATGGCAGGTATGCAGCTTAACAAGGTAGTTAGAATTTTATAACATATATCTACATAAAATAACCTCAAATAGCCTCCAGGGAACCCCATGATCGGCTTTGGGTGGATTATATCAATGAGAAATTACAATTTTCACTTACAGGCTCAGTATGCCATTCAGAAAAGGAAACCATTTTTCCAACTGATCCAGATTAGCAAGACCTTGCACTATCACAACTGGAATAAGAAAAAGAACAATTAGAGCAAATGATGCAACAAGCACCACCAGTTTGAAGATCCATCTTTTAAAGAATGATGCAGAAAAGAAAGCCCAGTGAACATCCTGAGGCTCAGGAGCTCGCTCAGTGACCCATTCTGTGGGATTAACCCCCTGTTGAATGTGTAAGGCTACTGCAGCACCAAACCGCGACTTGAACGAAACAAAAGCGGCTGGAACTTCCTGAAAATTTACAAGTGTATATAGTAAGAGCAAAAGGTTGCATAAGATGTCATCTTTGCATTGACATCAAATGCATGAAATGGATTCTGTTACAATAGAATGTTAAGAAGGGTATTTTCCACACTTCCAGAGAACAGATGATCAGAGTTGAACTCAAAACAAATGAGAACTTTCATATGTTTTGTGCTGTGTTCTATATTCATCCATCTATATGCAACCATACTCTATTACTATTCCTACAAGTTCTTCTGAATAAAAGTGCATTTATTGGCATGAATAGAAGCAGGAGCTTCTTAAGCAATAACATCCCATGACAAATCTAGAGTCCTAGATTATAAATGAAGAAGAGTGCATAATGATTTGCAGTTCATCCTATAAACTGAAGTAGCTGCCCAATCTCAAACTCAGTTATTCCAAAAACCATCAAATTCATAATCCACTTTATCCAAAAGCTTCTGAAAGCTAGAATTATACACAGATCACCCTCCTAGAACCCCCTCCACAAGACTGGCAGTGGGAGTTGGCATATATGTTTTTAAAGTTAAGAGATGAGTGATACAGAAAACCTGAAAGCTGTTCCCTTGTGTGCCAACAGTTGCATTAATGGCCAAAGAAAACTTAAGCAGATTAAGTGGACACTATTCTCCACATATATATCACTAGTACCATTTGAATGTCTCATATAATTATTAAATTCAAATACTGAGAACTGATGCCACGCACCTCTCCAGCCAATAAATTTTGCTCCTTCCTCAAATTATCTTCCAAATCTTCCAACTTCTTTTCATAGCGGTCTAAAAGATTAACTTTGCGTCCGGTGAGTCCTAAAAAGCCATCACGTATGAAGTTTTGCTGAGAATGGTTGTTTGATTTCATGCAGCCAAGCTTTCTATACAATTTGTCCGCATCATTCTACCAAGGATAACACATTTTTAAACAACAATAAGCAAGAGATTCAAAATGGTGACAATCAGATATATAAACAACGACCGCATATCATGTCAGTAAGGTCAGTCTTCTCCATGTTCCATCAACATATTGAAATTTACATGATGACAATTTATACAAAGCTTTCTAGAACATTTCAATAGTTATGTTTGTGCATGACAATAAAACACACAACTTTCATGACCAGTTCCCTTCTCCAAAAGAAGCTGATTTGATGCATTAATGAAAGGATGAACTTTTTTCAGGACAATCAGGCTTGAATTTTCAATTGTAAACATTGTCATCTATTTTAATCTTATGTCAGCCCCCAGTTTTCCAAGGAGGGTATCTTCAGGGATAACTAAGAGAGCATGATTGACAGGTCCAAAAACTGTTATGTAACACATAAATACAAGAAAAGGCATAATTCAAATAGAAAAACAAGTTAATAACTATGGTTCTGAAGTGTATGTGACCACAATGGCCTGGAATTAGTTAAGTGGTCTGCACGTTCACCTAGAATGCTTACAATGAGATCTTGAATTTTGCTTGTTCGATGAACCATTGAATGTGAAAGATAAGTAGAAGGATGATACTCCGTGAAAAAACTCTCAACAGTTTCACTAAAGTTTCTTCCAGATGAGGAAGGGATACTGCGGACTAATATTGTAAACTGATGAGGCTGCGGTTTGGATGAATAGAAGTAAGCAATCCTTTTTGCTGACATATAGTTATGCTCCTGCACATTGTGTAATTAACAAGTCAGAAATTCTCTGATTACTTTCATTTTTATGAACCAATAAGCCCGGTGGCTTTTGCAGAAGAAATAATAATAGTACTTACGTAATACAGAAGATAGCAGACAACTCCAGTAAAAATATATGCAGCAGAAAAGTGAACCCATAACCTTGAGAGGAACCAAAACTAATAATCAGGGTAACTTCAACAAAGAATAGCTAAATGATTGTTTGATGCAATAAAGAATCATGCAAACCATGAGAATCTAACAGCAATATTTAGATGAGGCTATTTCAACACAATGAAATACTCAACTTTACAACCAATATAAAGTCGGTAAAAGCAGTAAAAAAGCAGAGATAAAACTTTAAGACAGCAGGATAAAAGAATAAGAATTTTTATTTAAGGCAAAAGGAGAGCTATGAGAATTAGCACAGAGATAGGGTGGAATGCAGAAGTATCAAACAATATGTCAGCAGTAACATTTTGTTATATGAAAATAAATTAAAAAGAACAAAATTACAGACTAGAAAATATGAAATTAAAATGAAGTTCAATCCATCTCAATGAATTTTTCTTAACAATGGCCATAGTTTGAATGTACTTGGGGTGATGGGCATTTATTGGAGTTCTATCCAACCAAAATAAGTCAATTGCCAACCAAAGTAGAAGTTATCTTCGGAAAAAGTGGCAACCTATGGTCTAAAGTGAGCTGAAATGACCTTTCCAGATAACATTCAGAAACTTTATTTTCATTATTATGTTGGTGCATTCCAAGTCATGTTTAATCCACATCTCAAACCATTATCCCCATTCCCAAATCAGTTAGCATAATGATCTGATTACAGGTCATGACATTATGGAAAAACCAAACAAGCAAGATTAATAACAAGTTGTCTAGTACACCTGGATAAATGGTCAATTTTATTCCCTTTATTATTTGCATGGTTCAAACAGCAAAAGAATGGGGTTCCTGCATATCTAATAGCCATTTGAATAAAAAGTAATTATCCCATTTATAGTTGCCAGCTTGCAAGATAATACTCACCGACTACTAAGGGCTATGGAAGTCTGATTTAGGGAAACTTTCTGTGGCTGGGAGTACTACAAATTACTTTTCATCATTGAGGAAAACATGGAAAAGCTCAAGTTTCTGGAAAGATGAACATTTCTGCTGTTCTGGGCTTTCCTAGGATTCTACACTGAACATCAAATTTAAGAAGGCAAGCTAAGAGAGCATTACAAAGAGTAAGCAAAGGGCCAATGAGAAACTTTATCAAATAAGAGGTGTTTATCCCATCATAATTTAGTATTACAGTCCGTTAGTAGGTTGCAAGACAGACCTACTCTCAGAAAAAGTCAACTTATACATAGACAGCTTCACTACCGCTGTTAGACAAGCACAAGGAAACAGAACCCGTTAGGAAACTTGACTCCATTTCCATATCAGAATTTACACAAACATTTCTTGCAACAGAACAGGTTACTTTTTATTTTCTGAGTTTTGGGTTTTCCCTGCATCTTAATACCTAGGATGCATTGCTATTAATGAAGTGCGAGGTTTTTAAGAGGAAAAGGGAAGATTGATGTTCTTTGGTGATGCCCAGTGTTTGCAATTGTTTGGTCCATTTGAGCTCACTCAAGAGGCTTTTAAGACAGGCTTTTACATGTTCAGCTACCTAGGGATAAAGTAAGTTTCTTGACTTAAATATGGTGCACTCTCACAGAAACTTTTGGAAAAGAATCTTTAGCAGACATGCAACGAGGTCAGGAACTCTTTTGTATTAGTATGATATTTTCCCCTTTCTATGGAGGATATATAATCCTTGAATTGCACTGCCCTCATTCTCCTCACTTAATATCATTCTTTCTCTATAAAAAAAGATAAAGAAAAAGAAAATAGATGAAACATTTCTTGCTCACTTGGTTACTCCTGGGGTCCCTCCATGCACAAATTTCAAATTTTCAAAGAGCACAGAGAATGCATTCAGCTAAAAAGGTGAAAAACAAGAAACTTGAACTGTAAATTGAAAAAAAAAAATACGTTGTTATTAGAGATCTTCTCAATGGAACTTTTCTATCAAATACATTTGATGATAAGTTTAATATCATATGGTTTGATCTTGCACAATTGAGCAATGACATTCTGTTCATCTAGCCAACTAATGATTACCTGTTTGAACCGTCATTGACATTTGATATACTAAATGAATCCAACGACTTGTTTGGCAAATGGCCAAAATCATCACTTAGCTGGTTCCCAAAATAATTAATTGGAAGAAGGATGAAGATTCCAATAACCCCAGCAACGGTGAACACTTTCAAGCTGCATTAAAAGAAGGATATGAAAAAAAGGCTGAATGAAAATAATGCATGAATAGAAAGTCAAGAAAAATAGATTGCAGTGTAAAAGAATCATTAGGCATAGTAATATACTAATTGATTGTGATAGGAATACAGGCAGTGGGCCTCTGAATGCATGGCAAAGAAAGTGAGGTTTTTGTTATAAGTGGAGAGAAAAAATGCATAAGTGTAGCTTCAGATAGTATATAACTCATTAAAAAATACGATTCAAAATAGAAAACCAGAAAGTCCTGTATGAATTGAACCTCAACACACCTTTATGGACTCTCCTACTGTATCTTGCCACTAAATTTTTTTTCTCACAACCATATGTCGAAACCCCAAGCATATATGTAGCCTATCAAGTAAAGTTTTCAATAGAGTCCACGACAGATGATTGGTTCTGTTAAGTTGAAAGTTGTTCTCTTGAGTCGAGACAATCAAGACATTCTTTTCCAGCTTTGTACTATGCATTCTGCTTAAGTATAGCCTAATTAATTCCTCTGCTTAGGTTGTAGAATTCATCCTCAGCCAACACAAGTGCTAAAAATTTGTTAATAAAAAAAAACACTAAACTTTACTGATCCTTAACAAGAAATTCACCATCCTTCTGTCTTAATACGAAACTTATAAGATATTCTCTCTTTTGTCTCCGTTATTTCTTTGTTTCATTATTTCCATCAAACCAAATACAATTTTTCATCTTGAAATCCACAAACAGGGATCAGTCAGTCATCTTTATTTTTTATTTTATACAACTCCACAATTCATTTGATGATCATTGAGTCTCTCTATTCTAATTTATAAATAAATAAAAAAGTTGTGATTTTTATAGATAATTCACATACAAAAAGGAAAAACTCCACCCTTTTCAAACCCTGATTAAAACTTGAAATCTTTTACACAACTAAATGACATTTGATTTCCTTACCTGAAGGTGAAGATCCGAGTTAACACGAGACCATCTAAACCCGAAATTGACAAGATTTCATCTTCAGAAAGCTGCCAAGCATTTTTAACCCAACCAGCAGAAGGCAATAACCTTTCCAAGTAAAAATCATCACTCTCCTGTGGCTGAGATTTCTCTTTATCGACCAAACGGGGTGCATACACGTAAAAATTACCAGGTTGCTTCCTCAATATTGAATACAAAGTGAAAAACAACAAGCACAGTCCAAGATTGATTCCAACTGAAGTTAAAAGAGCTGAAAGTATCATTTTTTTTCTTCTAAAGAAGCTCACAAATCACACCATCAAACAATTATAAGAGCTCAAGAATCCATCAAAGAACCTGGAAAAGGTGCTCCAAAGTTGAATCCTCTTAATAGAAAAAAACTGTACCCAGAAGAGTAAAATCGTCATTAAAATTTCAAAAAGGAAGCATAGAAAAATGCAAACTGTGGAAGATAAATACTCTTTCTGTTATTTTCCCTTCATTTATAAGTCAATTGTCAATAGAAAACATGAAAAATAAGTGCAACAAGACAAAGAGAAGTGAAACCTGGTTAAGAGGGAGGAAGATGAGAGTGAGTTGCAATGAGTAAGGCAGGACTCGGTGAGACGGTCGGGAGAGGGAAAAGGGGCAAGTTGATTGAAGATCCCAAGTTTTTGACAAGGCTAAATTGCAAAATACCCCTGAGCTAAAAATCTCTGACTTTCCACCCTAAACAATATGATTTTTTTAATATGACCCTTATATATATATATATATATATATATATATATATATATATATAAGGTTTTTGTTGGAAAAAAGAATAGATATCTTGTATCTTGTTTTTTTTGGAAAAAATATTTTATTTAAAGAGTCGTCACCTAATATTATGGTCACTAGCAACTCTAACTATTCAACATAGATTAATCTAATGGTACGAGATTGATTACGTAAAAGGAAAGATGCTATCACCCATTAAGCGTCCTATCTAAGACGGGCTGCATTGCAGGTTTTGTCTAAAATTGTTAAGAATATGTTCTCTTTTTTCTCATTTTTCCTTTTTTTTTATTCTTCCTATCATATTCTTCACTCTAGTGTCAATGAATAGTTCGTACGAATATTTTTAACTTTTGCGTTGGTAAATATTACACAAACTCAAAAAAATTGTGATATTCTTAACTCTAGCGTCAGTGAATAATTTCATAAAAAATTAAATTTGAAGAAGAATTTTTCTATGCCATTTTCTTTTTGTTTATCCTTTATTATTATTTTCTCTTTTTAGATGGAAATAAAAGAAACGTTATGTAACAGATTTTGCATTTAACAGTAATGATTCATAGATTGAGCACATACCAGAAAAAATACAAACACACAAAGAAAAACATAAAACAAAATGTGAGGGGGTCACAAATGAATCCACGGTGATCCCCAAATATTTCAGGAATTTTTTGATATCGAAGAGGGGCTTGTTTAGTCAAATATCAAAATAGAAAGGGAATAAAACACATGAAAAAGGCATAAGAGTGTTTTTTGCCGAGCACACCCTTGCCTAAAACAACTTGGGCCGGTTGGGCCAAAAGCCCAGACCCGACCTATTCTTATCCTTTCCTTTTTTTTATTGGGCCGGATCCAGCCTAGCTATATGATCTGGGCCGGATCCAGCCCAGCTCGCCCCGCTTGGTTACTGGTTCAGATGAGTAACTAGTCAGTTTTAACGATTAGTTTATAAAAGTCATAGGTATGTGATGATAAAAAAAAAAACACAACTATAACGATCCAAAGCAATGCAAGGGCTCAAAACTAGAAATAAAGATGAAACTAGCAATAAAGTTAGAAATAGAATATATTTTCAATTACAACCTCCAAATTAATTAAGATAAGAAAACAAATCTAAAAGATAGAATTTAGTATTGTTTGAAATGGTTTATAATAGAACATCGGGGCCATTAAAAAACAAAGTAATACTCTAGTTGTTATTTTTTTTTTAAAAGAAAAGAAAAACAGGAACTTATATATTTTAGAGGTTTTTCAGATTTTTTTTCTTTGTAAGTTTTTCTCTCCTTTTTATATGAAAAAAATATAATATTTTTCTTTTACATACAAACAACAAGGTAAAACATTAAAATTATTGTATTTTTATAATTTTCATATTTAATTAGTGTTATAAATTTATATAAAATAATTGTAACCTTGACATATTTTTCTTATTTTTTTCAAAAAATATTCTCCTATGTCCTCAATAAATGAATAAATATTTTAATTTCTCAAAGAAAAAAATGAAAAAGAATAATTTTTTTTACAATAGATATTTAAACATTGTTTGATAATGTAATTGGAACTGTATTTCATAAAAAAAACATTTTACTTTAAATTATTTTTTTATTTTTTTATATGTTAGGATATGTTAATATCAAAAATAATTTATTTAAAATAATATTATTTCAAATAAAAAATATTTTAAAAATAATATTACCATATTTTTAAACATTGCTACAGAACCTCGAGCTGAAGAGAGGTGCTCGTTGGTAGG
>Ga0325400_1005223_pt1 | contig 12195 bp, 3 predicted proteins | sample PopdelMetagenome_2_FD_205662 | JGI IMG/M metagenome (GOLD analysis project Ga0325400, IMG submission 205662) | Populus deltoides microbial communities from Bellville, Georgia, United States - Xylem-PdKOR-R1 | ecosystem: Host-associated > Plants > Phyllosphere > Stem > Wood/Secondary xylem...
AATTGCAATCAAATTTCACAAATGCTACGTCATCATGCGATCTCCTTTTAATTTATGCAGTGTTATTGAATAATATTAAATACTAGTTTTTCGAGTAAAACACAATTCTAAAAAAATAGATTTTTCTTACCGGGTCGGAAACGATCCGATGAACTATTCACGTGAACAATGCCACGTGAAATTCACCTTAATTCACTGGGCATTGTTCACTTCTTGAAGTGAACAGTGCCGAGTGAATTAATTCACTTTGCACAGACACGACAGGGGGAGAAGTAGCTCTCAACTGTTTTCGGCAAACCAGTGGTTTTAGTATAAATTATATGGGTCCCACACAAACAATAAATTGAGTTTTAACATTACTAAACATATTATTTGTACAATTTGCTTTAAAAACTAAAGTTATCGCATAAACAAACAACCTCGAAACAAACGGGCTACATAAATTAGCACCATGATTTCTTTTTTCAATTATTTTATATTACACTTTTAAATGTTTTCGCTATGGTTATGATAGTTTTATATGCAAGAATTATGTTTTTTTTTTAAAAAAAATAATTGACTTGAAATTTGAATTTTGTTGATTAATGAGAGTGCTTAATCATTAAGTCTATCTTCTCAATTCCCAATACATCAAAATAAGGTCCTACACTATAAATTTGATATTCCCCCACCTTCTTAATGAAAAAAAGATGACCATTTCATACTATGAAAATCCACTATTAAAAAATTGTTAAACATTGATGAAATATGTTTGTTGATATTTTTTTTACCAACATTATTGTCAATAGATTAATGTCGTTGGTTAGTTTATCATCAAGGATTTTATGTCTATCAGCATTTTCGTTGTTTAATTAAAATGCCTATAAATCAACCAATAAAATATGTTGAGGGTCAAGAGAATCGTTATCTAATTGTTTGATTCAGGGTTGTTAAAAAATTAAGATATACTGATTTTATCAGAGATTCTAAGGATAAAGGACTGGTTATGGTTATTAAAAGTATTAGTACCCTTAATGCGCCTTACCTGAGATATGCTACATTGTGTGGTTTGAATGTGGTTCAAATGTTTTGGTGGGTTCCTAACCGGTAGTCTATCTATGGCTTAGGATAGAGATTTATTCGTGTGAATAAATCTAGTTTTTTTAATTCATTATGGGCTCGAATTCTTATGAATATGATCCATATAGGTGCTCTGACATAGCTCACCTATCCTGGAAGGTGAAAGAGTTTTCTATAATTTATGTGTTATGGTGAAAAATACTCTCAATTAAAATTGATGAATATTTAGAATAACTCTGAGAATTTTCTAGTCAACTCTCGATATTTAAATAACAACTTCACTTGTAGGTCCAACATTTATTCCAGAATATTAACCATTAATTCTCATGAATTAAATTTTATGAGTTATTAAAATATTAGCCAAAATCTCGTTGATTCAGTATATTAATTATTAAATCCAAAATGTATGCTAAAAAATAAAACATACCATGTAATTCATTTTTTTAATGAGATATGATTTTTTTTTGTATTTTTGAGAGACTTAGTCGTATGCAATACGTAAAAAACATTTTCATCTAATTATTTTTTTTATTAATTTTTTTTGTATTTTTGTAAGGCCATGTTTAGCAAAAAAAAAAAAAACTATTTTTTGAAATTAGAAAAAAATAAAACTACCCAGAATAGGCCTAAGAGATGTTTCCCAAACACACCTTTAAATCAAAGAACCAAAAAAAGCAAACTACATAGGGCCTGATGATTAATCCGGTTTTGACCCGACAAGGTTGACCTGACGTTAACCTGAAAACTAACTCAAAACCAAAAAACAACACCAAAACGAATCAAACATTAAAAAAAAAAAAACTTTACAGCAAAATGGATCAAACATGAAAAAGGAAGAACACGAGGAACACTCAAATTTAATCCTAGCAACATGTACAACAATCCAAACCTGATTTCAAGCAATAAAAGGCAAGTTTGTGTTCACAATTAAGCATAGATCAAGAATCAAGCATAAAACTATCGATTATCACTCAAAATCCATGATTTGGTCAAAATATATTCTGGAAAGCCGAAGAAAACCTATGATCTAAATGTATGAATTCATATTATTGATGTGTTCTCACCTTTGATAATCTGCTAAATAAATTGCCCGAAGGTTTTTGTGCAAACAAATGAACCAGAACCAGAGTTGGTTCAAATCATAGGGTTAAAGCAATGTTCTTCCCAACAATACGAAAAACTCTACCTTAGAAACCTAGAAAATGACCAGAATAAACCCAGCTACTATCAAACCAAGAATGATCATTTTTTACCTCTAAAACAAGCTTTCTGGTTCCAAAGAGGATACATTATAAAAAACAAACATACTTGAATCAAAAGAACTCAAAAAAAGGGCAAATCATCATAAGTAAGCATCAAATTCCAATCTTCAACAATGTCAACTTAAAACAGCCTATATATTCAGATAATTTGGGTTCAAAATGTCTTTCTAAACCTTCAACTAGAACCAAACAAAACTCAAAAACCTAGAAACATGCATTAGCTAAAACATAACAACATCAACACCTTGCTGCCACATTTGACAAATTTCAAATCAAACCAAAATGTAAACTTAACATATTAAGGCAATAAACATAACATCAATATACTAAAAACATTGCATTAAACAAGTAAAAAAAATCTGGCAGTCCTCATGAACTCCACTTTTAAAGTTTATAGGGATATTCCTTCCAGGCTTGAAATCTTCAAATATGGTTGGATTGCTAATGTTGCCTTCCTTTCTTTCTTATTTCCTAACCTAGAAAAACAAATTAAATCTCTCAAAACCTAAACTGAATTAGATTACTTGATCCTTAATCAAAGTTTCTTTTCCCTTTTTCTCTTCTCTTTTTTTTCTTTTCTCTTCTGATAAGAGTTTGTTAGGGTTCTAACAAACCAAAATTAGGTTGGTTTCACCTCTAGATCAATGGTTTTGGATTTAGGTGGTTTTGTAACAAACTCGGAGGCCAAGGTGAAGTGTTTATAACCTTTTAATCTTGAGAGAAGGGTTTTAAACCCTTGATAAGAACCTTCTTAGAGTTTTTAAGTGTGAACACATGAAAGAGTTGGGTAGTTTTATGTAAATGGGCGTCTCAGTTAATGCTAATTTGGTTGACCATTTTTGTGGCTTCGCCAAAGCAACACCGTACTCAACGTAGCCTGAGATCACCTGATCATGGTAAAGAGAGTGCATACCTTTTGACTGGATCCATTCTTGATTAATTTGGAAGTCTTTAGCTCCACATTCATTCATTTAAAAGTGTCAACTCAATCAACATGAAATCTGAAAGTGCAGTAATGGCTGATCAGAGACAAAATGTTGTTGAGATCATTAGAGAAAATGAGATGTAAACATTTAATTTCATGGAAATGGGGTTGTAGAGGGGGGTGTTTCTCAGGTGAATGGTGGTGGTTTCAGCCTTAGAGGTGGTAAAAAACACCATAGTCATTCACTTGAAAGTACCTACTCGACTAGCCAAAACTGTCGAAGAAGATGACACACACTATTCAAAACGACATCATCTTAACTAAACCCTAAAAATTAGGGTTTATAATATGGGATTTGGCAGACTTTAATTAAATTCCTATTCTTCTAATTTCTTTTAATTTTACCCATAATTTCCTCTTGAACTCCAAATTTCATGCAATTTTACCCTATCAAATTCATTTGTTAGCCTCAGATTTGAGAACATTTTAAAGTTTGGTCCTTGATTTTTATTGGACCCTTAATTGATCAACAAACTTTTAATTTTCATCGATTTGACCCTTGATTTCACCAATTTTAGTCCTCAAAGTCACGTACCTTTTACAAGTTGGTTCTTGGTTTACAAATTGTTCAAGTAAGTCCCTAATTGCCCATCAGGCTTTGAATTTTATGCAACTAAGCCCCTAATTTAAGCAATTAAGCTTTTTAGAGTCCAATTTCAGTCCACAAGCTTCAGTTTGTTTCAATTAACATTTAAATTGACTCTCAAAGATGATTTCACTTATGATTAAGTCCTCAATAGAATTAATTAAGCCTTCTAAAATTCTAATTGAGTCCATAAACACCTAAATAAAAATATTTTCACCAATGGAGCCTTTTATCAATCAAAATTAGGTTGCTAATTTGATCAATTTTGTACATTTTGGTCTCCCAACTTTTTACTTGTCATTGTGGTCCTTCACCACCAACTTGGACAATCTTTTAAGTTGTCTTCTTGTGTATGTTTTTTGGATTTTTTTTTCTATTTTCTTGATTTTTTAAAGGGTAAAAAAAATAGGTAACAACACTGTCGGTGTAATAATTACCAACCAATGTTCTTTGGAAAACCTGTTAGCTAGGTTGAATATCGCCGACAATATCACTGATGGAATTACCAACATAAAATTTTCTCACTAATTCCTGAGTCAGTCTAAACACCCTCACAATGTTCTATAATTATTTGATTAAATTGGTTTGGATATAGTTGATGGAATCACCGATAGAATTCTTAACAGATGTTCATGTCATTAATTTTATCGACGAGTTCAAAAACTCCACAATGTTTTGTAATTCTGACAAAATTGTTTGATATCACTGATGGTATCATCGATGAAATATAAATTTTTGCTAGAGATTCCATGAGTATGTCATTAATTTTTTTTTTCATGTTTATTTGTTATATTCCCAATTGCATTTTTTTAAATCATCAACAACAAATTGAATAAGAAAATTTTATAATATTAATTTAACTGGTAATATCAATATTCAATACAAATATCTTAATTACATTAAACAAAAACTCCTAACAAGACGAAGGTGTAGGGAGAAGGGGAGGGGGAAGGGGAGGGGAAACAAATCCTAAATTAGGAGGGTGAAGATAATACATTGCCTTGTATGCATATATTTGCTTTTAATTCTTCTTATTTTGTTCTTCCAAATCAACCTTTAGAATAGACAGTTGTTCCTCAACTTGTTCTTTGACCATCTTTTGAACTGTTGGTTATAACTACCTTAATAAGCCGGATTGTGATGTACTTACAATCAAAACACTATAGCCCACCTTTATTTATTGGACCATTGTCATACATATATCGTAAATCCAATTCCTATCGGGTGCACTAGTTACTTTAGCATCCAACCACGACTAAGGATCATAAGGAAGACAAGTTGAAATGTCTTCTTCGTGTTTCGCAACCATGTCGATGTTATATGTTTTCTAAAAAATAAGTCCAGATCCAAAATACATATATATCCAAAAACTTTAGTAAGCCTAATATAACTATTTAAAAACACTTACAACAAATGTTTTTGCTCTATTATTGATAAATTATTGCACCTTTTTCACCATATTCTCCTTTTTTATATGTATTTCCACATATAACTCAATTGGAGTTGGTTCACACCCAAGCTGTGGAGCCTACAAAATAAATTATCATGAAAAAACTCACAAATAAACACTAAATTAACATTTGAAGAAAAGTAATTAAGCAACTTAAACGAGGTCTTACTAGGCATTTTGTGTGGTTCACAAAATAAAGCGATCCCCTGGTATGCTAGTTTATGGAACTATAAATATCTTTATTTTTGTTATGCGACTCAAATCGTGACCGCTTCTTGAAATCATCCAACACCATATATTCTTGAAAATTTTTCCAATTACTCTTTGTGATATGGCTTGGTCTATAATGTTTCCACAAGGCAACATCATCGGACTCAGCTCTGCCCTTTACATATTTATGGGTGTCATACTACAAATCATGCAACTTAATTCAAAAAATTACTAAACAAAAATAAAGTAATGAAAAAAAAAACATGCACAATAATATAACAATCTTGACTTGAAACTTACATAATTGCATTGTGGTTTTCCCACATTTTCTTGATCACCCTCCTGTTTTTCGAGTCCCACCAAAAAGATTTCTTAAAGTCAATTTCATAAACAAATTAGTTTTTTTAATGTTAAAAAATATATATTAACTCAAAGTAAGAGTTTATTTATCTAACTTTAACCTTTCTTCATCAAGCCTCATTCATTCAGGATGATCTTGAAGTTGACTCCATTGAAACAATATTTCTTTTATCAATGATTTTATCATTGATGTTATCGTACGGTTTTCAACATTTATAAACTTTGCACTCATTTCATCAAAGCCACTTTCATTTTCATTAATGAAAAACTTAAATTAACTTAATAAATATAGATAACGTTAATATTAAGGGAAAACAATATTACTTATATGGAGTGATCAACCTTCCACTTGGTAGTAATCTTTCCAGTAAGACCCTCTCTAGGAGATGGGATTTTAGTAAAACCCTTTTGGTCAGTAAATGCCTCTTCATGATCTCTATCTAAATGCACAACAAGCTCACCAACACTACTGTTTGATGAATCAGTTACGATCTTATTCATGATAGATTTTTATTAAAACATGCTTTGGGCCAAATAACACATCATCCTTTTTAAAAGGAACAGAGATATTAAACAAGGAAAGAAAACAAATCAATATATATATATATAAACACACACTTATTTGTAATTATTCAGAAGAATTTATCTGATACCAATATACCACAAATTTCTTATAAAGCTAAATTGCTTAGATCCAACAATAATTGTTTAGGCTATTAAACACTAGCAATAACCAATATGGTGATTTGTTTATGTCTAAAGTAATGTCTAATAATCTTATAATGGAATCCAAATATCCAATGTGTTTACTAGTGAAATAAAGGTAAAATAGAATCATATAGGGATTTATGTATAAAAATGGAATAGAGACATCATTGTCGGCTCCGATCTCATCATGCTTTATTTTTTACCAATCAATTGCTTGCTAATCATCTTAAATAATTTTCTAATATTTATGTTAGAATATTTGGTGGGGATATCTAAAGTTGCCTTTTATTTGCCAATAATCTAAAATCAAAGCAAAAGATCTAAAATGTAAATTTCAAAGCAACAGAACCACCAAATTTTATATTTTAATTGTATTACAATTTAAAACTCAAATAACAATCACCTTTAACTATCAAATAAACTATAAAAAAATAATTTACACATAAATTCTTAAAATAAATCAATTCCACATTGACAAATATGGCAATGGCTTGAAGAGTTTCACAATTATTTCAAAAAAAGAGAGACAAAAAGTCTAAATCTTCAATCCAAATCTTCTAGCATAAAAGAATAGACATAACAAATTAATTGTGTTATATCATCAAAGGTTTCAAATTATTTCAACAAAACCATAGTTAATTCCATTGAGAACATCTACACTTGAAAAGAAAGAAAAAACAAGAGTTTCAAGCAGTCATGCTCTAGAGAAAATAGCATCAAACTCAAACAAAAATTGTCATATCTTTTTATTTGTTCTTTTTCAGATAATTATTAACAACTTAAAAGTTTTGATAAGAACAATTAGTTCTCAGGACCATATTTATATATCACGTCAATCTAGTATAATAGATGACAAATACAAGTAAACAGAAAGTAACCCAAAGCAAATTACTCATGTTTTCAAAACTAAACAAATAAATAAAATTGTATTTCTCCACAACATCCCTTATCGAATTTATTATAGATTCATTATGCATCCCTTTCTTTTTTGTTTTTGAAATAAACACTTAAAACCCAATAAATTAGGCAAAACAAAAATTGTTTTTAAGAAAGGAAATCTAAAGCATGCAAAACCAAGTTGTATAGATACTCAACCTTCCTGCTATAAACTTAAACAGAGCCTTGAAGCAACAAAGCAACTATATTTTTCCACACAAACAAAAACCCATTAAAATCCCTTAACAATAGAACCCTAAAAACCCTAATAATCTAAATAAAAAGCCTAAACCTCTGAGCAAGTAATCTTCGAGCTTTTTTGAAAGATCAATTAGCATGGCGGCTTGGGCGAATGGATTTTGGGGATTTTGTGATTTTAGAGGATTTAGGGATTTAGGAGAAGAATAAATGGGAGGAAGAACAATCAAGTTTTATTTCAATTTAACATTGCCAAAAGAATTTTTCATCGTTGTTTTCATTAATAATTTGACATGTCATTAAATGCTAATGAATTTTTTTATTTTTAAATAATTTTTAATTTCATTGCCAATAATAATCTGACGTTCTTACATACTATTTCATTGGCAACTTCATCATAATTTCTTAACCATTATGTAACTTTCTAATGAAATTGCATCTCCATCAGCAAGTTCATCGAGAATGCTATTTCCATCAGCTAATCCATTGGCATTTCATTATTTTTTTGGGTTATTTGCTATAATCCCCTAGCCAACCAAAACACCACAACAAGCATATTCAAACCAACAATTGCCCATATTAAACCCATAATAATAAACATTTGAAAATGTCAAAAAACAATATAATGCATTAATATAAAGCATCAACAAATGTCTTAATTAAACAATGCCAATTTTATTACACAATGATGTTTCCCATTTAAATCAATCTAATGCTTTTTTTTTTAATCAAAATCCTCCTTTTCATTCTCATCATTGTCATATCCATCATTATCTTCTTCGTTGAATTCCAAGTCAATATCATCATCATCATCTACTTTTGTATGTTCACTAGCATTCAATATTACATTTAACTTATCAATATCAACATCAACATAGGAGTTGTCAATGCCTAAAAATGAATTTTCTAACTTGATGGATGGAGCAACTCGATATGGATGAACTAGCTCATCCATTTAAAATACATCATCTCATATAATTACTTTATCATTACTATCTTTGACAACTTCAACTTGTATATGACTCCTAGATTTAACTTTCATAATGGATAACCAATCAACTCTATTATGATCCTTTCTAAAGAACTAAATGTATGTCTAATACACTTGTTAACATTGTTTGACAAAAATAAAAACATCATTGATGTTGCAAAGTCTACCTCTTTATTTATTTTGACCATATCATGGTGAAGATCTACTTTAATTTCTCTATTAGTGTCATACCAATAACATTTAAATAACACCAATGTATCTTGCGAACTATGATATTGCAATTCAGTAACCTTTTTTGTAACTTTCCATAATAATCAACTTTAGTTAGACTTGTTGGAAGTTGAACCCTTTACACAAACCTCATTATTAAATGTCTTTCTACCCTTATCATAAGTTTTAGTATAAAAGATATATCTATTTATGATATACCTATTGTAACATTAGACCTTTCTTTTAGGACCCAAAGATAAAAATTTTAATCTACTAGCATTGTCTTCCATATTAAAAACCTGGTTAAAGTTAACAATCATTAATTGTTGAAGAAAAAATATTAAGTATATTTATTCTTAGGAGTTATGAATTATTAAATACTTACGTGTGTTTTAAACCATGTGACAACTTGTTCATCTTGTACTTAAAAATTTTAAGCTTTAAATATCATTGGATTTTGAGATAAGAATAATTAATAACGTTGCCTAGAAGAAAGTTACTGAATTGAGACTGTATAAGAATATAAAAGAAAATAGTTTAAAATTATATAATTGCAAAATTGATTTATTAAACAAAATGTCTCAACTCATCACAACTGAGTAGCATATAATTATGAGCTTGTCTAAATTTGATGTCTATTAAAAATCTTATCATCACTGCCTTCGATAATGGTCATCCAGGATCGAAAAATATTGACAAATTTCCACTTGAAGGTAGTTTATCATATATTGAAATGCGATTAATTCTTGTTATCAAGTGTGGCTTAAAATAATACAAGGTAAATGTTGAAATCTCTTCAATAATATAATCCTTGCACATCTTCTCAAGGGAGGGAAGATCATTTCATGTTTTCAAATTATCTCAATGATGTTCATTTCAAGTTGCTCCATGTGTTGGGCATGCAAAATGGTCAAACAAATATCTCTATAAAAGTGATTAATCTCTCTGAATGCATCACATAACCTTTTTAGTAATAAATCCATATAACCTTCATTCATGGTTCCATTGAAAAATAAGAATGTACCTTATTAAACTACTTTCAAGCTTCACCGTCGAAAGGTTGCACCATAACTCTATCCAACTTATCATATGAATGATGTTATGTTATGTGCTCAATAATTTTTAGAGACATAAATAACATTTGCAGCCAATAAGTAATTGGAAAGTTTCACAATTTTTTTTTGTATGCGATAAATGTCCTTCCTGTACTACTATTGGGTTTATACAAAGCATGCTGACAAGTTTTGCACTCGATAAAATTTGTATATTCACCGTAATATAATATGTAAAATTTTGGAAATATATCAATTTTTTGATATCATAGGCCAAGAGGTTTTATCATGGATTTTGCAGCATCTAAGTTTTATTTTAGTCTATTCCTTTTAGGTAACATGCTTTTAACCCATTGAATGATGTTATCATAACTGGCCTTGCTCAACTTATAATCTCATTTAATTGTAAGAACTCGAGCAATGACCGATAATTTACTATGAGTTGTGCACTCATCCCATAATGATTCATTAGAGTCTTTCAAAAGTTCAAAAAACCTAACTACATCTATATTTGATTCTTCATCTAAAAGGATGTTATGTGAACCTTTACTTAAATAATATTTATTCATTCTCATTGCATTCATCACCATACTCCTATAAGGATTACTATGATTAATAAAAAAAAATCCATATGTGTTGTTAGAACTAGAAGTTTAACCAATCATCCTTTTTAACATGGTTTTGTAAGGAACATAGGGTTCTCACTTTTCCATATGCAAACCAATATAAGTATTTCTCGACAAATTTTTTTTTTTAAATAGATGTATCATCACAACATCTTTATGGTGAAGCTTTTTGTTTTTACACTTCGCACATGAATATCTAATTTTGCTTGCACTAATATTCTTCGGATTAAAAAATATGAAATTAATAAACCCTTAACCCTTTGAAGATAATATTGTCTATACAACTATTGGGGTGAATCTCAATACATATAAGAACGATCATTTATTAATTTTAAACCTATATTGAATATTAATGAAAATATTTATTAATAATATAACCATCAATTAAAATTTTAAATTTTTATTAAAAATAAATTCATAAGTCAATAACCAATTATCATTTCTACATAAATATAATGTAGTGTCAAAATGTGAACTAAACAATCAAATTAGCATTAAATAATCAGTGCCCAATTATTTATCCATCATTTTTTCAATTCAAATTCATTCATTAATAAATTTTAATTATTATCAATTTCACAAAAAAAATCAATTTTTCCAAAATTTTCCTAAATTTCCAACATAACAATAAAATTGATAAAATATGATTGGTACCCATTAAATAAGTTATTGTTTCTTCAATTATAATACACCTAAGTTACAAAATCAAACTTGATTTCATAAAATGACAAATAAAATTAATTTCCCTCAAATACCAAATAAATCTTAAAATACAAATCATGCATTAATACAAAAAATTTATCTAAGTAAAAGTTGTAAAACACTTAAATATACAAGACAATTATAAATAATGCACAAAGATTTATATAAATTAACCTAAAATATAAATGGGTTATAAAAATAGATAAATTTGCTTACATAATGTAGTGATTGTTTAAAAAAAAAATCAAGAGAGGAAAGTTGACACTACTAATAGATGTAGGTCAATATAGATGGGTTAAGTGGCTGGACTTACGAAGGGGATGGCTGAATTTGCTAATTAATTGGGTGAGAAGGACTATTGTATTAAAGAAGAAGAAGAAGAAGAAATGAGAAAGGGGGGTTTGTTGGGTTAAATTAATTTAAATTTGCTGATGAAATTTTATCAGCAATTCAGGGGGGGATTGTCTAGTTAAATTCATTTAAATATATTGATGAAATTTTATCCGCAATTCCAGGGGAATTGCTAACATGTCAAATAGCTAATGAAAGTTTATATTGATTTTTTTTATTTTTTATTCCATCGCTATTTACGTAGAATATTACTAATGGAAAATATTTTCTTATTATTTACATCGGCAATTACTGATGAAAATATTTTGTCACTATTGTTGTATGAAATTATCAATAGAATATTTTCTAATGGTGTTTCTGTTATTATTTACAAATTTTCTGATAGTGATTGTTGTACTAGCATATTCTAGAGGTTTAAATATATTTTATTTAATCTTGAAATATATAATTATGATGAAAATATTTTGTCACTATTGCTTATGAAATTATCAATAGAATATTTTCTATAG
>Ga0325400_1005224_pt1 | contig 12195 bp, 6 predicted proteins | sample PopdelMetagenome_2_FD_205662 | JGI IMG/M metagenome (GOLD analysis project Ga0325400, IMG submission 205662) | Populus deltoides microbial communities from Bellville, Georgia, United States - Xylem-PdKOR-R1 | ecosystem: Host-associated > Plants > Phyllosphere > Stem > Wood/Secondary xylem...
AGGTGGGTTCCTCGGTCTCCCTTGGTCCATAAACCTGAGTGTCATCACCCAGATGTATACTTTCTTTTTTGTCATTTGATCCTGATTATCCAATAAATATACTATGAGTCGAGGCTAATCTTTCCATTCAACCTCGGTTATCCAATGAGAATAACCAATAAGGACACCATTAGTAGAGATTAATTACTCTATTCATTCTCGGTCATCCATTACAAATACCATTAGCCCAAGTCAATCACATTACTCAATCCCAATCATCCATCACATATACTATTAGCCGAAGCCAATCACATTACTCAATCTCGGTCATCCATCATGGATACCATTAGTTGAAGCCAATCACATTACTCAATCCCGGTCATCCATCACAGATACTATTAGTTGAAGCCAATCACATTACTCAATCTTGGTCAATTTATATGCAATTCATTAGGAAGATCTAACATAATTACAGAAAAGGGTGGAGACTACCTACCTACTCCTCCCGTGGGGTGTTCTCGTTCGGTAGAAGGTCTGATTCCAGTCGCACCGCCTGATACATCTAATGATTGCTAATCAATATATTCATATTTAGTAATTGCATAGACCAATACCATATATATCCCAAGAATACACATATTCACATTCAAGTGTTCCACATATCATATAGTTATACAATGAAAGTCATCATATCCAAACATTCTTCTTAATTTTAAATTTAGGTTGCCCACAGAAATCCTAGGGTTTAATTCTTGAGTCTCGTAGTAGGGTTAGGCCAAGTTGATGCTGGAATCGTCTACGAGAACCAAATCATTTCTGGTATGAGAAAATCATTAGTGAAACCTAAGTCACTGCTGACACAGAAAATCATCAGTGAAACCTAAGTCATTGCCGACACAAAAAATCATCAGCAAAAACTATGTCATTATCAACACAGAAAATCATTAGCGAAAACTAAGTCACTGTTGACACAAAAAATCATTAGCGAAACCTAAGTCATTGCTAACACAGAAAATCATCAACGAAAACTAAGTCATTGCCGAATAAAAAATCATCAATAAAGTATTATCAAGAAGGAATAAAAAACTAAGTCACTGTCGAATCAAAAAGCATGGAGTATAGTTGGAGGAGATTTATATGCCGCGGTTAAGGACTTTTTTTGCATTTGGAGAGTTTCTCAAGCAGGTTAACCACTCAATCATTGCCCTTGTTCCAAAATCATCCAATATTAACTTGGCAATTGATTTTCAGTCGATCTTTTGTTGCAATGTTATTTATAAGGTTATTTCCAGGATTCTTGCGGGGAGAATGGCATATGCTCTTCAGGATATCATCAACCCTGCCCAGAATGCTTTTCTAGGAGGAAGGAATATGGCTGACAATATCCACCTCATGCAGGAGCTTCTACAACATTATGGGAGGAAGAGGGCATCCCCTAGATGTATTATCAAGATTCATTTCAGAAAGGCTTTTGACTCTGTTTAGTGGTCTTTTCTGCGACAAGTCCTGCTGTTATTGGGTTTCCCTCCTCGTTTTGTCCGGCTCCTTATGTAATGTATTGAGATTGCTTCCTTTTCTGTTGTTGTTAATGGGAATTTATATGGTTTCTTTAAGGGGTAATGCGAAGTTCGTTAAGGAGATCCTTTCCCCCCTATCTTTTTATTGCTTGTATGGAATACTTTTCCAGGATGCTTAATCAGAGTTCACAGCACACTGACTTCAATTTCCACCCTAAATGTTGTGCTCGAGGGGTCAGCCACTTAGCTTTTGTAGATGATGTCCTATTACTCTGCCGGTGTGATATGCATTTAGTTAGCATATTAAACCAGCAACTTTTTGCTTTTGGACGGATGTTCGGCCTTGATACTAATGCTGCAAAGTCCTCTATATACTTTGGTGGAGTGGGGGGAAAGTGTTAAGCTTGCCATCTTATGCCTTGCTGGCTTTTTAGAAGGGAGTTTTCCTTTCTGATATTTCGGGGTCCCTCTAAGTCCTCATAAATTATTGGCTAGTCAATTCTCCCTTATCCTGCAGAAATTGGAATCATCTATTCAGAGTTGGATGAGGAAACACCTTTCCTATGCTGGTCGCCTTGAGCTCATTAGATCAGTTCTGCATGGCATGGTTCAATTTTGGCCCAGTATCTTTCTGATTCCGGGTATAGTTATTACCAAGATCAATAGCATTTATCGTAGCTTTCTCTGGTCCGGGAACACTTGTTCGCCTCACTCTGCTCTTGTCTCCTGGAAAAAGGTTTGTCTTCCCAAACAAGAAGGTGGCCTGGCTCTCCTAGATATCAAGGCAAGAAACAAGGGTTTTTTTGGCAAATCAGCTATGAAACTTTCACCTTAAATCAGACTCTTTGTGGATACATTGGGTGGCACATTATTACATTCCTCATACCACAAACTGGGCTGTGGGTGTAAGGAGCACTTCACCACCTCTGTGGAAGTCCATCTGCACTCTAAAAAACCAACTAGTAGAACAATGCGAAGACATTCATGCTGCAATCAATACTCTTGAAAGTTGGCATATTGGTTCGGGGATTGTTAATGCTCATGAGTTCTTCAAATTTAAAGGTAAGAGTGTCCAGTGGATTAGGGTTGTTTGGGAGGAATGGTCTCTGCCTCGAACTAAATTCATTCTATAGCTCGCAGCCTTTGGTAGACTCCGAATAAAGGACCAGCTCAGCTACCTCTCCATAGAAACTCTTTGTTCTTTATGCAGTAGAGATGATGAGACACATGCCTATCTTTTTTTCAACTACGACTAGACTTCATTACTATGGAGTCGAGCTAAGAGCTGGTTAAGAATCAATCGGGCTATGTCCACACTTTCCAGTTCCATCAGAGGTCTCAATGGTAGGAGTAAAGGGCTGCAGCTGAGAATGAGATAAGTGTCCCTTGCCCTACTTGTGTGTTTGATTTGGGATGAAAGAAACAACCGCATCTTTGCACACAAGTCCACCTCCATAGATGCCACATTCCGAAGATTTCAAATACTTTTCTACATAATTTTGCACTTCTATGAAATAGACCACTCTCTTTACCATGTTGCTGCATGAGAAAGGTGTTAGTCTTCATCGCTTGTTACAGTTGTCTTTGTCGTTGGGTTTTCTTCTGCTCTGTTTTGTTTACATGAAGAAAGAGCTCTCAGTCTTCATGGTTGAGCATGTTTCCAAGCCAGTAGATGTTTTCTCCTGTAAGTTTCAATTTTAGTTCTTCATGGTTCTTCATTTCTAGGAGAACCACTTTCCTTCCGCTACGTGATTGCATGGTGAAGCCTTGGCCATTCATGTTTAACGTGTTGGTTTTATTGCTGGTGGGCCTGTCATTAAAGTCTTCGGGTCTTTCTCTTTGTATTATGTATATTTTTATGGTTTTTTCTTGGTTTCCAGTTGTATTATTTGGTTAGGCTGGGCACCTCCCCTAGGATCGGGTTGCCAATCTAACCATCTTTTGGCAGCTTTTGATTTTTCTTTTGTTTAGAGAGCTTGTTCCCTTTGTTCCAATTTGGGTTCTTTTTATGTTTTATTTTCTGGTTTCTTGTGGGTTATCAGAGATGTAATTTTTGATCTTTTATATATTTTTACATTTGATAAAAAAAAATCATCAATGAAAACTAAGTCACTATTGACACGGAAAATTGTCAGCGAAAACTAAGTTACTATCGACACTCCAACCTAGTTCGGACATAGACCATAACCAAATCATATTTGACTTTACAAAGTAAAGTCGATAAAGGTGTCCCTATTTCATGACGATAGTTTGTACTTAACCATATTATTAAAGATATCCTAACATGAGTAAGAGTAAGAAATACTTACTATCCACAATTCATCAAGTTTATCATAAGGTTGTCACACAATGAAAGATCAATTGAACATGTACATTTTCCCAAGGATTCTTTCACCTAATGGTCCATGGCCGAACCTAGTTTTGCCAACAACTATTCTCTTCATTGTCAATAATTGTGTCATTCCAATTTATCAAACACATTCTAATAGGAATTCTTCATTATGCAAGAGTCTCATTTCCATTCTATATCTTGATTCCCTAAGAGTGTTCATCATGCAAGATTTCTATCATGGTTCTTCCCCTTTTTAGTCGGACATTGCTGCCCATTTTCTTCCTAGTTTACTCATGTAATTCATTATTTCTATCACGAGTATGCTCACAACAACATGCTATAATCACACACTCATTCACTTGGTTCATAATCATGTAAGTTCATCAATCACATAACCAAAATCAAAGCATTAACATAACATATTTTTTTTTTCAGCTCAAACATGTCTCTAAAGGCTTAACAAGGTCATAATTTTGCGCATCCCATCACTTCATCTCACTTTCACACAAGTTCTTCAATCATATATGCAGAATCAATACATTAACATAAACATAAATTTTGTTTCAGCCCAAACATATTTCTAGAAGCCTAACAAGATCACAAATTACACATTTCATCACTTCATTTCATCTCCTTTCATTATTTCAATTGGCTGGCCTTTAGTTAGGATTTGCTCATTCATATTCATCGCTATTTTTCCTAGTAATGATTCTAAAATTGTGTTCCCTTCTCCCTCTATTCTTCCATAATCTTCTCATTTAGTCTCTCCAAATTTATAGGTGCAAGAACCTTAAGTCTTTCACTTTTGAGTTTTCTCTCTTTTCATTGTCTAAAACCATGAAGTAGCAACCAAAGGAGTGATACTACTTTTACCACACGATCTCTAACAACTCCAGGGAAGGTTTTGGTGATTTTCTTCTTCTCTTCCTCTTGTTTTTTTCTCCCTTTTTTTTGTTGCTCCAGCCATCCCTTTAGGCTTCTTATTCTCTTATGTGTTCGGTCATCACTCCTTTCTTTAACTCTCTATTCACTCACACACTTAAGAAGGATGTCATGTAAGCTAATTTGGGTAGTTTTTTTTTTTTTTAAATGAGGAGGCTATTGTAGCTAGGTTGTTGTCGGCCTCAGGGGAAAGGAAAAGTCATCTCCTTTTCCTCTCCTTGAATTTATACCCCCTCTTAAATGTGATGGGAATGTTTGGGTGTGGGTTGTTCTTATTCTTGTCCTCCTTTTTGGCTAACCTAGGGCCAGTTTGTTTCCCTTAATTCTTACCTAGCATAAGTCGGCCTAATACAATTTTGTTTTGTTAGGTTTTACACTTGTGTTCCAGAAAATTTATACCCATAAATCTTTCTTGATTTGATGTTTTTTGGTAAAGATATACTAATAAAAACTTGGTTCATTAGTAGCCCCCATAGTCTTTGCGATATAATAGTATGCAAAGACTTTAATTAATCTCTCAATTCAGGTAGAGTAGTGAGTTTTGCTTGTATAAGAAAGGGGGTAAGCTAAGAAAAATATAGAGAAATATGCATCTAGACTAAAAGAAATTCTTTCATATAGAAAAGACCAATAATCTATACTTAGAAAACTTCTAAGAGATTGAAGGTACCATGCCTATTATCTATATAAATTTCTAAGTGGTTATGCAGAATCCAATGAAGATAAACATATACTTAGAAACTTCTAAGTGATTATAGGTTCTCAGTGAGTGAGAGCATGTAATGTTCCTAGTATTTTCATGGGGCTAAAAGCCCTCCACTAAAGAGTAGCCATCATGATCTTTTTTTTTATGGGACATGAGAGCTCCCCATTGAGAGTGGTGATTACACAATGTTGCTATTTGTATTGGGAAGACTAATCACATCCATCCCTTGAAGATTGATGCATATAACACTAAAAAGATTACATCTACCCCTTGGAGAATGGTGCATATAGCACTGGGAAGATTATATCTATCCCTTAGAGATTGATGCATATAGCACTGAGGAGATTACATCTATTACTTGGAGATTGGTGCATATAGCACCGTGGAGATTACATCTATTCCTTTTCTAGGATACATTTTGAGAGGCCTTCAATTATCATCTGGAGAGAATAAATAATCATTTTGAATAAGTCATTCATATTCAATAAACTTATATTTTTATCAAGGATTATACATTTTGAGGTGATCTGAGTGATAGGTATGAGGAAAGTTCTTATGAGGAAACATGTCTTAGAGGTGGCATTAAGATTGCTTTAAATACCTTGATTACTTCACTTAGAAGATCATTTACACTGATTTTCCTTGTAAAAACTAAGAGGTCCATGTCATAGCAATCTGGCCTCTTCAACATGTATGTGATTTTCTATGTGTTGCGGGGCGACGTCGAATGGTGGATGATCCTCCTGAGAGGTGTTGGAAAGGGAAAGGGTTTTGAGTATAATCATAAAGTTATGATTATGAAGTTCAGGAGTCCCCACCCTAGTATTATGGTTACTAGAAAACCTATGGTCTGCGAGAGTCTAGGTAAGGGGCTGGTTGTGTAAGGGAAAGACGCATCACCCCCAGTGCACCCTACCTAAGGTAAGCTGCATTGTTGTTTAATTGTTTTTCTAGGTTGTATTTTTATCCATTGGTCTTTTTCTAAGGTCTAAGGTGGATCTCCTTTAATGAGAGAGTCTCTACCTTATTTTGGTGTAACCTTAATTATTCTAAGGTTCAAATTATAGCATCGCATATCCAAATTATAGCATCACATTTATTTCCTAAATATAACTTATTCCTAACATTCCAAACATAATAATTGTTATTGAGTTTTTGTATTTTGGCCAAATCCTAATGGATAATCATAAACAGGTTACGATATCCAACTTTTAAAAAAAGCATGATAAAAATATTGTGATTTTTATCTTTTGGAAAATATGCTTGAAAAACTTTTAGGATTTAGCCATATGCAAAAACAAAACATTTTTTTTAATGAAATTTTTTTTTTGAATTTTTTGTTTTTGAAATTTTAGAGGAAACCTGATATTTTAAATACCGGATCTATATCTCACAGTGTAAGTCTACGCCTGATATTATGCAAAATTGTTGGGAAAAACACGCAAGGAGCCCAAAAATATTCTTAAAATGCTATTTGGAAAATATGAATTTTGTTATATTATTATATTATTATTAAATATATTGGGCTGGGCCACCTAACTGACTTGGGTTAGGTTGATAGCGGCCCAACAGACATGGTTGCTCTTTTTTATGGGCTAGGCTGGCCTAACCATCTCGGTTGGACCCAACCGGTTTAGGTTGGGCGAATAACGACCCAACAAACCAGTCTTTTTTTTATGTGCTAGGCTAGACCTGGCCCAGCCGTATGAGTTGGGCCGAAATGGGCCTAGCCCAGCGACCACGTTAATTAATTTTGCTACTGCATATAGAATGAATTCTAGATGCAGCGGTGAGGGAGGGGGAAGAGGGAAGGTTGAAGAAGAAGAGAAAAGAAGAGGAAGATTACCTAGCGTGGGGGTTTCAACTATCATGAGGAGGTTTGACCGGTGTCTCAGGAAGCGTTGATGGAAGAAATGATGGCCGACGTTAGCTGCTGGAGGAGGAAAATTAAGAAGCTTGAAGAGAAGAGAGGGAAGCTTGCGGTGACTGTTTCTATCACTAGTGAGGAGATGGATTGGTGGAGGAGGTTGTGTTGTAGTCATTCACGATAGTTTAGAGGTTGTGTTGGTTGAAGAGGCAACATGGGGAGAGGGGGAAGAGAGAGAACTAATGGTATAAAGAAAAAAAACTGGGGAGGGAGGCTAGTTTTTTTCATCAACTTTGCACCTGATTTTCTTCCTCTTTTATTAGTACTTAAAAATGCATTTTTATCAAGGTTTTATATCATCATATTACACTTAAAGTATCATTAAATTCCCTAACTTAAGCATGTTTTATAATAACAAGTCTGATAATAAAAGATAACTTTAATTTATGATAAATTCTCATTTTAAATGTAGGCCTATCACATAAATCAAATGATTGATTGATGAGTTCAACTACTGAAATTGAGAAGACAAAGAAAGGGTTAAGCTTAGAAAAGAGATGCTGGTTCAGTCCAAACTGGAACACTATTCAGTCATTGTGTCATATCTGGAGCTGTAGATCTTGGATTTCAATTTGGTTTATATGGGTAGAAAGCTAAGACATAGGCCTAAAACATTCATGGGAGTCCAAGACTCAATTCTGCTATCTGGAAGTACAAATCTTAGCAACAACGAAGAAGTCAGAATTTGACGTGCAGCCTAGACATTGTTCAGTGTTCAACCCATATCTCGAGTTCTAGAACTCCAAATGCACCGATTCTTTTTTTTTAGAAAGCTGAGACAATTTCCTAGAACTTTCATGTGGACAATCTATTCAAATTCTGACTTTAGCAATGATGTTTTGTTCAGACAAGAAGATAAGGATTGTCATCAAGTCAAGATGTGGCCACCCATTCAATAATTAGTCATCAAATCAATAGTTTCGAATTTTAGCCTATAAAAGGAAGCATTTGCAACGCATTTAGGCATCTTGATTTTCAGATCAAGATCATGCTCTTGCTTTCTTTATATTTTTGTAATGCTTAATTTTTTTTTTATATTAATCTCTTGTTTATGCTTTTCATTTCCATTCCTTTACTTAGTTAGTTTATATCTTATTTAAGTTCTTATCTTGTTTATTTATGTTTCTCTTCTTCATTATGTTTAGCTAAGTTTATTATGTCAAGGTGAAAATATTACACTAATGATGTAAGAATAAGTATAGTATAAACTCAACATGGACTTTAATGTTTGATACTAACATGTTTTGTATTTGTTATCTTATTCACTGTTAATACTTTGCTTGTTAAATGGTCAATCTAGATTTATGTTGTATAGTTAGTTTATATCTTATTTAAGTTCTTATCTTGTTTATTTATGTTTCTCTTCTTCATTATGTTTAGCTAAGTTTATTATATAGTTAACCTCCCTATGGTTCGACCCCGGTTTTACCGGGTTATTTATTACTTCGACACTCCTGCACTTGGGAGAAGACATCAATCTTTTGGTCGTGTCACTCTTCAGAGCATGGAATCCAACCTTATTTAAAGGATATGGAAAAGGGGTATTGTATCTTTAATGGTGCCAAATCTTGACTCTTGATTCAGCCTCGAAGGATCCCAACCGTTGACTCAAAGTGAGCATCATGAACTGTTAAAATTTGACAATTGAAGGCTGTATGAGCTGGCCTTTTTAGGCCGACGTCACAACCGATGTGGTGTCAATCGACCAGAAAGGACCATACTAGGGTGTAGTTAGATGTTAGGCCATCATTTTCGTGCAAGTTTTGTCAAATTTGATGGAGAGATGAAGCATTAAATGCCTCTGAAAAGTAGCTCTCTGAGTAGTCTTTTCGAACAAAACTAAAGAAGAAGATGAACAGTTACTAAAAACAGTGCTGTTTTGGTAAAGTTCAATCTAGTCCTTCAATTTGTGATTTCTCTTAATTACACCTTTGATTTTCTTTAAACTTTCAATTTTGTGCAATTTTACCCTTGATGAACTTCAATGTAAGCCCTAGATTTTAGCACCTTTTTTTTGTTTTGGTCCTTGGTCTTGAATTTCTTCAATTTAACATCTAATTGACCTTTAAACTTTCAAATCTCTTCAATTTCACCCCTGATTTCAGTCAATTGGTTCACCAGAGTTCAACACCCTTTTCAAAATGGTTAATAACTGCGAATTTCTTTAATTGAGCTCTTAATCGACCATTAAACTTTTAAATCTCTTCAATTTCACCCCTAATTTCATTCAATTTTGTCCCCAGAGTTCGACACCTTTTTCAAAATGATCACTGGCTGCGAATTTCTTCAATTTAGCCTTTCATTGATCCTAAAACTTTAATATTCTTGTGATTTTACCCATGATTTGAATCAATTGACATTGTAAAAATTAAATTTGGTCTTCTAAAATTCCAAAGTCTAATTTGGGCTTCTAGACTTAATGTTTCACCAATTAAGTTCCTAACAAAATTAATTTGACTCATTTAAAGTATATTTAAGTCTTTACACCTAATTAAATCCTTCAATTGAACCCAAATTAATTTTCAAACATAATTAAACTTTAATTCAGACCATGATTAAATCAAATTGGCCTATTAAAAATCTAATTATGTCCTTAGACTTAATTTTTATGCAGATTCATCCAATAATGATTTAATTTGTCCTTAAATCTGTGTTGCCTCTCCAATTTGGGTATAATGAGATACAATAAGGCTCTCGATTCCATCCAAAATTGTAGCTTGATTTTTCTATATTTGAAATCCCTCCTCAGCCAGCTTTTTCCATGTCGTTAATCTCTTTACTATTATTATTTTATTTTGAGAAGAAAAAAAATATAAATTTAGGGGGAATAACTCATAAATGGGTTATGACAGTTGCCCCTCTCTTTACAATGTTTCCGATAAGAAGTTTCGTAAGAGACTTTAGATTGTAAGCTTTGTAAAGAATAAAAAGGAATAAAATATATTGGACTCACAAAATCAAGAAATGGTCAATCCTTCTGAAAATGTTTGAAGTGAGGGCTTAAAAGCGCGCTCAGAGGAAACTGAGATAGGGCTAGAAAATGTACTATCTGATATGTGAAGGCTAGAAAGCGCATTCGAAAGGAAAGATGAGATAGGGCTAGAAGGCACACTATCTAGGATACGAGGGCTAGGAAGTGCACTTTGAAGGAAAAGATGAGATGGAGCTCAAAAGCGCATTATCTGATATGTAAGGGCTAAAAATTACACTTGAAAGAAAAGATGAGATAGGGTTAGAAGGCGTATTATCTAGGATGCGAGGGCTGGAAAGCGCACCTTGAAGGAAAAGATGAGGTGGGGCTAGAAAGCGCACTATTTGATATGCGAGGGTTAAAAAGCACATTTGAAATGAAAGATAAGATAGGGTTAGAAAGTATATTATCTGATATGTGAGGGCTAGGAAGTGCACTCGAAAGAAAAGATGAGATAGGGCTAGAAGGCGTATTATTTAGGATGCAAGGGCTAGAAAACGCACCTTGAAGGAAAAGATGAGGTAGGGCTAGAAAGCGCACTATTTAATATGTGAGGGCTAGAAAGCGCGCTTAAAAGGAAAGATGAGATAGGGCTAAAATGTGCATTATTCAGGATGCGAGGGCTAGAAATTGCATTTTGAAGGAAAAGATGAGATAAAGCTAGAAGGCATACTATTTGGGTTGAGGGCTCAAAAGTGCTCTTAAAAGGAAGAGAAATGGGGCTATAAAGTTCACTATCTAAGATGGTTGAGGGCTCAAAAGCCCATTAAAAAAGAAAGAGAAATAGGGCTAAAAATGCATTATTTGAGATGGTTGAGGGCTCAAAGACACATTAAAAAAGATAGGGTTGGTAAACTACAAATGCATTAGAGATTCTTTTTCCTTATATTCTCAACAAGGACCCAAATGCAATGCAATATGATGCATGTATACTTACATGAGAAATATAGGTTCCTTTTTCTTCACGAATTTCCCTTTTTTGGAGTTGGATCTCTTTTAACTAGCTTTAGTGGCTTCTTGTTTTCGCTTACTCAAGCCATCACTTGCGGTTTTGATCTCTGGAAATAACAGATCTTTAGATTGTATCTTCATTCCTCCTTGCTTAAAGATCAATTTTGTTCAACATCCTCTATCTTCTCAGAAAGAGAATTATGAAGTCAGTCCTATTATATTTATTGGATTGCTCCAGCCTGATCATATCCTCGAGTATTCTAAGCTTTTGAGTTTTTTCTAAGGATGATGCCAAACGGGAAGTGATTGGTTATTTACAAGGATTGCTTTCTTGGAAAATTTTTGAAACTTTAAAGCCATTCCAAGAACAAGAACCATTTTGACATTGATTTAAAGCAAACCTGTTCTAAAAAGAATTCAAGCGATTCCCATTATCAGGTCTTTGAGAAATTTCATATTCTTTTGGTGAAACTATGAAGTAATGTTTGTTTCATGTCCTATTTGGTCAAGAAGGTTCACACTTTAACTTGAGAGTTTCAGAGAACCAATCTTCAAAACATTCATTTTATGAATAATAGAGCTTGTTTCACATGGGAAAACATTGCCTATCCATTTAAATTGCTTTCCTTTGATCAGAAAGGGCTTGATTAGGCATGTAACATATGATTTGGTTCATGGTTACAAAGAAAAAGAGTATTTGTAGGCTCAAAAGGTGTTTAAGGAATTTCAAGACTAAGAATCATTGATGCTTGTTTCCCAACCTCTTTTGGTTTGTGGATTTTCGGACCTTAGAATTGACTTGTGAAATAGTCTGTTGTGCTCTCTAGTGTCAAGCCTAGGCTTGTTATCTTTTATTTTGAGTACTATCAT
>Ga0325400_1005226_pt1 | contig 12191 bp, 9 predicted proteins | sample PopdelMetagenome_2_FD_205662 | JGI IMG/M metagenome (GOLD analysis project Ga0325400, IMG submission 205662) | Populus deltoides microbial communities from Bellville, Georgia, United States - Xylem-PdKOR-R1 | ecosystem: Host-associated > Plants > Phyllosphere > Stem > Wood/Secondary xylem...
GGAACCAATCCTCTTCCTTCCAAGTCATGACCACAGATCGTTGCTACTTTTTTCAGTTTGCTTTGGATGAAATTTAGCTGCTGAAAGCATGCTCTCTCCATAATAGTACTATTGTCAAAACATGTATTATATTTATATTAGACTGGTAAGGAAAAAAAAATAGTTTATCTTTGTAAAGGCATGCTCAAGTTAATACATGATTAAAATTACAATCATAACTTCATTTTTAATATAAATATAATAAAAAAAAATTATAGCATGCATTCTAAACATATAATTAAACTTGGAATTGATATCAATTTAAAATTTTAACATGTATACTTGTAATAAAAAATATTTGTGTTTAAATTAAAATAAATAGGGATATTTACCTATTAAAGCACTTTTAAAGTAATAGAATTTGTGTTGTTATCGATGATGAATTATTTATCTTTAAAGCTTTTCGTTCCCTAATTGTGCAACTAGAATGTTTACAATATGCCTTTTAAGATTTCAGTAATACCTTTTCGGTTTAGATCATTTCTAAATAAAATCTTTGAATTAAAAATCCTTCAAATATCTTTTAAAAAAATATGAATCCAAACCCTAAATTTTAAAGAAAAACTATAACATAAAAAAGAATAAAAACACTAAAAATAAGATGAGAAAAAATGCGAAGATATTTAAAACAATTCAAGTTTGAAGCTCTTTATTTATTTTTTATAGTGAATTTTAAAAGTTAAATGTTGAAAAATAATAAAAATTAACTCTCATTATTATCAATATTAAATTAGTCACAACAAGAAATAAATCTAGAAAAACTAAGAATTACGTATAATTCACTCTTAATTTATTTAAATCATATTAATTAAACAAATTTTTAACAATAAATACAAGATAAATTCTTTATACAGGGCACATTTATCAACACGAAGATTTATTAACTATTTATTCGAAAGGATGGCCTTTCCATGATAGTACGTGATATTTCTAAGAGATTTATCTCAGAACAACAATCTTCAAGTTCGTTTTACGATTCTAAGCTTTACTCCACGCTTGAAGTTGAGAACTATGCCAAATTCAAATTCAAGAGGTTTTTCCATGGTTGGGGAATGTCGAAATAAATATTTCCGGTACAAGTGTATCAGAGAGAGCTTGATTTCTTGTATGGAAAATTTCTTGCCAATGCAAGCTCTAGGTCCGATTCCAAAGGGTATAAGAGCGCAAGGATGCCTTCGTTTTTCTTCTTCGCAATTTGGATCAAACCTCTCTGGCTTGAACCTGTCTGGCTCTGGGAAGTTCTTAGGGTCTTTTGCTAGAACTCCAGGTGCTAACCAGATCCATGTGCCCTGTTCATCAAAAAGGAAACAATAAGTACATCTAAAATGGTAGGTGTACGAGTTCCAGGCACGTAAACAGTCATACAGAATCAGATCAATGCTCTATAACAATACCTTCGGGAGAACATAACCTCCTATCTCTACTTCTTTCGATGTTTCTCTTGCAACTAATGGAGAAACAACGTAAAACCTCATTGCCTCTTTAACTACCTGCAATTAAACCATCTATCAGAAAATGAAATTCCACAGTTTGATAACACACTCTATGAAACATGGAGATCAGGATTTGCAATGACAGCAAAATCTTTGTGGGTCAGATAATTCGGAGAAAGTAATAATGCGGCATCAGGAGACCGATAGAAAAACTTCAAGAGACTTGCCTGGTCAAGATAGGGGAATTTGTTTTGAAGATCATGAGCTGTTGGAATCTGCTCATGAGGACCAAACCCATCAATTTCAGCAAGCAACTTCTTCTCAGTTTCTGGATGTTGAGCAACTAAATATACAACTGAAGATAATGTAAAGGATGTTGTAATAGATCCAGCAAGAAGATGCTCATAAGTAACTGCACTAATATAATCTGGAGTAAAAACTTTCTTTGACAGAGTCTCTGATTCCCTTGCACGTAATATTAGTGACAAGAAGTCCTTTGAACCCCTATTTTTCTCTTCCATTTTCTTTCTGACAATCTCATCAAGCCGGCCGCTTATATTCCTATTAGTCCTATCAACTTTCCAGTCCATGGTGCCAGGAATTCGTTTAAGGATCTGCCTAAATGGCTCCTGCAGTATGGGGACAAGTAGACCTATTATAATTGAAAAGGAACCTGACAAGTCCATCTTAAGTTGTGTTGTTGAGTAGATATGTTGATTGATGAACTCTGACACATCACAGTTGTCTTTGCCTTGGTTATGGAAACTGTTGGTTGAATCACTGGCTGATTGTGGTTTAGAGAGGCCAAAATCAACACCAAAAGCAGCTTGTCCTATCACATCCGTGGCCAATTTGAGGGAGAAGTTGGAGAAGGTGATTTCTTCATTAGAAGACTGAAAATTCTCGGTTGCAGACTCAATGAATGATTGCATGGTGGGCACTAAGCTGGCTAAGTGTGATGGCTGGTAGACTGAAAGTATTGTGTTTCTCATGGCTGACCATCTTGCATCCCTGCAAGTTCAAATTTCACCAGAAACTTTGTTCATAATCTGCAGTTATTTGCACACTAAATTTGGATGAAGCCTTGGTGAAAAGAGATGAATGAAAAGTATTATAGAGAAGATAAGCATGCTTAATTAATCTCTGCGATCACATCACATATGTTACCTGGTGAAGAAGAGACCCTTCTGATGAAGAGGAGAAGCTGAGATGGGAGAGGGAACACTTCTATTTGGAATGTCTTTGAACTTCTTTATCGCAACTTCTTTACAAAGCTCTGGGTCAGCAACTATGATCAGTGGTTGTCTCCCCATATGAAACCTGCTCCATAGTGATCCCAACAAGCCTAAAATTTATTTTCTATTCCAAATTTATCAGTAGCCTAACCTAGTTTCAGTGTTTCACCATTTTAACCGAAGGGGCCTAGCAAATAAATAGCCCTTGTCTAGAGATTACATTTGACATGTACAAAATCAGATGCAAATCCACTAGCTGCTAATTGTATGAAACAAGAGAGAAAAACAGGAGTTACAGAATACTAAAATTTCTTCTGGAGGGACACCTATCTCTCCACTTCCATCAACATTTCTTCCTTCTCCAATCACCTCACTTTTCATTACTCTTTGAGGAAGTTAGATTACAAAAAAATATCTTTCCAGAGAAGGGAAAAAAGAGAGTCAAATTAGACTTTACAAAATTAATCCTTTAAGCAAGTTCAAAGTCCCGACCTAAAGCATATAATACGTATCAATCACAGGGAAAGGAGCAAAAGAAAAACATTCAAGAACTTTCACGCTCTAGCATGGCAGCGAATTTAGAGATTAAAAGCTGTAACCTGACCTGAAAATGGGGCCATAACGTTTTGCAAGAACTGAAAACACATCAGGGCCATGCTTCGCCATCAAGGGAAGGTGACCCAACAAGGGGATCACTGGAGGGCCTGGCACCTTCCTAACACCCCAGTAGGGTCCATACAAGTAACCCAATAATCCCAATAGCATGGCCAACACTGTGCAAATAATAGCTGTGACCACAGGTACATCTGCAAACAAGACCTGTAAATCCATACTTGGAGAGTGTTTCCCTCTTAAGTAGATGGATGCTCTTGTTACAGAGATTAGAGGAAGAGGGGAGAGCCACCCAAGTTTATAGCTCTACCAAAATGTGGGGACTGGGGAATGGGAAAAAGAAGTGGTTGTCTCTCTAAGCATCTTTTTGGGCACTATGTCTTTGTTGGTTTTTGAATCATTATATTGGTGACTATTTGATGCCCATGGCCATGCCCATTATTTCTCAACACCTGGTTAAATATTTCCTGTGCGACAAGTGACCCCTCATTTCGTCTGCATACCATAGGTGCTTTTGTCTTGTAAATAAATCACAGTAACTGTCCTGTCACTTGAGATTTTTTTATTACAAAATAACTTTTGTTTATGAAAAAACAAGTAGAGGGTAAGCATGATTGTCCAGATTCTTGACAAACCATACTGTATAAGATGAACAACTTCTCTGGGACAGTACGAGTTTATAATATGGTAAGATGGGATGAAATATGAATAAATAAATGATTCCATAACCATGTTCTTCGTGCTTCTTTTGAAAGCACTTCCATATCCCGGCAAACACCTGTTTATTGTTCTCAACTCTTCCGATTCAAAATCCCCTTACAGCTTAAAATGAAGACGTAGAAAGTAAATTGTTCTTGATATTATGTTGTGGTGATTTTTATTTTTTATCTTTCCATTTTCTAATTGAAGTGATCCCAAATGATGGAATATCACAATGACATCATATTATATTCGCTTAACCTAGTCCATTTTCGATCATTGGATGCCATCCACGACAGAATATGCATATCTTTAAGCAGAAAAGTGACCCTGTTCAGATAATATGGTCAGTCACATCCATGGAAAGCAAAGAATGCGTGCTGACAACTGATGGCTTGTGGAAGAGTCAAGAAAGCAATTACTTTTGCCAGTAAGTCTCCGTTATCCATCTTGCAATGACATATTCGAGCTCTATGCGATTTGTAAAGCTCCTTCGATGCTTCTGCTGGTTTACCATCAAAGTGACTTGAAGCAGGCTTATCTGTTTATGAACTCGATTCACCCTTTTGGGTCGAAGGTAGTTATTTTGTAGCAACTGTAGTGTGCAAAACCAAGGATTCCTTGGACTCGTAGCTCTGCCTCCGCTTACAGTGAGTAGTAAATGTTTGAGACAGCAATGGATATGTTTCAGAACGCATCTTGTGCGCATGCTTGTCTCATACATCACAGTGACAGGCACTAGATCATGTCGCTGCCTCATGACCATGTTAAAATATCGCATTGAATATTTAATGGCTCTGGAAAGGGTTGATAATGACATCAATTTTTCTGTATTCTGTTCTTGTTTTCTTGTTTAAAGTAAAATCGCATTGAACTTGCTTTCCTCGGCATTATTGCTGCTGTACAGGCCAATGATACTCAATTTTCTCGTTGCGTGTAGCATTGCAGGCGGAGCGACTAGCAGCATAACTTTTAGGAACACCAAGAATCAGTCTCGTGTTATCAAATCTACTAGCTATTTCACCCTCGTGCTGTCACAGATCGTAAATTTTTCCAAAAAAATCCAGGTTATTTTTTTTTAAAATTCAAAATATAAATCAAAAAATTCATGTAAACATCTAATCAAATAAATTGATAACCATATATATAAATAAATACAAAAAAAATCGTTAACTATAACTAAAAAAAATTAGAAAAATTAAGAGATGGATGAGTTCAAGATATTTAACATCACAATACGAGTTATTTACTCAACTGTATTTAATCAATTTATTTATGAAAATTAATTTATAACAAAAATTGATACATACATAAAATTTATTGAAAAAAATCAAAGGAAAAAAAATTTATATGCAAGGTTGTACATATTAAAAATATTGTTAAAAAATAAATGTTTTTTATTTTAAAAAATAAGTTCAATTCATATAAAATTAAATAAAAAATTATAATTGAATCACACTAACCTCATAAAAAAATTTAACACAAAAAAATATAATTAAAAGAATGAGGTTGAGAATCAAAATAAAAAATAAATTAGAAGCCATAAAAAAATAACTAACATTAGATCGGTAAATTGAAAAGAAAAAAACTTTAATAAAATAAAAAAGAAATCAACATAATGAGGATTAAATTGAAAAAAAATAAAATAACATAAACTTTAATTGAATAATGAAATTGAAAACAATAAAACTTTAACAAAAAAGTCAGGGAAAGAAATAAAAAATTAAAATAATAAGAACCAAATTGCTAGCAATAACATATGACAAATTGTAATTAAATGATGAAATTAAAAATATCAATAACTTTCCCAAAAGAACCACGGGTTAAAATAAGCAATAAAAAATCTAAGGATGTAAATCAAGAAACAAATAGAAAAGAGGATCGATCCACACTTTGCTAGGAGAAAGAGAAAAGCAGGAAAAAAAACAAAGAAATGACCACCGACAATAAACTGTCCATCAAAAGAGAAAAACAGGAAAAAAAACAAAGAAATGACCACCGGTAATAAACTGTTTATCAAAAATCACAACGCGTGGCACCATGAGGAAGAGGGTGAGGCGGCACCCTTTACTAGCTTTCCTTTTTTTTTTTTATTATAAGGGCAAAAAGATCATCTAATAATCTTGAAAAAAAATGCAAAGACATAAAACATCCTTTACTAGCTTTTTATATTTTTTTAGCTTGGGGGCAAGTAAGTAATTATATTGTTTTTTTAAAAAAAAACAATAATAATCCCTAACAATCCTTTAATGAGCTATTGATATCTTAGAAATGACTTAATTACTCCTATGGCCAGGGCACCTAAAATCCTCTTAGAAGTATGAAACCGACATTATTTTATCACAATCTACATTATAATATCTCTGTATCCATAGTGAAAGTTACAGGAAAAGAGCAACACATTTTATATTTTTGTTAATGTTACCATTTTAATTTAAAATTTATAAAAAAATGATAAAGTAATGATTATTATAACCATTTTAATTAATTACTATAACTGTTCTATGTTTTAATGGTGTTAGTTAGTTATCATTAATTTGCCGTATATTAATTATTTTAAATATGATTACTAACAACTATTTTTGGTAAGGTATATATATATATATATATATATATATATATATATATATATATATATATATATATAGACACCGCGCGCGGGTGCAATTCATATTATTAGAGATTTTAAAAATAAAAAGCACTTTACTATTTTAAACTATTCTCTAAATATTTATTTTAAAACATTCATTTTTATTTTTTTATTTATCCTTTTAATTTAAGTGAATATTAAAGGTGATTAAAGGTTTGGAGAATTTTTCCTCCATCTAAGAAGAATTATAATGAATTGTTATATCTTGAAAGAGGACCACATTATATATGAAATATCCTTGCGCTACCACATGTTATAATCTCAGGTTTTATCTAAACCCTTACTCTTTTTATTTTTACTTTTAATTAAATTTATTTTTATTATTGCTTTTAAAGATCAAGGTTTTTTTTATATTAAAGTGAATATCTAAATCAGTTTGTGCACACCTTGATTAATTCCATAGATCCTGAAGTTAACAACAACCATGTAAATCTCTAATGATCTTGAGATTTATAACTTGAGATTTATAAAACTCGAATAGGTAACTTATAGAACAGAAACCTAGAGCCTGACGATCCTCTCAGGATTACTAAGTTAAATCAAGTAATAATTACTTCATTTGTTTGCCTTATTTATTTTTCATTAATTCTCTGAACAATCTAGGGTCAGAAACACTTGCAATACGTACGTTTTGTAACATCATCTCAATAGGCCAGTCTACAACCAAGCGCGCAGCGAAATGAATCTACTGAAAAAAATGGTGTACAAGAACTGCATCAAAGTTTTATCCATTATGTGCTAGCACAGCTTACCTCCTTCCTCTTTCACCCAAATGTGTGGCCATTGCTGGACGCCGGTCGCCACTTCTCAAATCCCTGTTGAATGAAATCACAGACATGTGCTGGCCAGGCCATCACATAAAATTGCAGAAACGTGTACACCATCATCTACTGATGACTGCAACCAGATGTCTCAGATCAAGTCCCAGTGAGCAGCAACCACGCACCCAAGATTATGTGGGGATAGGACCGTCACACAGCTTGCAGGTTGCCCCGCAGCACCTTCAGAGATCTCATACTCAAATTAAGGCCTTAAAGCTTTGAGATCTCATACTCAAACACTGAAAACAGCACCCATCATCCCCCTTGCTCGTTTGTGCCTTCTTTCCTTCTGTTCGTGACACCCAGATATCAATAACTTTCGAATTACAAGCATCCATTATCAACCATGACCAAAACCCTTGGAACCCTAACAAGTGCCTTGGCATAACACAACGTCTATAAAAATCCTTATAGAACCATGGACAGGAGCTTTCCACCCTCCAACTTCTCAATCCAACTGGGATTCAGATTCACAAGCCATAATCCATGTCTACTTATTCCAACAGGAAACATAGTCTCTAATTAACACAGATAAAACAACAAAAAACAAGAAGCACAATCAACACAATTCTAGGATCACTACACAACAACCTAATTTAATTATTGAATATTTTCTCTTCAAATAGTATTATCTGTAAAAAGTTTACACCTTAAATAAACTTAAAAACTGACCTAAACAAACTAAAAAAAAAATATAGAGAATAAAGAGAATAAATAACAAAACTAGACTAGACCGAAGCTTAATTTAAAAATATTCCAGATTTCAGCTGGTTAGAGAAGCTGTCCCTTCTATGAAATTGAGCTTGGAGAATCTCTTGATAAAATTTAAACACTAAATAAAAAATTATAGGAATTTTTGTCCAGCTAATCACTCTGCATGATCCATATCTATTCTTGAACCTAGCTCTATCCTATCAGTTCATGAATATCCCTACAAAACCATTCACTCACATAACCCACAACTGACGTATTAAAACCACCTACATCACTAATTTACATTCAATCAACTCGAGTAAACAAGAAACTGTAACCTGCTGGCTTAAATCATAAAAAGGCAGCGGTGTCTGGAACACAGTCAGACAATGCAAGGTCTGGTAGCTTTACAATCATACTGTGTACGTTCTATTAATTGAAATTTGAAATGCGTTAGATTGCTGATAGTCATATAAAGCAAGTTTTTCTTTCAATTACGAATCAGTATAACCATGAGATCTCAAATAGGAATCTGAGCTCCTACAATCATGTAGCACTGTTGCTCTTCCAAATCAAGCATCACCGATACCTGATTGCAGCATTGAATAGTCAATCACAGTATCAACTGTAAAAAAAGTCTACGCAGTCACAAAAGCTGGTCACGAATAACGACCATATTTAGAGGCTGTCCCGGTCCAGAGAAATCTCTCAATTTTAGTGGATAACACATACAAGAAATTAGTTATATCTAAAACGTACAATATGTCTCATACATTTATATACACTATACACACGAGTTTTTATATAATTGTATATATAACAGGGGGATGTACACAAAAGGAAACTGTCAGCAACGGAAGTTGAGAAAACGAACATATAAAGCAGTGGAGTCTAGAACTCGTTAGATGATTCAAATCCAGACACACCTCCGAGAAATTCTTTGTTGGCGTTCCGGCCTGCAAAAATTCAGCAGAGAAGAATCAATGGAATCTCAATGGCTCAAAGTAATTTAAAAAATTAAAAAATATTGAGGAATTTCATTCTAAATCAAGAAGGAAACAGAAGAGCAGTAACATCTGTTGGCCGAGTTGGAACTTCCACCACTCCCTCCTGTACGACAAACAATATAGTCCTCAGTCACAAACAAACAAGAAAAAAATCTAAATAAAATAGAACTCCCAAACCAGGATTCATAGGAATACCATTATGGAAACAGGAAAGGGGTTGCAGAGACCAACTTAAAACCATACAAACTCCCAAAAATCATTTAATAACAGCTATGTCTTATATCATGGATTTGACCTGAGATAACCCATTTGATCCACAAGGTCCTGAAAATCATCACTCCAGTCCACAGGTTTCGCAACCAAATCCTCAACTTCCACATCAACTTCTGGTTCATCACTCACAACAACTTCATTAGGTTCCCCGGAAACTAAATCATCAGTAAGTAACTCCTCCCAAATTGTCTCATTAACAGCATCCAAAGTGCTACCACCACTTGCTGTGTGCATAGAACTTGCTATTGGGTCCTTGATATCACTGCTTGATTCATTGTCCAAGACAGCAGAGAAAAGTGTCTCCATCTCGTTCTCAATAGTTGGTAAATCCTGATTCATGTAATCAACAAATTGGCTGCTACCTAATGCCACAGATGCAACTTCTTGCAAATTTTCAACACTTGGGCTTGCAGTGAGTCTCCTCTTACGCCCAATTTCAACACCTCTTATTTCTCTCCTCTGTGCAGCCCTTTGTGCAAATTGCTCGATAAAGGATGGGTTGTTGAGAGCTTTAGCAAGGAATGTCATCACCCGCTGCTGTTTTCTCTCTGTGCTTCGTAACCTATCCTCCATCGCAGCAATGTGTTCCCTCGACTGCTGTTGTTGCTGCCTAAGCCTTACAATCTCTGCGATTAACACGTTTCGGTCTCTTTTTAACCTTTCAAGCTCTCCTTCAAATTCAAATTGTCCTAACTCGATGCAAGCTCCTCCACCTTGTTGTTGTGTGGTCTGTGAGAGATGTCTTTTCCGTTTGATGGTCTTCAATAGATGCTTCTGCCCTCCCAAAAACCCTTCATTGGCAAATTCCCACCGGTCAGGATCAACCTTCCTGAAACCCTGCATCACAAAGCAACAAGAATGAGTTCAGCATTCATTGCAAAACAGCATATCAATATTACTAGCGAAACCAACAAAAAGCAAAATAAGGTAAGATAGTTCACTTGAGCAGAAATACGACAAAAAAAGGACACTTTGTATTAAAATTAACATATATACTTGAAGAAATTGAAATTAGCATACAAATTGATATTAACATGGAGTGATTGACAAACAAACAGGATAAAACAAAAACAAAACTGCACAGCATTTTCCGATACATATTCAATCACAATTACTATAAGAAGCAAGAAACCTAGATTGAATTAACAAATATCGACATTTTCAAAAACATTTGATCTGCGATCACAAAACAAAGACCACACAAACTCAGAAACGAAAAATAAAAATCCAATCCTCAACCTAAGATAATCCACCTCAATTAAGAAATTTGAAGGTCAGAAGCTTAAAAACTAACTTCCATTCAAATTAGAAGCATCATAATTAGCACTCACCATAAAAGATTAACTATCACACCTCATATGAACATTTATCAAGAAAGATGAGGGTATATGAGTTCTTACATAAGTGTTGAGCTGTCGAATGAAGCTGGAGAAGTTACTGTGTTTGAAGTGTTTCGGAAGCAAAGTAGTAGAGAACTTATGAGAGTCCCAAACTATGAAGCTATTGCGACCTCCACTCCACGAAACCACTGTATCCGTTGAAGGGTCTTCCACCATTTCATATGTCTTCGTCAAGAACGGAGGTGGGCCCACTTCATTTAACCCCTCCATTGGATGCGGAGAGAAACTAGAGGATGATGAAGATGAAGAAGCTCCACCTCCAGTACATGTCACTGTCTCCTCTTCTTTCACTACAACTCCCTCCATTTTCGCAGAAACTCTCAGTCTATGATGCCTCAATTAAGGTTGATTGGGTGTCTAATTACTTGGGTTTTTAAAGTTTGTAGCTTTTGGTCTTGTGTTTGGCGTTTTTGCAGGGAAAGATTGAAACTTGGAAGTAGCCTCTGCCTCAATGTTGACGCATGGGAGTAGGGAGTAGGGAGAGGGAGTGAGCTTTATAGGACGGAGGAAAGAAAAGCACTAGAAAGAGGATGGGAGATATCGTGTTTTTCTCAGAACTTTCTGACACTTGTCGGATTGTGTGGGGTTCCAGAATTCAGACAACCAGACCTCGAAGTTCTAGACGATTCTCAAATGTTCTCTTGCAGGAGATATTTTGCAAGGAAAGATTTCAACAACCACAACGGTTTAGCCCAGCAACCACTATTGGGCCTCATTGCAGGATCTGGATTGTCTTGGTCCTGTTTTTTCTGAGTCCGGTGTGCGGCCCGTAGAAGCATTCAAGAGACCAAATCCATTTGGGTTGATTGGGTCAAATGAATGAGCTTCCATTTGGGCCCTGAAGTTGCCCAGTCTAGTGATCGGGCATCTCTCGTTTGTCACTTAACATAGGGGACTCTCAACCTAGGCTTTTGTAACTCCTTTTATCTCTCTCCGAAGATGTTAGGAATTGCGGTTAAAATTGCTTTTAGATGTGTTTTAAAAAAATATTAAATTAATATTGTTTTTTGTTTTTTTAATGGTTTTTTATGGGCAGATATATATACAAGTGAAAAATACATTGCACCGCAATACAAAACACACTTCAATCTTTGGCTTTTAGATGTTGTCTAGGATGAAAATTCTTTAAATAATGTTCAAGTAATTATAAGTAATAATACGATTTTTCGATGTGTTGAATAGTTGATGAATTTATTGGAGTGATTTTTTTATGAAAAAAGGAGAAAAATTATTAAAATATTATTATAAAAAAGATAATAATATTATTAAAATACTATTAAAAAAAGAAAATTATCGTCATCTTATAAGTAATTGTCACCCTTCTCCATA
>Ga0325400_1005229_pt1 | contig 12189 bp, 13 predicted proteins | sample PopdelMetagenome_2_FD_205662 | JGI IMG/M metagenome (GOLD analysis project Ga0325400, IMG submission 205662) | Populus deltoides microbial communities from Bellville, Georgia, United States - Xylem-PdKOR-R1 | ecosystem: Host-associated > Plants > Phyllosphere > Stem > Wood/Secondary xylem...
GGGAAGGCCTAGCAATGGTTTTGCTACAAATATTCTTTTCCAACATGTAGTCATGAATAACGTCAAAAATCCCATTTTGATAGACCAAAACTATTGCCCCGGCAACAAGAATTGCCCTGGCCAGGTATGTCAAATCTACTGTCTTTATACTCTTTCTTTAATTTCATCAAATTATGAATGTAAAATTAGCATAAAATATACTTGAACCTTTCTACTAATTTCTTGTGCATTAAACAGGCTTCTGGTGTGAAAATCAGCGATGTGACCTATCAAGACATTCATGGAACATCAGCTACTGAACTTGCGGTGAAATTTGATTGTAGCAGAAAATATCCGTGCACTGGGATTAAATTGCAGGATGTGAAGCTCACTTACGAAAATAAACCCGCTGAAGCATCATGTAGCAATGCTGGTGGAGTTGCTTCCGGCGTGGTTCAGCCTACTAGCTGTTTGTAGGTGTCTAAAGATGAACTAGTTGACTAAGCAGTAAAGAAGAAATCGTAATATTCCTATGGGAAAAAAAAAAAAAAAAACAATGTAGTGAGCAAAGTATAGCTCATTGAGTCGAAGTTTATTGCTTGAGCCTGAGGCAAGTTTGTGCCCGACCTTTGCAATTATAGTTGTAGTGAAAACTAAAATTTCCAAACTACTACAGTTTGGTTATTTCTTGTAACTTTTTAATTGATATTTATGGGAGTTATATTCTCTACTTTATTATATACAATATAACCTAGATAAATTAGTAACTTTGATTAATTACATAATAATTTTGTTCCATTATTATTTAAATTTGGAGTTTAAATCATTGTTTTAATACTCAACCTAACTCAAGAGGTTGACTATGATCCAAGGTCTAGGATAAATTGGGTTTTAAAATAAATAATAAGAGAATTAACTTGGTGTAACCTGATTAAAAATTTTTATTGACCCGTAACCTGGTCATTTCGAGAAAGATGCGGTCAAAACCTATTGAATTTTTTTTAATTATTTTAATGATACTATCATTAATTTTTTTATAAAATAAAAAAATAAATTAACCTGGATTAAGTTATTTTAACCTAACCAGAGACTGATCAATTTTTTAAAAGATGAAATAATGAAATAACTCAATTAAATAATTTCAATTTTTTATAGACTCAAATGATAGCTAGTACCTATGCTTCATGAGGGTCGTTAGTGCCAATGAAACAAGAGACCAAAAAAACAAGCTGTTAGCTGTATCTCTTAACACGCCGCCTAACACGCCGCCGATACAAGCCCGCCCTCCCCGGTTTACTATTGGAAGCTCCATCCACTTTCCATTTCAAGACACCAGAAGGTGGATCAGTTCCCTACTTTCGGGAATATTTAACAAAAAACAAACCCCTGGATTCATGTATTCATAGCAAGCTCTCCTCAGATGTTGGGAAAAGATGAACCTGGGAATGTATGTTTATAAGATGATCATACAGGTCTGCTTCATCAGTCCGAAATTCTCTCCTCCATGGTAAGTTCCAAATCACCCATATCAGCAATCCAGCCATCCTTCTTGCTAAAATGACTATAAACAGCCTAGGGAATAAGTTCCTCAGGCTCTGATTTTCCACCCAAATATCACTCCAAAAATGAACTCAAACACCATTACCAGCAGCGAAACAGATACTTTCCTTAAGAGCAATGCCAGCTACTTATGAAAAAACAAAAAGAAACAATGTCTTTCCAAATAGGAGACAAATTATGATAGAAACGTAGCTATCCATCATAGAAGGAACGATCATATTTCTGAAGGACGAAAGACCTCCAACTTTCAGTGTTAGACTTGCCAAGGCGCCATAAAGGATATGCGATAAAATGGCAAATATTCATAAAAAAGCTGAAAGATTTTGCTCCTCACTGATTCAAACGACTACTACCATGATCATTAGCCTAGAGAGTTTCATTATAGTTGCCAATGAAACACTAAGGAAGCTCGAAAGTATATCGCAACATACATGGTTAGGGACCGATTTGATGGCTTGGTCTCATGGTTATAGCACAGTAATTTTAAGAAATAGACTCATTGTTAGCTGCTAACAAGCTGCCTTCAAAACATAATTTGGCTTTGAGTATGCATATAGGGAGGAAAAACTTTTTTAAACCTTGGCCTAGTTCTAAAAATATTAGCAGGCCATCTGCTAACATCTGTCCAAAAAGTTTATGGAAGTTTGATATTTCATTTTCTTTTACTTGATGAAAAATGTTCAACCTACCTCGGCTATAATTAGAAAAAATATTTTTAATCTATGTTAAATATAATCTAAGATGGTTGATTTGATTAGAACTCAGAACCCTTTAAGTTAGAGATTCTTAATTGGATCCTCATCATTCCCTCCTCCTTCAACAGGATCTTTGTCCCCAAGGTCGACTTCCAGGAACTTCATATTCATCATGGCGTGGTTTTTCCACTAGCTTCTTCCACATCCTCTTTAATATCCAAATCAAAATCTTGTTCGGTCTAGTGGTTGGATCAAACATATTATTTAACAACAGACACTCGTTGGGTTGCCTAATAGATTTATAGGTGTTAATGTGTATTATCAGATCAAACACAGAGAGATAGGAAGAGAGATGGGAGAGATGAGAGAGATGAGAGATGGGAGATGAGAGAGCAGACTTGTTAATCTTCTTCTTCTATTTTCATTAACTGACTTTTACGAGATAGTTATATATATACAGCTGTAAATAACAAATTAACAGCTTCATATAACTAACTCTCTAACTAACTAACTAACTATTTTATTAAGATCATAACAAGTGTCACAATCTGATGCACTATATTCTAACATCTCCCCTCAAGATTAGGCTCACGAGGAACCAAGCCTGAGATTGCAGCAATGAGTGCGAAACAGAGGACCGCTCAACCCCTTTATGAGAATATCAACAAACTGCTCCTATGAGGATACAAACTGCACTAAGAGTTGTTTTCGTGAAACTCTTTCGCGAACAAAATGCACATCTACTTCAATGTGCTTGGTCTTTTGATGTTGAACATGATTAAAGGAGAAGGCAATGGCAGACAGATTATCATAGAAAAGAATAGGTACATGAGGTAGTGAAATGTGCATAAATGTTAATAACTGTTTGATCTAATCCACCTCAGCTGAGGTAAAGGATAAAGTACGATATTCAGCTTTTGTTAATGATCTGGAAATTGTTTGTTGCTTCTTAAAGGACCACGAAATGGGATTGTTACCCAAAAAGATCACCAAACCAGTAGTAGATCTTTTGTCATTAGGATCCCCTGCCCAATTAGCATCACTAAAAGCCTTTAACTGCAAATCTCCTCTAGTATATGAAATACCAAAATGCATCGTGCCCTTTAGATACAGTAATATACGTTTAACTGCAGTAAAATGAGACACCATAGGATTCTGCATAAACTGGCAAACTCGATGCGCAGAAAAGGCAATATCAGGCCTTGTAAATGTTAAGTATTGTAGAGCCCCTACAATACTGCGATACACCTTAGGATTGGAATAAGGTTCCCCATCCTCTTTGAGTAGTCTATGATAAGGAAGACATGGAGTATCACATGGTTTCGCATCAACTATTTTAGATTTAATCAACAAATCCTCAACATATTTGGATTGTGACAGAAATAGACCAGTTGGAGTTCGAGTGATTTGTTTGCCTAAGAAATAGTGAAGTGATCCTAAATCTTTGATATCAAATTCAGTAGTAAGAGCTTTGATAACCTGTATAATTGGCACCAGACGCATTTCCTGTCATAATAAAATCATCCACATAGAGAAGCAGCACCACAATCTCATGACCAAATGTTTGACAAACAAGGATGAATCATAGTATATGGTTGCAAAACCCAAGGAAGGTAGAAATTGAGTAAACCGATCATTCCAGGCCCTAGGCGCCTGTTTTAACCTATATAGAGATTTATGCAGTTTACACACAAGATGAGGATGCTGCAAATCTTCAAAACCAGGAGGTTGGGACATGTAGACCTCCTCTTGGAGAATGTCATGTAGGAATGCATTTTTGACATCTAATTGTCTGAGAGGCCAATTGAAATGAGCAGCAAGAGCAAGAACTAACCTGACTATGGCAGGTTTCACCACAGGACCAAAAATGTCCCCATAATCCAATCCAGGTTCCTGACTGAACCCTTTACCTACTAACCGTGCTTTGTGTCTAGCAATAAATCCATCTGAGTGTCGCTTAATCTTAAAAATCCACTTGCATCCCACCAGGTTCCTATCTGCTGGTAATGGAACAAGACTCCAGGTGCCTTGAGTATGTAATGCATGAACCTCTTCCTTCATGGCCTGTAACCACACATAAACTTTGATGGCAGACTTGTAAGTAGCTAGTTCCATCAAAGACATTTCAGTTGCCCCAGAATCATGAATACTTGTTAAGAGGGCCTTCCTTTTAGTAATTCCACTCTTGCTTTTGGTTTGCATTGGATGCAAGTTGAGAGGAGGAATGGACAATACAACTTGTAAATTATCAGGATTGAAACTGATATCAAGCGCCACAAGAGTCGAAGGAGAGGCTTGAATGGAAGCAGTAATGGACTGAGAACTGGGAGAAACTATAGATAAAGCAGGTGTATTGTTGCTAGTATGGTGAGAAGAAGAACTTGTGATAGAGGTGACAACTATATTCTCTGTAGTAACAATAGGCACATGACAGGTGGAAGGTGAACATGATGGTGATGACAGGAGTGTGGTTGAGGATGTATGCAATACGTTAGGATAAAGAAATTGTTGTTCATAAAAAATAACATGTCTATAGAGAAACAATCTCGTTGTAGGCACATGATAGAATAAATAACCTTTGTATTTGGTGGCATACCCAAGAAACACACATTTTATAGTTTTGGCCTGCAATTTGGTGTGATTATAAAGTCTGAGGAAAGGAAAGCAAGCGCAGCCAAAGATTTTAAAGTGAGTAAGAACTGGAGAAGACCCAAATAACATCTCAAAAGGAGATTTGTGAAGAAGAACAGGAGTTGACATACAGTTTATGAGGTATATAGCTGTTAAACATGCATAGGACCAGAATTAAGATGGTAATTTGGCTGTTTGTAATAAGGTGATAGTGGCTTCAATGATATGTCTATGTTTCCTCTCAGCTACCCCATTTTGTTCAGGAGTATATGGACAAGAGAGGTGATGTGAAATGCCCTTGTCAAAAAGAAAGTGTTTCAAACGAGTGCAGGTATACTCTCCCCCCCCCAATCAGTTTGAAGAGTTTTAACGGTAGCAGAAAATTGAGTAACAAGAAAGGAATAAAAGGCAACAAAGGTAGAGAACAAATCAGACTTATTGACTAGCGGAAACATCTAGCAATATCTGGTACATTCATTTACAAAGATGGTGTAATATCTATAACCATCAACTGATATACATGGTGTAGGACCTCACAAATCAGTATGGATAATGTCAAAGGGAGTTGTAGATTTATTGTGATGCTGTGGAAAGGGTAGTTTGCTAACTTTCCCTGCAAGACATGTATGACACAACATAGGGAAAGAGGTTTTGGGAACACGCATATTAGCTTTATTTAGCATCAGAGAAATAACAGTATTTGTTGGATGTCCTAACCTATGGTGCCACAAATTGGACTGAATGAGTTGGCCAAGAAACGCCTTAGCTGGAGATGTCTGTTTTGAATTTGAAGGTGTGAAGGCATGGATAGGGTACAGTCCATTAGTGCACAAGCCTCTATAAAGGATCCTCCTTGTGGCTTTGTCCTAAATCCAAAAACAAAATACATCAAATATAAGCCAGCAATTATTGTCAAGGCAGAGTCGATGTACTGATAACAAATTATGAGTTAATTGAGGAACAAACAACACAGAATTCAATTTGAGTGGATACACAGATGAATTAATGGTAGAATGACCAACATGAGATACTTTCAAACCTTCATCATTTGCAGTGTGAATTGTGTCAGCTGTTGGATATGGTGAGGCCAATGTCAGATTAGTCAAATCTGTCGTCATATGATTGGTGGCACCAGAATCAGTGAGCCACTTGAGAGGAACTTAAAGAATTGGATGATGGAGATATAGAGTTAAGCATTGTGTGCATGGCTTGCATAGGAGGTTGTTGTTCTTGAAACTGAGAAGATGTGAATGATAGATGTGGTGAAGGAGCTCGATATGAAGTATACTGCAGATTTTGTGGTTGTATGGGATAAGAGGTCTGTAAAGAATAAACAGCAATGACATGCACCCCAATGTAGTTTGGGCCCTTGTCATTATAGAAGCAATACCAGGTGGTATGATTATTTCTACCACATATGTGACATTTGGTTTTCTTATAAGAAGAAGCCTCACAGAATAGGGTAGTGTGTCCCTCAGAGTTGCATAATTGGCAGATTGGAATCATGGATGCAGAATGACTCCGAAACTGCTGACCAGGGAAGGATCAAGAACTCCAGGATTATAGTTGGGAAGTTCATGTGCCATAGGGGAAAATACTGGTCTAGAATTAAAATGTCTAGATCCCTGAGTGAATCGACCTTTACCATTTTTCTTGTTCCCATTATAAGGCTTAAAACCTCTATTAACAACCTGAGATGGACCATGATTCAGAGAGAAACCTGTATTAGAAACCATTGCTGTCATGAGAGGAGCATTAATTGAAGTCTCCACAATCACTTCCTCTGCAAGTAACTGTGATCTAAAATCGTTTAGTGAAATCACACTTTCACGCCCCCTTATAACACATCTGAATGTGTTATACTCAGCATGTAAGCCATTCAGAGCAAGAATAACAATGTCTTCATCCGCAAAGTATACACCAGCAGCAGAAAGATAGTCCCTAGCTTCTTTAATGCGATGAAGATATTGTGAAATCGAATCTGCCCCCCTTTTAATTGTTTGCAGATTAGATTTCATTTGAAAAATGCTAGTTCTAGACACAGTTGAAAATTGTTCCTTTAACCGATTCCACAGATCCTTGGAGCTAGTGCTACCAATCGGACAAGACACAGTTTCAGGCTCCATCAGAGGTGAACCTGCAACGTAAACTTTTTTTTTTTTTAAAAATGAGATTTAATTTTCAAACTTTTACAACCCGAAAAATCCTAGCATAAAATTGTTGTTGTTTTTTTATATATATATATATATAGTAATTGAGAGATTTATTGATATAACTAGATTATCATTAAGCCAATTGAAAGCTAGCAAATGAAAACTGAAGTGAAGGAATACAAAGTTTTTTTTTTTGATTCGAGGAAACCCCACCTCCAGGAAAGCGCATTTTATGGGTCTAGGTGAGCGAGTAAAACCCTGGTTGTCCCAGGCTCTTACAAGAGGTACACGCCCTGACTCAAACTCGAGATCTGCTGTGCGGATCTCAAACCCTTTGTGATCACGCTACACCCTTTGGGGATGAAGGAATACAAAGTTGATAAAAAGAAGAACAGAGGAGTAAAATCCAAAGCTTATAACATAAAGCAAAATTACAGTTGGAAGAAATAAAACCTATTACTTGGTCGACCATAGCAGGATTCCATCTGGGTCTCTAAACAAATCCATACCAGTGGAGGTAAAATTGCCATCAATTTCCTTTTTGATGATGAAGAATCAACTCAAAAATTGTATTTCAATCCAGGATCGTATATTCAAAAATCAATATGTTTTTAGCTAGCCAAATACCATAAAAAAGAATGGTGAATGCCTTAGGACGAGACTTTCCTCTAGCATGGATCCAAAACATAGGTAGCCCAACTCACTTAAAACACTTTCGATGTAAAACATTCTTAAAATACAAATTCTTTCTTTCAATACTCTATTTCCCTCTCACGACAGCAACTAGAAGGGTTGTAAGGTTGTCAGGTGTCTTTTTTGCATCTGGGGTTTTAATGGATTTTAGTGAAATATATAAAATTAAATTATATAGAGCTTCATTACTTGAATGTTTAATGATATTACTTAGATTGATAATTATCATGTATTAAATATATTAGTTTTATTTTGATTTTGATTATTCTACAAGATTAGTTTTTGAACTAATAGTAATGAAATTGTAAAAACATTATTAAAATCATGATTTTACTTTATTTTAATTGATTTTACCGAATTAGATGATTTAAATCTGATTTTATCAATTTTCAAGTTAATTCTTACAATGATTCAGTATATAATTCAATATGATAAATATATTTAACTCGTAAAAATTTTAAGTTTTTAAAGTGATTGCATAATAAGTATATTTTACTCATAAAATTTTATATAATTTTATAATTCAACGTGCGATTTTAACAGTATTGACGTGGCTCATCCCCTTCGCAAGATAAAATTCAAAAGAGATGGCACTTTTGCAAATCTCTCATCTCCATCAAAACCTAATGAATTTGCTATCACTGTAATTATAAATTAATCTTTCCTAAAATTAGAACATAAACGTTTTCTGGATTTCGATCTGTTGAGAGCTTCCCAGTCAAGAAATTCAAAGCATGGAAGCTGAAGCATTCAAGGGAACTTTACAAAATGGAAAATTTACAGCATGCGCAAAACCGATTGATGATCTAATCAGGCCACTTGAATTTTATTACAGATAACATTAATTTTACAGCAATATATATAGCTGCAGCACTATAAAAGATACTAAAACTATGGAAAAGATAGTAAAACAGTCTACTTCATTGAAATTCAGATATGACATATTTTATTTAGTTGGGCAGAACAGTGTTACAATACTCCACCGTTCTAACTCAAAACTATGGAAAAGATACTAAAGGAGGCCGATCGCTCATTGGAAACCTTCTCTACTTGCTAGTATTGACACAGTACCATATGTAGCATGTATGACAAGCAATGGCATTGGCAAGAAGACATGTAAAGGGAGACTGATCACTCCTGAGCAACTTTCACTACTTGCTTGCCTACATTTCGGCCGCTGAATAGGCCTATCAATGCATCAGGGCCACTCTCGAGTCCTTCAGTTATGTCTTCCACATAAACAATCTTCCCTTCTTTAATATAAGGCAGAACAAAATCCAAGAACTTGGAGTATTGGTCATAGTACTCGTAAACCGCAAACCCTTCCATCCGGATCTGCTTAAAGAGTAGAGCGATTAAGTTCTGCACACTTTCAGGCTGCTCGAGATTGTATTGAGAGATCATTCCACACAAAGCAATACGGCCATGGTGTCTCATGTTTAGAAGGACAGCATCAAGCATTTTTCCTCCAACATTCTCAAAGTAAATGTCGATGCCTTCAGGGAAGTACCTGGCAAAGGAAACAATCATTCCTTTTTCCACTTGAGCCAATCCCCACAAGATTAACATTCAAAAACAAAAAAAGTAAAGCACATAATCACAGATTAATTAAGCTGCAGAACTTCTAGAGGTTCTGTAAGGCTTGAGAGTGCTATTTCAGATTGTCTCTTATGCAGACTTCATACACTAACCTTTTCAAGGCTGCATCCAAGTCATGCTCCTCTTTATAATTGAAAGCATCATCAAATCCAAACTTGGTCTTCAATAGTTCAACCTTTTCTTTACTTCCAGCACTTCCAACAACATAACAACCTATCAGCTTTGCAAATTGCCCAACAAGCTGACCAACTGCGCCTGATGCTGATGAAACGTAGACACGGTCTCCTTCCTTGGGAGAACCAATGTCAAAGAAGCCAAAATAAGCAGTCATGCCAGGCATTCCTGTAAGATCAAAAGCACAAATTCAAAAAATATGGCTCATTACAGTCATAACAAAACAACTTCACATAAGAAAATCATATGGGCCAAGAGCATGCATACCAAGAATTCCAGTGTAGTAGGAAAGGGGTATATCATCAGTATGGTTGATTTTGAAGAGGTATTCAGGTGTTGTTATTAGACTGTATTCTTCCCAGCCGATTGTCCTTCCCCAGACCAAATCGCCTTTCTTGAAGTCAGAGTGCCTGGAATCAACAACTCTAGCCACTCCATATCCAACAATTGGCTGCTCAATGTCTCCAACAAGAGTACGTAAATTCACAGTAACTAGCAATAAAATCACCATAAATAATCGTAATATAAATTATAACAATTCAACAATGAAAGAGGGAGATTGAGAACATACAGAGCCAAGGGAGTAGGAAGATAGTTCAGGTTCACCGGGTGGCAGATCTCTCTGCATGCGTCCACGCATGAAAGGATCACAAGACAAGTAGAGATTCTTAACCAGCACAGCATCTTTACCACTCTCTTCTTCTGGCACTTTGAGTTTGATGTTACTTGTCGTCAGGTACAGGTTTGATTCTCTTGGAAAACCACTCACATAGTCCTTGAGGATCACTTGTTTGTTGCTGATCACTTCCTCACCACCGACACTATGATCACTAGCCATGCTTTATGGTAATGTTCTTAGATTAATTTGTTGCTGAACAAAATGGTGATAAAATATTGCTGATGATGTACAAGGTTGCAAAAGGCAAAACATTATATAGACATGCATTAGCTAGATCTTGTTGAAAAGTCAATTGCAAGCACAAGATTGCAGATATTATTCGAAGTACTGTTGATTTGCTGATGATGTAAGTGCTGATTGTAGTGTTAATCATGACCTAAGTGCTGACCAGTAGCCTCACAAGATTTTCTTTTAGAATATGGGCCTGTCAATTTGGAAGGAGGGCTTCAATTTTTAGAATATGGGTCTGTCTCATAAATCAGAACTTACACCTAATAGAGACGGGCTTGTCATTCCAAATAGTTGTAGGAGTAGCCCTTGGTATTTAATCAATAAAATATTTTCTTACAATGTGAATATTTATGATCAGGATCTGAGATTCTTCACACTGTAATCTGCAATAATATTTAGTATATTACAATCAAAGATATTAATTTGATTCTATACACCTATAAAACTCAGTTTTGTAGCTTAACAATTATTTGTTTTGGTATTAGAACTTACTTTTCAATTTCATAATTTATGTTATTTTGGCAAAATTATAATGTTGATAATTTACGTTATATATATATCAAAAGAATTTTTTACATCACCAACACTATTTACTACTAGTATATTATTGCATTCACTATTATGCTAGACTCACCAACACTATTGAGTATATTATTGCATTCACTATTATGCTAGACTCACCAACACTATTGACTACTATAATATTGATGAGTCTAGTCTTTTTTTTATTTATTGAATAGTTATTTTTTTGGATTCTTGAATTTTTTTTCAATTTTATCCTTCTATGTTATATTTTTATATGTATAAGCCTGATAGTTTGTTTTAATTTATATTCTATGTTATATTTGTGATGTCAAAAAAAAAAAACCCTTGTATAGATTGATGCTCAATTTTACAAAATATGATTTAGTTTTATTAATTGAGAAAATTTAAATAACAGGGATCGACTTCAATGATGGAACAACAAAAAACTTATTTTTTTTAATTTTATTGTTCAATTGCAATTAAATTAATTTATTTGTAGCTGGATTATAGGTTCTGAATAGGTTTTCTAGGTTAGGTGAAAATTTTTTAATGCTAAAATTGAGAAAATTTAAATAATAGGGAGCAATTTTAATGCTAAAAAAAAAGAGGCCCTTTAATTTTTACTATTTATGAAACATGAAAAAAGTATAATTTGCTCCTTAAAGCTTTTACTTTTCCATTTTTTATCCTTTTAGTCCACTAAACTTTATTTGTTTTATATTTTAATTTTGAAATTTTTAAGAAATGAGAGAGTCTCTAAAATAAATTATTGTATTGGTTCATGTTGATTGTCTAGCACGTCAATATTTTTACCAGATGGATAGGTTGAAGTAGCTTGCTCACGCCAAACAATTTATTTAACAAAAACAATTAACTCATATGAAGTCTCAAATGTATAAAAAAAATTAACTGAACTAGGTGTTTGGAAAATTAATTTCCTCCTTTGTACTATAATTGCAATCGTCGTCGGGCGGAGACGTGCCACAAGATCAAGCAAATAAACTCGCTTCATGAGCTAAGGACGTATTACATTGTTTTTAAGCTAAGACAGAGAGAAAATATCCCATTAATTTGTATATGTATACTATATGTGTTACGTAATAATTTATTTATTTTTGCTTGATCAACTATATATTCCCTCTCTAATTAGGCTCTTATAGACAGCTAGTGGGCTGAACAAGTCCTGAAGCAACTCCACCAGCATTGCTGCATGATGCTTCAGCTGGCTGATTCTTGTAAGTGAGCTTTACATCTTCTAATTTGATCCCAG
>Ga0325400_1005231_pt1 | contig 12186 bp, 12 predicted proteins | sample PopdelMetagenome_2_FD_205662 | JGI IMG/M metagenome (GOLD analysis project Ga0325400, IMG submission 205662) | Populus deltoides microbial communities from Bellville, Georgia, United States - Xylem-PdKOR-R1 | ecosystem: Host-associated > Plants > Phyllosphere > Stem > Wood/Secondary xylem...
TGCCCTCCTACGCCGACCTCGCACTCCGTCCCGGTGCCACCAGCGGCACCGCGTGGGGGCTCTTCGGCGAGGACGACCAGCTGGGAACGCTCAACCACCTGAGCCCGCAGCGCGTCCAGGCAGCGGCCCGGCTCGTCCAGGAGGGCGCCAGGTTCGGGCTCGACCTGCCGCTGGACTTCTTCAACCCGCCTCTGATCGCCCACCGCGGCGTGCTGCAGCACCACGTCTTCGGACTGGACGAGCACCACCGGGACGAGCGCATCGACGGTCTGTTCCCCCAGGCCGCCAGCCAGCTCGACGGGTTGCGCCACTTCGCGCATCCCGACCACGGCTTTTACGGCGGCACACCGGGGGAGGACATCGCCGCGGGCACACCCGCCCTGGGCATCCAGCACGTGGCGGAGCGCGGGATCGCGGGGCGGGGCCTCCTGGTGGACCTGGCCGGCTACCGCGAGTCCTTCGGTCGGACTGTCGACCACGACGCCTCCGAGGCCGTTGACGTCACCGAGATCGAGGACGTCCTCGCCTGGCAGGGGAGCGAGGTCCGGCCGGGAGACATCCTCATGATCCGGTTCGGGTGGATCGAGTGGTTCCGCTCCCTGGCCGCCGACAGCCAGCGGCCCGCCCGCAGTGCCGGGTTGGCCGCGCGGGAGGAGACGGCGGCCTGGTTGTGGGACCACCGAGTGGCCCTGGTGGCGGGCGACAACATCGCCCTGGAGGCGTGGCCGGTGAAGAGCCCCCCGCAGATCACCACCCGGGCGGAGCTGGAGGGGCGTCAGCCCCTCACGAGCCACACCGGGATGCTCCACCGGCTTCTGATCCCCCTGCTGGGGATGAGCATCGGGGAGCTGTGGAACCTCGACGAGCTCCGCGACGCGTGCCGGTCTCGAGGGCGCTACGAGGTCTTTGTCACCGCTGCCCCGCTGAACCTGCCTGGCGGCGTCGCCAGTACCGCCAACGCCCTGGCACTGCTGTGAACCCCACCGACGAGTCCCGAAGAGGTGTGCCCGTGGTCGACCCCCGTCCAGAAGTGCTGATCGTGACCGGAGGCGCCTCCGGCATCGGTCTGCAGTGCGCGCTGCAGGCGGCCGGACGTGGCGCGAAGGTCGCCATCGTCGACGTCCAGGCCGTCGCCGCTCAGGAAGCGGCGGATCAGCTGGGTCCGTCCCACCTGGGTCTGGCGGTCGACGTCACTGATGCCACTGCTGTGCGGAAGGCCGTGGAGGAGATCGCCGAGCGACTCGGCCGGCCCACTGGTGTCGTCACGGCAGCCGGCATCGTCGAGCGCAGCCCGCTGAAGGACGTCTCGCCCGAGGCCTTCCGACGCGTCCTCGCGGTGAACGTCGAAGGCGTCCAGAACACGATCTGCGCTGCTGCACCCCACCTCATCAACGCCGGCGGGCAGGGCGCCGTGGTGGCGCTGGGCAGCGTCGCCGCCTCGACGGGGGGCGGGCTCATGGGCAGCGGCGCCTACGCGACCTCCAAGGCAGCCGTCCTGGGCCTGGTCCGCGGGTACGCCCGTGAGCTGGCCCCCTGGGGGGTGCGAGCGAACGTCGTCGCACCCGCGGCGACGGACACGCCCATGACGCAGAGCCTGAGCGAGGAAGACCGGCAGCGGATCACGGCGATGACGCTGACCGGTCGCCTCAGTCGTCCCGAGGAGATCGCCTCGGTGGTCAGCTTCCTGCTCGGTCCCGGCGCCAGTGCCATGACGGGTCAGCTCGTCCAGCCCAACGGAGGGGTGCTCTTCTGATGGCCACCACGTCCACCGCCTCGCGCCAGCACGAGCCGACGGAGCGCCTCCTCGTGACGGGGGGTGCCTCGGGGATCGGACGTGCCGTGGCCCGGCGGGGACTCGACGCCGGCTGGGACGTGGTCGTCCTCGACCGGGACCCCGCCGACGTCGGACGGGGGGTGCAGGTCGACCTCTCTGACGCGGCCGCCACCGCCTCGGCCCTCACGGCGGTCCTGGACGACGGCCCCATCACCCGTCTGGTCAACAACGTCGGAGCCGTCTTCCCCGCTCGCCTGGAGGACCAGACGCTCGACCAGGTGCACTCGTCCTACGAGCTGAACCTGCGGACGGCCGTGCAGTGCACCCAGGCCGTGGTCGCCGGCATGCGGCAGCGCAGGTTCGGACGCATCGTCAACGTCACCAGCCGCGCTGCCCTCGGCAAGGCGGAGCGGACCGCCTACGCCGCCGCCAAGGCCGGTCTCATCGGCCTCACGCGCGTCTGGGCCCTGGAGCTGGGAGCGGCGGGCATCACCGTGAACGCCATCGGGCCGGGCCCGATCGCCACCGAGCTGTTCCTCCAGGCGAACCCCGCCGACTCACCAGCGACGCGCTCCATCGTCGCGGGGGTTCCCGTCGGAAGGCTCGGCACCGCCGACGACGTCGCGCACGCGATCAGCTTCATGCTCGACGACCGCAGCAGCTTCGTCACCGGTCAGACCCTCTACGTCTGCGGTGGCCTGACCGTCGGCACCAACCCGCTCTGAGCTGCCAGTTCCTTGAACGCCCACGGGGCGCGCGCCGCCGGCCGCGCCCGACCACCACCGCCGGACCGCAGGAGCGAGTCACCGTGGACAACGCCCCGACCACCCAGCACAAGCGCTTCACGACCTCTGACGGGGTCACCCTGCACTATGCCGACACCGGTGTGGGCGCTCCCGTGGTGCTGCTGCACGGCATGCTCTGCCACAGCGGTCACTGGGCCCTGCAGACCCCTGATCTGATCGGCGCGGGGTACCGGGTCATTGCCCCGGACATGCGCTTCCACGGCGCTTCGGACAGTCCCGGCCACGGGCACCGCGTCTCGCGCCTGGGCCAGGACCTGGGCGAGCTGCTCGACCACGAGGGACTCGAGCGCGTCGCTCTGGTGGGTCACTCCATGGGCGTCTCGGTGGCGCTCGCGTACATGAGCCTGCGGGGCAGCAGCGGCGTCGGTGCCTTCGTGTCGATCGACCAGGCGCCGCGCATCGTCAACGACGATGACTGGCCGTGGGGAGTCCGCCACGTCACCTGGCAAGACCTCGAGGAGCAGGTCGTCGGCAAGGCGGCCTGGTCCGAGCCGGAGCGCGAACCGTCGCCGCCCCCGCACGTGCTGGCGCTCCTCGAGGCCGCCGGCCCGGTGGAGGACTTCTTCCAGAGCTCGCTGGCGCTGCGCATCGACCACTTCGTCTCGGACTGGCGCGACGTCCTTCCCACCGTCGACGCTCCCACGTGGGTCGTCACCGGGGCTCACTCGCCCTCGTTCCCCCTCGAGGGCATGCAGTGGATGTCGAGCGTGATGCCGCGCGCGACCCTGAGCATCTACGGCGGCAGTGGGCACTGCCCGCAGTGGAACGAGCACGAGCTCTTCAACCGGGACCTCATGCAGTTCCTCGCAGGGTCGGGGCTCTAGCCCGGCGTCTCCCCAGCCCACGGGCCACTCGTCTCACCTCGGTGGCGACCCTGTGGACCGCGGGGGCGGGGTCGCCGCGCGTCGCCAGCGCCAGGGGCACCTCGAGGGGCGGCCCGGCGATCGGGCGGTAGACGACGCCGTCGAGGCGCAGTGCGCGCACCGCGTCGGGCACCAGCCCGAACCCCAGGCCCGCCGCCACCAGGGCCACGAGCGTGCCCGTCTCACCCACCTCGATGACCTCTGGCTCGAAGCCGGCCGCCCGGCAGGCGGCCAGCACCAGCGGCTGCAGCGTGGACCGCCGGCCCGACGGGTGTGCGACCAGCGGCTCACCGGCGAGGTCGGCAAGCTCGACAGCCTCCTGCGCGGCCAGGCGGTGTCCCTCCGGCAGCGCCACCACCAGTGGTTCGCGGAGCAGCTCCTCCACCACCAGCCCTGGCGGGGGCGGACCGGAGGGGCGCAGGACCACGACGTCGAGGTCGTCGCTGGCGAGGCGGTCGAGCAGCTCGGGGGCGAGCAGCTCGCCGTTCACGACCAGCTCCACGCCGGGCAGCTGCTCACGCACGCGCCGCACCACGGTCGGCAGCAGCGCGTAGGTGGCGGTGCCGACGAACCCGAGGCGCACCCGCCCGGAACGCCCCTCGGCGACCAGGGCGAGGTCGGCGGCGGTGCGGTCGAGGGTGGAGAGCACCTGCTGCGCCCTCTCGTGCAGCAGCCTGCCCGCAGCAGTGACTTCCACCCGGCGCGTGGACCTGTCCAGCAGACGTGCCCCCACCTGCTGCTCGAGCTGCTTGAGCTGCTGGGACAGCGCCGGCTGGGCGATGTGCAGCCGTGCGGCGGCCCGCCCGAAGTGCTCCTCCTCGGCGAGCACGACGAACGAGCGCAGCAGCCGGGTCTCCACCGACCTATTGATGCACGTTGCTTCTCGATGGCGCCAGATCTCGTCTTGGACGTCAATAGATCAGCCTCCTAGCGTGGGTCCATGCCCTCGGCCCACCTGTACGCCAGCGCGCGCACGCCGTTCGGCCGCTTCGGCGGCGCGATGGCCGGCGTCCGCCCCGACGACCTCGCCGCCACGGCCCTGACCGCCGTCCTCGCCAAGGCCCCGACGCTCGAGCACGCGCGCATCGACGACGTCGTCTGGGGCTGCGCCAACCAGGCCGGCGAGGACAACCGCAACGTCGGCCGCATGGCCGTGCTGCTCGCCGGGCTGCCCACCTCCGTGCCCGCGACCACCGTCAACCGGCTGTGCGGTTCCTCCCTGGACGCCGCCGCGCTAGCCTCGCGGAGCATCGAGACCGGCGACGCCGACGTCGTCGTCGCCGGCGGGGTCGAGTCGATGTCCCGCGCGCCGTGGGTGCTGCCCAAGCCGGAGCGGGCCTACCCTGCCGGCGACGTGACGGCGGCGTCCACGACGCTCGGCTGGCGGCTGGTGAACCCCGCCATGCCAGCTGAGTGGACCGCCTCGCTGGGCGAGTGCAACGAGCAGCTGGCGGAGCGCCTCGGCATCGGCCGCGAGCGCCAGGACGCCTTCGCCGCGCGCTCCCACCAGCTCGCGGCGCGGGCGTGGGCCGACGGGTTCTACGACCCCCTGGTGGTCCCCGTCGACGGCGTCGACCTCACCCGCGACGAGTGCGTCCGCGACGGCTCCACCCCGGAGTCGCTCGCCAAGCTCAAGCCGTCGTTCCGCAGCCCCGCCGCCGGCGGCATCATCACCGCCGGTAACGCCAGCCCCCTGACCGACGGCGCCGCCGCGCTGCTCATCGGCTCCGAGGCCGCAGCCGACACCCTGGGCACCGCGCCCCTCGCGCGCATCGCCGGCCGCGGCGCGCACGCCCTGGACCCGCAGGACTTTGGGCTCGCGCCGATCGAGGCCGCCAACCAGGCCCTCGCCCGTGCGGGGATCCGCTGGTCCGACGTCGGCGCCGTCGAGCTCAACGAGGCCTTCGCCGTGCAGTCGCTCGCCTGCCTGGACGCGTGGGACGTCGACCCCGACGTCGTCAACACCCGCGGCGGGGCCATCGCGCTCGGCCACCCGCTGGGCGCCTCCGGGGCTCGGCTGCTCGGCACGCTGGCCGCGGTGCTGCGCGAGCGCGACGCGCGCTGGGGCGTGGCGGCGCTGTGCATCGGCGTGGGCCAGGGGCTGGCCGTGGTGCTGGAGAACCAGGAGGCGAGCCGGTGAGCCGCACGCAGTTCCACACGGGCGCCTCTGCGGCGGAGGCCGCCGACGCCGCACTGGCCGCCTCCGGCGTCACCTCCGGCATGACGGTGCTCGTGGGCGGGTTCGGGATGGCCGGCATGCCGGTGGCCCTGGTCGACGCCCTCATCCGCCACGGCGCCGACGACCTCACCGTGGTGAGCAACAACGCCGGCAACGGCGACACCGGCCTGGCCGCGCTGCTGGCCGCGGGCCGGGTGCGCAAGGTCATCTGCTCCTTCCCCCGCCAGCACGACTCCTGGGTCTTCGACGGCCTCTACCGCGCCGGGGAGATCGAGCTGGAGGTCGTGCCGCAGGGCACGCTGGCCGAGCGGATGCGCGCCGCGGGTGCCGGCATCGCCGCCTTCTTCTGCCCCACCGGCGCGGGCACGCTGCTGGCCGAGGGCAAGGAGACGCGCACCATCGACGGTCGCGAGCACGTCCTGGAGGCGGCGCTGCGCGGCGACGTGGCGCTCGTCGGTGCGCACCGCTCCGACGGCGTCGGCAACCTGGTCTACCGCAAGACCGCCCGCAACTTCGGCCCCGTCATGGCGACGGCGGCCGCGGTCACCGTGGTGCAGGTCGACGAGGTGGTGCCGACGGGGTCGCTGGACCCCGAGGCCGTGGTGACCCCCCGCATCTACGTCGACCACGTGGTCGACCTGTCCGCCGCTCCCCAGGAGTCGACGCAGGAGGACCCGCGATGAGCTCGACCGGCACCACCGAGCACCTCGACCGCGGGCCGCTGAGCCGCGACGAGATGGCCGCCGTCGTCGCCCGTGACATCCCTGACGGCTCCTACGTCAACCTCGGCATCGGCCAGCCGACCAGCGTCGCGGCGCACCTGCGCCCGGAGGCCGGGGTGGTGCTGCACACCGAGAACGGGATGCTCGGCATGGGCCCGGAGGCGAGCGGCGACGACGTCGACCCCGACCTCACCAACGCCGGCAAGGTGCCCGTGACCGAGCCCCCCGGGGCGGCGTACTTCCACCACGCCGACTCCTTCGCGATGATGCGCGGCGGCCACCTCGACGTCTGCGTGCTGGGGGCGTTCCAGGTGTCGGCCGGCGGGGACCTCGCCAACTGGCACACCGGGGCGCCCGACGCGATCCCCGCCGTCGGCGGCGCCATGGACCTGGCCACCGGCGCCAAGGACGTGCTGGTGATGATGACGCTGTTCGCCAAGGATGGGTCGCCCAAGCTGGTCCCGGAGTGCACCTACCCGCTGACGGGCGTCGGGTGCGTCAGCCGCGTCTACACCGAGGTGGCGCTCTTCGACGTCAGCGGACCCGACGTCGTCGTGTTGGAGACGTGGGGCACAAGCGTCGAAGAGCTGGCGGCCCGGCTAGAAGTACCGCTGCATCGACCCGACCGTGCTCCGCGAGAAGAGACAGCCGCGACCTCGGTCGAGGCGTGAGCCAGCGTGCCGATGCCGGCGCACCGTGGTCACCATTCGGGCAACGTTCTCGGCCAAGACCTCGAAGAGGTGCTCAGAGGACATCGCCTCCCGGTGCGTCCACGAGACGACCCGGCGCCAGGGCTCCTTCGCGTCCTCTCACGTCGGTCTTCTCCATGAGGGCGCCCGATCACAACGGCTCTGTCTGGATGTGTTGCAGAGGCTGAGCGCTCGTGCCGTCGCGGCTCCGCGAGGGTTCCCCTACCCCGACGAAGAGCGAGGAATTGATGTGGAGACGCCGATGGAGATGAGCTTTCGCACGCGCAAGTGGGTACGCCCCGAGGATCTCAACGCTAACGAGACCCTCTTCGGTGGCAGCGTGCTGCGGTGGGTCGATGAAGAGGCGGCGATCTTCGCCATCCTCCAGCTGGGCAACCACCGCGTGGTGACCAAGTACATGTCGTCAGTGGAGTTCGTGGCCTCTGCGCGGCTCGGTGACCTCGTCGAGGTGGGCCTGACAGCTGAGCGATTCGGTCGCACGTCGCTGACGATGCGTGCCGAGGTGCGCAACATGGTCTCGCACGAGCCCATCGTGACCATTGACCAGATCGTCTTCGTCAACATGGGTGAGGACGGGCGACCGGCGCCGCACGGCTACACGTCGGCCACACAGACACGCGACCGCGTGCTCGGGAAGATCTCCCCGTCTAGCGCCATCCCCTCGTCGGGTGTTCGAGCAGGCTGACGTCAGCTCGAGCTCCATCGGCTCCGCGGGAGCCGGCCCAGGTGGCGGCGTCGAGCCTCCCCACCCGCTGATGCAGCCGTGGACACGCGCCCGGTGAGCCGAGTCGCTCGGAGCGCGGCGCACCTCGAGGCCAGCCCTGATGGGCCCGGCTCGTGCTGCTGCGAGTCACCCGGAGGCGGAGCAGGGTCACCGGGGGGGCGGAGCGAGTCACCCGGAGGCGGAGCGGGGTCACCGGGGGGCGGAGCAAGGTATACGGAGTGGTGACCCACTCCGGTTGCCTGCGGCGGTCCGACCGGCGCGGTCGGACGGGAAGGACCAGGAGGGGGAGCACCGTCCTCGGTGCTCGTGATCGCACGACACGCTCGTTCCATCGTCGCGCCCAGTGGAGGGCGGCCAGGGGTCGCTGGGCGCGCAGGCATCGAAGAGGCAACCGGTGAGCGCTGGCCTTCTGTCGGGCGCCGGCATCGCGCAGGCGCTGCCGTGGAGAAGTGGGGTGTGGTCGTGACCGAGTTCCTTCTCACTCGCGAGGTCGCCGAGCTGCTGCGGACGTCGGAGTCCACGGTGCGGTACTGGCGATACACCGGTGATGGCCCGGCCAGCATCAGGGTCGGGCGCCGTGTCCTGTACCGGCGAGAAGCTGTGCTGGCGTGGCTGAGCACGCTGGAGCGCAACGTGACGGTGCAGGGTGAGGGTGCCTGACTGCGACGACGGGATCGGTAGCCCCGCTGTCGAAGGCGGGCTCGGTCGATCTCGTTCCGCGTGTCAAGCACGGGGACCTGTCTGTCGATGCATTGCGGTAGTTGCGTTAATCTGGCGGCCGTCGCTGGATCAGGGAGGTCTGATGTCGATCGCACCGGTAGGGGGTCGAGGCGCTTTGCGCTCCGGGGCTCACGACGTCGCGGTCTTCGCTGACCTAGTCGCCCGTCTGGACGGTGCCCAGCGGGACCACCAGAACGTGTCGCTCGTCGTCGACGGGGCAGGCGAGACCGTGCTGCCCGATGCCGTGGTTCGAGCGCTGCGTGACGCCGCGGCCGCGTTGGCGCGGTCAGGTGGGGCCGCCGTTGCCTCTGCCGACGTCGAGCTCACCACTCAGGAGGCCGCTGACTTGTTGAGGGTGTCGCGGCCGCACCTCATCAAGCTGCTCGACCGTGGGGATCTGCCGCACCACCGCACCAGTGAGGACACGAAGGCCCACCGCCGTGTGCTGGCCGCTGACGTCCGTGCCTACGACGAGAGGCGCCGACAGGCGCGGCGAGCCTCGCTGCGTGAGCTGACGCAAGTCTCCCAGGAGGCCGAGGGCGGCTACCTGTGACCGGGCCGAGGTCCTGACCCGCGGCACCCGGGTCTCGTGGTCATGGCTCGACGTGCCGTCCTGGACGCCTGCGTCTTGTACCCCTTTAGCCTGCGGGACGCGTTGCTGCGGCTGGCCGAGCACGAGCTGTACGTGCCGGTCTGGAGCTCGCGGATCCTGCAGGAGATGTCGCGCAACCTCGTCGCTGACGGGCTCATGCCACGGGCGAAGGCGCAGCGTCTGGAGCGGCTCATGCGGTCGGCCTTCGAGGAGGCTGAGGTGGAGGCCGACGCGGTGGCGCGACTCGAGCCCTCCATGACGAATGACGCGAAGGACCGTCACGTCCTGGCCGCCGCGGTCGTCGGTGACGCTGGGGTCGTGGTGACGGCCAACCTCGGTGACTTCCCCCAGGCCGCCTGCGAGGCGGTCGGTGTCGTCGCGCAGCATCCAGACGCCTTCCTCCAGGGCGCCTTGGCGGAGCACCCCGATGTCGTCGTCACCGTGCTGCGCGAGCAGGCCGGCGACCTTCGCGACCCGCCGTGGGCGGTGGACGATCTGCTGATGTCGCTGGAGAGGGTCGTGCCCGGCTTCGTGGCCCTCGTTCGGCCACGTCGGGGGTGAGGTAGTCGCCCTGCCCTGCGGGTCCAGCCTTGCCGTCTTTTGGTGCAGGCCAATCCTGAGCGTCGGCAATAATCAGCGATTTAGAGGCGCTGAGGACTTCAGTTAGGCGAATCGCCCTCCAGAATCGGCATGATCTCGTCTGATACGGCTTCAGCTAGTCGCCCGGGTCACGCTAGATTTTGCGGAACGTACTCTGCGTGTACACGTTGTAGGTGTCGAATCCTCGGCGGTCATCCGAGACCATCTCCAACTGTCGGCGGAACGCCTCAACGCGGCGCTCACCGCGCTCGATCAGCTCGGCCCATGTCACTACATGGATGCGATACGAGTCGCCTCTGAGAGGAACACCGGGTTCGGAGGCGTTCTTGAGCTGATTTCGGACGGAGCGACTCAAATTCGTCCCCACCAACCAGAAGTCCCATCCGCTGTGTGTGTTTGCGATCTGGGCGTGCTCGGTGATCGCATCGGCATAGCTCGTGACCTGGGCGATCTCGTGGGGGGTTATCTGCATGGGTCGCTTGAGCTCGACGACGAGGTGGCGGTTCTTCTCGCTCTCCGTCAGGAACTTATAGAAGAACAGGTCCACTCGTCCCCGTCGACCGTCTTCGCGAAGCACTGGGCTCGATTCGTAGACGGCGTCACCGCGTTCCTCGACCACATGCTTGACAACGTTGCTCAGTCCTGATTCGGATAGCGTTAGGTTCCACTCTTCTCCGAAGATCCACGGCTCGCGCACCACCATTGGGTGCAGCTGATCAACTTCGCGAAACGTCGTTCTCGTCTCGTCCGAGTACAACAGCGTGTTCAGGCCGCGGAGAAAATCGGCCCTGTCGGCGACGGTTCGCGCTGTCTTGACGATGGAGGCTAGCTGAGTCCGCTCGAGTAGTGCTGACAGCACTTCCTGTTCTTGGTCGCTCAGCTTAAGGACAGCGTGCAGAATCTTGGGTAGGGCGCCCGGCGTTGACTGCACCCCCTCTTGCAGTAGGTGCAGGGAGAGGCGTTGCTGCTCGATTTTGTCACCGATGCCAGGGCTTGCCACGACGGCGACGACATCGAACAGATCTCGCTCGATCTCTTCGACAGCAGTAGCGGGGGGCCTTGTGTAGGGATAGACCCCCCTGGCCTTCCATGTGTGTATGAGAGCGCCCCGTTGCTGCTCGAGCCGCTCGTTCAGGTGGAGGACCAACGCCTGGTGGGCCGCATCGAGAAGGTCGCCGTGTTTGAAAGTGGGGAGCAGATGGTCGGCGTCCGCCATGAGCTCAGGATCTTCAAAACCTTCCCAAAGCAAGTAGGCGCTCCAGTGCACAGGGGCGGGTGGTGTATGAGGCAAGGCGTAGGAGGCGACGACGTTGCCGTGGCGGTCGCAGAGCTGGAGGTTCTTCTGGCTTCGACCGCGGTCCATGTTCGATGCCCACTCGATAAGGAGCACTTCGGCGGCCCCGTGTCCGCGCAACGCCGCGGGGTCGACGTCGACCGGCAGCCTGGTGGAGGAGGTGACGTGGGCGTCCGGATTGAGAGGCTTGCCGCGGTAGGTCACCTGAATGTCGCGTCGCGCCAAGAGCGTCGGGGCTAGCTGGACCGTCAGTTCTGCGGAGAAGCTGTCGGTGACAAGTCGCGTCACCTTTCGGTCCTGCAGGAGGCTGAGAGAAACAACCGTTCCCGTCGCTTCCATAGTCGCAAAAGGACCGTCAAAGGTGAAGACGTTGACGCGGTCCTTCTCGCCAACGATGACTGCGGTTTGGCGGGCGTCGTCGCTCCCGCTGACCGTCTGCCACTGGATGCGGCGTCCTAGCGCAAAGGCGCAGAAGCGGCCTCGTCCCATCCGCCCGTGCAGCGGGCGACGAAGCCCCTTGGAGAGATGAGCCGCCGACTTCCAGGACTCTCCGTGGACGCGGAACACCTCCTTGGAGAACTCGTGTGTCATGCCATGGCCGTTGTCTGTCACAGTCATCGACTCGGCGTTTCCAAGGTCATTCAGAATGACCGAGATGTCGATGTTGCATGCATCGGCGTCGATGGAGTTCCACACCAGTTCGGCGACGGCGGTCACCGTCGAGGCGTTCTTGGCCAAGTTCAGAAGAGTGTTGGCGCCCGCCGCGACCTCGATGGTCTCCATGCCCTTCACCGTAGGCGTGCCTCCCGACACCCTGGCTGATCTGGGGCGCGCGTAATGAGACGCAGCGACACGCCGAAGCTCCGTTGCCCCGGGCCGCTAGTCACAGATCGGCCACCGCTCTGACGGATGCCTGTCCTCAGACTGTCCTCAACAGGGTCGTCGACACCCGTCGCTGGCCAACGGGTGCCAACGGCAAATCTGCAGGTGAACGGCTACAAGGCGTCATCCCCGCAGGTCAGCGACCCGTGCTTGCCCGTTCCCGGCGTACAGGCCAGCTCGCTCGTACGACCGCCGGTGACCTGCGGAGGAACCTCCGCGGGTCACCGGCTCGCCCTCACTGCTCACCGCTGTCGCTCGGCCGCACGCCTCTTCGTCCTGGGGAGGAGCAGCACCTCGTCCACCGCCTGCCTCCTGCGGTC
>Ga0325400_1005232_pt1 | contig 12186 bp, 10 predicted proteins | sample PopdelMetagenome_2_FD_205662 | JGI IMG/M metagenome (GOLD analysis project Ga0325400, IMG submission 205662) | Populus deltoides microbial communities from Bellville, Georgia, United States - Xylem-PdKOR-R1 | ecosystem: Host-associated > Plants > Phyllosphere > Stem > Wood/Secondary xylem...
GAAGCGTCTCCAGCGCCGCCTGGTCCTCCGGCCGCACGTTGGAGAGGATGAGGTCCTGCTGCGGCGTGGCGATGGGGTCGAGCCCGAAGCGCGACACCGCCTCGCGCAGCGCCGTCCGCAGGCGCGTGCCGGGGCGGTCGGCGATGCGGCCGGAGGGGATGGGCACGCCGAGCCAGAGGCGGCCGTCACCCTGGTCGTGCCAGCCGAGCAGCTCCGGCACCGTCAGGCGCGGCAGGGGCGGGGCGGGGGGCAGGGGGCGGCCGAGATCCTCCGAGAGGCGGGCGCGCACCCAGTCCACGCCGCGCTCGGCGACCACGTATTTCAGCCGGGCGTGGCGGCGATCCGTGCGGTCGCCGTGGTCGCGGTGCAGCCGCACCACGGCGCGGGCCATCGCCTCCACCTCGTCCGGCCCGATCACCGTGATGGCGTCCGCCAGGCGGGGATAGGTGGCGGGCTTGTTGTGGGTCATCCCCATGCCGCCGCCGACCGTGACGATCCAGCCCGTCAGCGCGCCGTCGGCATCCGTCTGCGCCAGGAAGCCGAGGTCGTTGGAGAGGATATCCGGCGTGTTGTCGTCCGGATGCGCCAGGGAGGTCTTGAACTTCCGCGGCAGGTAGGTGGGGCCGTAGAGATCCTCCTCCTCGGCCGCCGCTTCCGTCCCCACGGCCTCGCCGTCGAGGAAGATGGCGTGGTGCGCCCGCGTGCGCGGCAGCAGCGCGGCGGAGAGGGCGAAGGCCTCCCTTTCCAGCCGGGCGTGCAGCGCGTCCCGCCGCGGCGCGGGGGAGGTGGTGATGTTGCGCGCGACGTCGCCGCAGGCGGCCATGGTGGTGAGCAGCATGCCCTCGATCGCGGCGATGCAGTGCGTCAGCTCGCCGCGGCGCACGGTGTGGAACTGCATGCCCTGGCGCGTGGTCAGGCGCATGGTGCCGTCCGCATCCGTATCGGCCAGCGCGTCCAGCGCCAGCCACTGCGCGGCCGTCAGGCGACCGGCGGGGGCGCGCACGCGCACCATGAACTGCCAGTCCTTATCCTGCCCGGCCTGCTTGCGCGCGGTGGCGGTGTCGCGGTCGAACTGCTCGTAGGTGCCGTGGAACTTCAGCAGCGTGTAGGTCGCCTCGCTCACGCCGCCGGGCGCACCGGCCTGGGCCAGCTCCTCGGCGATCGTGCCGCGCAGCCCGGCGCTGGCCCGCTTGATCTCCTCCGCTCCCGTCGCTGCGGCTGCCATGGCGTGGTCCCTCCTGATCGTTCAGGGAAGCCCACATTCCACGAACACGGCAAGGGAATGGTATTCCAATTCACGGTCCATCTTTGGACAATTCCGTCTGAGCGGGCGGCGGCACCCGGGGCCTGCGTCTCAGGCCAACCGGATCGAGGCGCTGATCGCCCGCCCCGCGTTCAACGCCTGGGGCGTCGGCCGGCCGGGCGTTTGGTCCGCGCCTTGGGCTTCGTCTCGATCGGGGCGGGGAGAAGGGGCTCGCCCGCGGGGATGCCGTCCGTGCCGACATAGCGCTGGAGCGTCGCGCCGGCGGCGAGGTGCGGATAGGCCTGGGCGCCCTTCGGCCATGTCCCCGCGAAGGCGGCCACTTCGGCGTGATCCTGGCCGCGGATCGTCCGGACGAGGGAGGAGGCCGCCTGCGCCGGTCGCAGCCGCTGCCGGCGCAGCAGGTGGAGATGCCATTCGCGGGCGCGCAGGGGGCACCAGTCCACCAGGGCTTCCTGCAGGGCCCGGCGCACCTCGACCGGGAGCGCCTCATACGCCCGGTAGGGGTCGCCCTTGAGCTTGCTGTAGGGCTTGGCCGCCACGCTGTTGTCCATGCCCGCCTTCTACCGAAGAGGAGACCTCGAGCAAATCGCGGCGTAAGCCACCGGCACGGCGATCCGCCGCGATCCGCGCGGCTTCCGGAACGATGACGGGCTCCGCCCCGGCGCGACCGGCCCCGGCGGAGGTCCTGCGGGCACGCCCCACAGGCCTCGACGGAGAAGGCCATTCCTCCTTCGTGTCGGTTGGCACGCCGCTTGCTGCACTGCGTTGCGAGACGACAGCGGCGCCGGAAGGTCCTGACCGCGAGGAGCCGCCCCATGGCAGACGTTGCGCTTTCCCTGGAGCCGGCCCGTCCAGACACCTGGCGACCGGCAAGGTCGGCCCTGCGGATCCTGCGCCGATCGATCGATCTGCTCCTCATCCTGCTCCTGTCGCTGATGGTGCTGACCGTCATGGCGCAGGTTGTCGCCCGCTATGTCTTCAACCGCTCCATCGTCGGGGCGGACGAGGTGGCGGGGATCGCGCAGGTGTGGATGGTGCTGCTGGGCGCCGGCTACGCCATGCGGGCGCGACTGCACGTCTCGATCGACATGCTGGTGGTACGGCTGCCGAACCTCGTCGCGCGGGCGCTGCTGGTGCCGGTGGCCGGGATCTCCCTCTGGTTCCTCTGGGTGGTCTTCGAGGGAGGGCTGCGACTGATGGAGCTGGGCGCCATCCAGTCCACCCCCGGCCTCGGCATCTCCATGGAGATGCCCTACGCCATGCTGCCGATCGGCGCCGCCTACCTCGCCTTCGAGGCCTGCCTCGCCTTCGGCGCGGTGATCCTCGGGCTGGAGCCGGTGGGCGGCATGGGCCACCACGGCGAGGACGCGGACTGAACGCCCATGCTCGTCACCTTCTCCTCCTTCGCGGCCCTCCTCGTCGCCGGCGCTCCGATGGTCTTCGTGCTCGGCGCGGCGGCGGCGATGACGCTGGCCCTTACCACCGACGTGCCGATGGTGGTGGTGGCGCAGCGCCTCTACAACGGGATCGACAGCTTCCCGCTGATGGCCATCCCCTTCTTCGTGCTGTCGGGCCTCATCATGGAGCACGGCGGCATCGCACGCGCCCTGGTCGGGCTGGCGGCGGCACTCGTCGGGTGGATGCGGGGCAGCCTGTTCATGGTGGCGACCCTCACCTCCACCCTGCTCTCCGGCATCTCCGGTTCCGGCTCGGCCGACACCGCGGCCGTCTCCTCCATCCTGCTGCCGGAGATGCGACGGCGCGGCTACGACATCGACTACTCCGTCTCGGTCGTGGCGGCGGCGGGCGCGCTCGGGCCGATCATCCCGCCCTCCATCATCATGGTGGTGCTGGCGATGATCTGCGACCTCTCGGTGGGCGCCATGTTCCTCGGCGGCATCGTGCCGGGGCTGATCGCCTCCGCCGGGCTGATGGTCACGCACGGGTTCTACGCGCGGCGCGACCCCGCGCGCTACGACGCGGACCTCCAGCCCTTCAGCCTGCCTGGGCTGGGCCAGGCCGCGCGCCAGGCCGTCCCGGCGCTGACCCTGCCGCTGATCATCGTGGGCGGGATCGTCGGCGGCGTGGTGACGCCGACGGAGGCCGGCGTGCTGGCCGTGGTGGCGGGGCTGGCGGTGGACCTGCTGGTCTACAAGGAACTCAAGATGTCGCGCATGCCGGAGCTGCTGCTGCGCACGGTCGGCATCTCCGCCGCGGTGATGATCATCGTCGGCACCTCCTCCATCTTCGCCTGGCTGGTGGCGGTGCAGGACGTGCCGCGGCTGATCGGCGGGATCTTCGAGGGGCAGAGCCCGGTCGTCTTCCTGCTGTGCGTGAACCTGCTGATGCTCTTCGTCGGCATGTGCTTCGAGGAGATCTCGGCCATGGTCATCCTCATGCCCGTGCTCATGCCGGTGGCGACGGGCCTCGGGATCGATCCGCTGCATTTCGGGCTGGTCATGTCGATCAACCTCTCCATCGGACTCGTCGCGCCGCCCTACGGCATCTGCACCTTCGTCGCCTGCACGGTGGCGCGGCGCAGCGTGGGGCAGGTGGCGCGGGTGATCTGGATCCCGCTCATCCCGCTCGTGCTCACGCTGCTCCTCTGCACCTACGTGCCGCAGGTGGTGCTGTGGCTTCCCCGTTCCGTCTTCCCGTGAACCCCGCCCCCAGGAACCGCGCCCGATGATCCCCCTCCTGAGACGCCGCGCCCTGCTGCCCCTGGCCGCCGCCGGCCTCGCTGCCCCCGCCGTGCCGCGCTCCGCCCTCGGCCAGGCCCCCGTGATCCTGCGCGCCGCCCACACCAACGCCATCGGCGAGGTGCAGGACGAGGGGCTGAAGGCGATGGACCGTCGCCTGCGCGAGATCACCGGCGGCAAGGCGGGGCTGCAGATCTTCCCCAACGGGCAGCTCGGCAACGAGCTGCCGATGATCGAGGGCGTGGCGCTCGGCACCATCGACCTCGCCGTGCCGTCCCACGCGGCGCTGGCGAACTTCGTCAAGGAGTTCCAGCTCTTCGACATGCCCTTCCTGATCCGGGACTACGCGCACCTGGACAAGGTGGCGACGAGCCCCGTCATGCCGGAGCTGGCCGAGGCCTCGCGCGCCCGCAACTTCCGCCTGCTCTCGCTCTACTCCTCCGGCATCCGCCACGTCATGTCGCGTCAGCCCATCGCCGGCATGGAGGACCTGCGCGGCAGGAAGATCCGGACGCAGCAGAACCCGGTCCACCTCGCCGCCTTCCAGGCCTTCGGCGCCAACGCCACGCCGCTGGCCTACGGGGAGCTCTACGGCGCGCTGCAGGTGGGCGTGGTGGACGGGGCGGAGGCCGCCTACACCAACTTCGTCGGCCAGAAGTTCTACGAGGTGACCCGGAACTGGGCCCCGATCGGCTGGCTGGCGCTGACCGCCCCGGTGATCATGAGCGAGCGGAAGTTCGCCGCCCTCCCTGCCGACATCCGCGCCGCCGTGACCCAGGCGGCCGAGGAATCGGCCGTCTTCGAGCGCAAGCTCGTGGCCGACAGCGAGGCGACGCTGCACGGGCAGGTGATGGCCCACGGCGTGAACGTCACCAGCCCCGACAAGGCGCCCTTCCGCCGGGCCGCCGAGCCGCTCTACGCGCGCTTCCTGGCCAGCGAGGCCGACAAGCGCCGGCTCAAGCTGGTGCAGGACGCCTGAGGAGGATCCCCCGATGGCCAACAGCATGACCGCCTGGCGCGCCGCCGCCGCCCGCCGAGGCCTGAGCGTGCGGGAGCTGGAACCCTCCATCGGCGTCGAGATCGGCGGGGTGGACCTCGCCGCGCCGGAGGATGCCGAGATCACCGCCATCCTCCGCGCCGCCGTGGTGGACCGCACCCTACTGCTCGTGCGGGACCAGACGCACCTGACCCCCGCCGGCTACCTTGCCTGGGCTTCCCGCTTCGGCACGGATTTCGACCTCCACAGCCGCCGCGACCTCTGCCTGCCGGAGCATCACGAGATCTTCCTCGTCGGCAACACGGAGCGGGACGGCAAGGCCGCGGGCGCGCCCAAGGTGGGGCTGAACTGGCACACGGACCACTACCACCTCCAGCATCCGGGCCTCTTCACCTTCCTGCACGCCATCGTCGTGCCGCCGGTGGAGGGCCACACGCGCTACGCCAACGGCATCGCCGCCTACGAGGCGCTGCCGGAGGCCATGCGCGCCCGGATCGCCGGTCTGCGCGTGCGCCACAGCCGCGCCCGCCTCTACCGCAACCTCTTCCCCGACGCGACGGAGGAGCAGTGCCGGGCCGAGGCCGCGCGCTTCCCCGACGTGATCCACCCGCTGGTGCGCACCCACCCGGAATCCGGCCGGCGCGGGCTGTTCCTGGGCGGCGAATGGGGATCGATGATCGATGGCTTGCCGGAGGAGGAGGCGCAGGCGCTCTTCTCCGAGCTTCTGGCGCACATGATCTCGCCGCCCTTCCTGCACGAGCATCACTGGCGCAAGGGCGACGTGCTGATGAGCGACAACCGCCTCTCCCTGCACCGCGCGAGCGACTGGGACCAGGGCCTGTATCAGCGGGAGCTGCACCGGCTGATCATGGTGGACGATACCGACCCTGTCTGATCCCGTGACCTTCCGCCGGAGGCTGGCGGGCGGCGAGCGCCTGACCGGCCTCGCCGCCTGCGTGATGCGCACGGTCGAGATCGTGACGCTGACGCGGAGCTGCGGCTTCGACTGGCTGCTGATCGACACCGAGCACACACCGATCGGCATCGCCGAGGCCGGGACGCTCGCCACCGCCGCCCAGGCCGCCGGCTTCCCCGCCCTGGTGCGCGTGGGCGGACCGGACCATCCCGACCTCGCCCGCGTGCTCGACTGCGGGGCGGAGGGGGTCGTCGTCTCGCACGTGGACAGCGCGGCGCAGGCGCGGCGCGTGGTGGAGCTGTGCCGCTTCGCCCCGGCCGGCAAGCGGTCCCTGCCCAGCCCCCTCGCCCGCTTCGGCTTCCGCATGCCGCCGGCCGTGGAGATGATGCGCGCGACGGAGGAGGCGACCCTCGTCATCCCCATGATCGAGAGCGCCGCAGGGCTGGCGGAGGCCGAGGCGATCGCCGCCGTGCCGGGGCTGGACGCGATCATGGTCGGCACCAACGACCTCGCCGCCGATCTCGGCCTGCCCGGGCAGCTGGAGCACCCGGCGGTGCGGGACGCCTTCGCGCGCATCGCGGGCGCGGCGCGGGCGAACGGGCTGGCCTTCGCGGTGATCGGCGTACCCGAGCCCCTGCTCGGGCCGCTCGGCTTCGAGCTGAGCGCGACGATGGTGGTGGCGACGAACGACGTGAACCTGCTGCTGGATGCCGGGACGGCCTGCGCGGAACGGCTCCGCACCCGATGACGGTCGTCGCCGCGGTAGCGTCGCCTCTCCCGGGACCCTCGCGGGGGCTCAGACGGGGACCGGCCCGCTCCCTGGCCCGGAATCATCCCCCCGCCGTTCCGCCAGCACGCGCGTCACGGCCCGGACGATGCCGCGGTATCCCGTGCAGCGGCAGAGGTTCCCCGAGAGCTCCTCGCGGATGCGGGCCTCGTCGGCGTCCGGCAGGCGCAGGACGATGTCGCGGGCGGTGACGAGCATCCCGGGCGTGCAGTAGCCGCATTGCAGCGCGTGTTCGGCCGCGAAGGCCCTGCGCAGCGCGGCCATGACGGGATCGCCGCCGAAGCCCTCGATGGTGCGGACGGTGGCGCCGTCGCAGGTGCCGGCATGGGCGATGCAGGCGCGGGCGGGGGCGCCGTCGATCTCCACGGTGCAGGCGCCGCAGACACCGTGCTCGCAGCCGGTATGCGTGCCGGTGAGGAGGAGCTCGCCCCGCAGGATGTCCGCCAGGTGGGTGCGGGGCTCGGCCAGGAACTCGGCGGGCTCGCCGTTGACGGTGAGGCGGAGGGGGATGCGGGTCATGCGTCGGCCATCCGGGAGGCCATCCGGGCGGCCCGTCGCAGCGCGGTGCGGGCCAGCGCCCGGCGCCAGGGGTCGAGGCCGCGGATCGGGGCGAGGAGGGCGTCCGCGCCGGCCTCAGGATCGGCCAGCAGGGCGGTGGCGTCGGGGATGGGCATGGGGGGCTCGTCCAGCGCCGCCAGCGCGCCGCGCGGGGTCTGCCCGGGGATGGCGAGGAGGCAGGCGGTGGCCTTGGAGAACTCGCCGGGCTTGCGGCAGAACTTCCAGTGGCCCCAGCGGGTGCCCTCGGGCAGCACGGGGATCTCGATGGCGCGCAGCACCTCGTCGGGGGCCAGGGCGGTGGCGAAGATCCCGGTGACGAAGCCGTCCAGGGGAATGCGCCGCTCCCCGGCGGGGCCGAGGGCGACGGCGTGGCCGGGAAAGGCGGGAAGGACGGCCACCCAGTCGGCGGCGGGATCGGCATGCGCCAGGCTGCCGCCGATCGTGCCGCGGTTGCGCACGGCGCGGTAGGCGATGCGGCGGGCGACGCCGGCCAGCACGGCACCGAGGCGGCCGGGCACGGCCCCGTCCTCGATGGCCGCGTGGGTGGTGCCGGCGCCGATGCGGCAGAGGCCACCCTCCACCGCGACGCCGGCGAAGCCGGGCAGGTGGCGCAGATCGGCCACCGCGTCGGGCTGGGCGACGCGCAGGTTCAGCATGGGCCCGATGGACTGCCCGCCGGCCACGGGGCGGGCGCCGGCGGCGAGCAGGGCCAGGGCGGCGGGCCAGTCCGCGGGGCGCTCGTAGGCGAAGGCGGCGGGCTTCATGCCCGCCCCCCGGCCATGCGGGCTTCCTCGATGGCGGCGAGGATGCGCGCGGGGGTGGCGGGCAGGTCCAGCACCTCCGCGCCCATCGGGGCCAGGGCGTCGTTGATGGCGTTCACGATCGCCGCCGGCGGGCCGATGGCGCCGCTCTCGCCGAGGCCCTTCTGGCCGAAGCGGGTCCAGGGGCTGGGGGTCTCCATGTGCTCGATCCGCACCGGGGGCAGCTCCCCGGCGCCGGGGATGAGGTAGTCGGCCAGCGTCCCCGCCAGGGGCTGGCCCGCGTCGTCGAAGGGCATCTCCTCGTAGAGGGCGGTGCCGATGCCCTGGGCGAGGCCGCCCAGCACCTGCCCGTCCACGATCATGGGGTTCAGGAGGACGCCGCCATCCTCGACGATGAGGTAGTCCTCCAGCACCGCCTCGCCCGTGTCGGGATCGATGCGGATCGTGCAGGCGTGGCAGGCGTAGGAGTGGGTGCCGGTATCCGGATCGGGGCGGTAGCCGCCCGTCACCTCCAGCCCGCCCGTGTCCACGTCGCGCGGCAGGTTCTGCGGGCGGCGGTACCAGGTGCGCGCCACCTCCTCGAGGGTGACGGAGGCGCCGCCGTCGCGCCGGCGGACGGCGCCGGGCACGAGTTCAACAGCAGCGACGTCCGATTGCAGGAGGGAGGCGCCGATGGCCAGCGCCCGCTCGCCCAGCAGGCGGCAGGCCTCGGCCACGGCGCCGCCGCCCATCACGGCGGCGCGGCTGCCCCAGGTGCCGGTGGAATAGGGGGTCAGCGCCGTGTCGCCGTGCAGCACGCGGATGCGCGCGGTCGGCACGCCGAGGATCTCGTGCGCGACCTGGGCGAAGGTGGTCTCCATGCCCTGGCCGTGGCTGTGCAGGCCGGTGCGGATCTCCAGCACCCCATCGGGCGCGAAGCGGGCGGTGGCCTGCTCGTAGCCGGGCACGAAGGGGATGCCCCAGCCGTGGTAGACGGAGGTGCCGTGCGCGCCCTGCTCGCAGAACACCGCCAGGCCGAAGCCCACCGTCTCGCCCGCGGCGCGCCGGGCGGCGATGCGGTCGAGATCCACGGCGGCGAGCGCCCGGCGCAGGGCCTCGGGATAGTCGCCGCTGTCGAAGACCTTCCCCACGAGGTTGCGGTAGGGCATCGCCTCCGGGGGTACGAGGTTGGCGAGGCGGATGGCGGCGGGGGTGATGCCCAGCCGCCGCGCCAGCGCGTCCAGCGTGGTCTCCATCGCGTAGCAGACGCCGGTGCGGGCGACGCCGCGATAGGGCAGGATGGGCGGCTTGTTGGTGCAGGCCGAGACGGTGCGGCAGGCGAAGCGCGGCAGGGCGTAGGGCCCGGGAAAGATCGAGGCGACCTGCGCCGCCTCCAGGCAGGCGCCGAAGGGGTAGAGGGAGTAGGCGCCGGAATCCACCACCGCGTCCACCGCCACGCCCAGCAGCCGCCCCTGCGCATCGGCCCAGGCCGTCACGTCGTAGTGGTGCTCCCGGCAGTTGGCGCCGGCGCCGAGGTGTTCGAGCCGGTCCTCGATCCAGCGCACGGGGCGGCCGAGGCGGATGGCGAGGTGGCAGACCACCACCTCCTCCGGGGAGAGGATGGCCTTGTAGCCGAAGCCGCCGCCGACATCGGGCGCGACGACGCGGATGCGCCCCTCGTCGATCCCCAGCACCTCCGACAGGCCCGTGCGCACGACATGCGGCTGCTGGGAGGAGGTGGTGACGACGAGCTGCTCCAGGCGGGGATCCCACTCCGCCAGCACGCCGCGCCCCTCCATCGGCACCATGCACTGCCGCGCCGTGCGCAGGCGGCGGGTGACCCGGGCGGCGGCGACGGCATCGAGGTCCGAGAGGTCCTCCTCGCGCCGGGATTCGAGGAAGGCGTTGTCGGGCCAGTGCTCGTGGATCAGGGGCGCGCCGGGCGCGCGGGCCGCCAGCATGTCGGTGACGGCGGGCAGCGCCTCGTAGTCGAGGGCGCAGGCGGCGGCCAGGTCCTCGGCGGCGGCGCGGCTGGGGGCGACGCAGGCGGCGACGGGCTCGCCCACGTGGCGCAGCTTGCCCGCGGCGAGCACGGGCTGCTCGGAAAGGCGGAAGCCGGGAAGCGAGGATGCCGCGCGGATGGCGCCGACGCCCTCCAGGTCATCGGCCGTGAAGACGCGGCGCTCCGCGCCCTCCGGCTTGGTCACCCCCAGCAATCGGGCATGGGCGACGGGGCTGCGGAGGAAGGCGACCTCCAGCAGCCCGGCCGGGCGGATATCGGCGACGTAGCGCCCCTGGCCGAGGAGGAAGCGCCCATCCTCCTTGCGGAGGAGGCTGGCGCCGACGCCCTCCCCGGACCCGTGGCCCATGCCCTCGGGCGTCACGCGGCCTCGGCGAGGACGGGGCGGGGAAGGACGATGGAGGTGGCGTCGTACCGGGTCCCCGCGCGCAGGCAGAGGAGCGGGCGCAGCAGGCGCTCGGCGACCACCTTCGTGCCCTCGTTGTCCTGCAGCAGGAAGCGGCCGCGGTCGTCGGTCAGGACGGAGACGTCGGCCTCCCGCCCGACCTTCAGCGTGCCGATCTCGTCCCCCATGCGCAGCATCTCCGCCGGCGCCGAGGTGACCATGCGGACGACCTGGCCGAGGTCGAGCCCGAGGGCCAGCATGCTCGTCATGGCGGAGGCGAGCGAGAAGTTCTGCTTGCCGGCGAAGAGGTGCATCTCCTCCTTGTCCGGGTGCTCGTCCGGCGTGCCGCGCGGCTTGGGGATGGTGGTGTTGTAGCCGTGCATGTCGGCGCCGAGCGTATCGGGCACCACGCCGGCCTCCAGCACCAGCCGGGCCATCCTGAACGAGAAGTGGGAGCCGTGGCCGACATCGGTCTTCAGCCCGCGCGCCAGCGCCTCCCGCACCACCGGGTGCAGCTTGCCGTGCCGGTCCACGAAGCCGCCGGGATGACGCGTGAAGGGATGCGCCAGGATGTCGCCGGGGCGCATGATCTCGAGCATGTCCGGCAGGATGGCGTCCGGATCGTAGGAGGGAACGTCCTCCGGCAGGGGCCAGAGCTGGCCGAAATGGATGTAGAGCGGCCGGTCCAGCTCGCGCGCGATCACCGCGGCGCGGCGCATGGCGTCGTCGCCCCAGCGGGTGAAGCCGCCGATCTCGGCATGGCCCTTGATGCCGCGCACGAGGTCCGCGTTCTCCCGCCCGCAGCGGATCGTGTCCTCCACCGCGATGCAGTCGGGGCGGTAGAGCTCGGGGTAGTAGTGCCCCTCCAGCCCGCCGACCATGTAGGCGGAGAGGAAGGCGAGCACGCGGCTGGCGGCGGGCTTCACCGCGAATTCCCGGAAGCCGGGGAAGGTGAGGACGGAGGGCCCGCCCTGGTCCACCAGCGTCGTCACGCCCGACTGCACGCCGACCATGTCCGCCTCCAGCCCGAAGCGGCCGGTGACGTAGCGATAGACGTGGGCGTGGGTGTCGATCATCCCCGGCAGCACCAGCTTGCCGGAGACGTCGATCGTCTCCCGCGCGGGGCCGGGCAGGTCCGGGCCGATGGCCGCGATGCGGCCGGCGCGCACGGCGACGTCGGCGATGCCGTCGATCCCCTGGGCGGGATCGATCACGCGGCCGCCGCGCAGAAGGATGTCGTAGGGGCCCGTCGGCGCGAGATCCTGCATGACAGCCATGGGGTGTTCCTCCGGAGGTTCGGTCGCCGGCCTCGATCCCGAGGATGGCAAGGGGCGTGCCATGCGCCCCGATGAGGGGATATGACGCGCACATAGGAGGTGCCTCCCCTCAAATTAGGTGGGTGCAGGCACATTTTTTCGGCGGATGCCATGCAAGGCGCCCAATCCTTGTGCGATGCCGGCGACGCGGCGTCCCGTATCGAGCGGCGCCGGCGCTGGCATGGGGCTTGCTCCCTCCCTTCGCGACGCAGGTCTCCGCGATGCGGGACCTGCCCCAGATCCGAACGGGATGGGTGGCACGCTCGATGAAACGATCCCACGTCCTGCGCGGCCTGCTGGCCGCCCCCTTCGTCATCGCCGGGCTGGCCCGCCCGGGGCGCGCGCAGCAGCCGACCTCGCTGCGCTTCGCCTGGGACTGGGCGCCGCAGGGCTATCACGCGATCTGGGCGCTGGCCGAGGAGCGCGGCCTGTTCCGCGACGCCGGGCTGCGCGTGCAGCAGGATCGCGGCTACGGCTCCGGCGACACCATCACCAAGGTCGCGA
>Ga0325400_1005234_pt1 | contig 12183 bp, 4 predicted proteins | sample PopdelMetagenome_2_FD_205662 | JGI IMG/M metagenome (GOLD analysis project Ga0325400, IMG submission 205662) | Populus deltoides microbial communities from Bellville, Georgia, United States - Xylem-PdKOR-R1 | ecosystem: Host-associated > Plants > Phyllosphere > Stem > Wood/Secondary xylem...
AGCTTGGTTTGTTTGTTTCTTTTTTAAAAATATAATGTTTTTTTATTTTTATTTTCAACTTTTTTTTTAATTTTACTTTATTATTTTTTATGGTATGCCTTCTATGAGATTAGTTTTAGGTTCATTATCAAAGTTACTAATTTAAAAGGTTAACGTGAGTTAATTTTTTTTTTTAGATTCTTTTTTCAAATTAATTTATTTCAATTTTATCCTTTAATATTTCATTTATTTGAAATTGACTTTCTACCCTTTTTTGTTTCCTTTACTTTCAGTGGGTTATCTTGATCCTAATCATATGATCGCAGGATTTGAGGATTAACTAGAGTTAAATTTTATATATATATATATATATATATATATATATATATATATATATATTATTGCTATGAGGTTAGTCTCGAGTTCACAACTAGTCACTAGTTTCAAAGGTTAACATGAATTAATGTTTTTTTTGTCTATTTTTTAAATTGAATTATTTCAATTTTATCGTTCAACATTTGATTTATTTATTGAAAATTATTTTTTGTAATCTTTTCCCTTTCCTTTATATTAGGTTCCTATCATTTTTTGGGTTGTTTTTTTTTTTTCTAAACAATTATCCTTCATGGTTTTTTTCCTATGAAATTTGATCATCATTTTTTTTTTATTGCTATGTTTTTTTTGGCAAGTTTTTAAAATTGATGTATTTTTCATAATTTCACCATTCAAAATTAAATTGGTTAGGAATTAAGCTCTTCTTGGTTGAACTCGATTAAAGGATTTCACAATTTTCATGATTGTCATTTTATGGGTTAACTTAGGTTGTCTCATATTTTGTTTTTCATTATTTTGTTAAATTACTTTATTTATTTTTTTTTCAATATCAAGTTATTTGATAATTAAGTTTCATAATTTTATTTAATCTGTTTTGAACATGGTCACCCTAATATCACCACTAGGTTAGAGATTTTGTAACTTGATTTAGATGGACTTGAATAGTATTTTTCCAACCTTTTTTAAATTTTAATTTTTTTTTTAATTTTCATCTTTTATTATTTTCTTTACTAGATATTGAACTTCATCTGTTTTTTTTTTAGAGTTATCATGTTCCCATTTAATTTATTAAAAATTGATTTTATTTATTTTTTATTTTTTTCTATAAAATTATCTCATCTCATGTGAATGTTCATAAAATTTATAAGTTATTCTAGTTTAACTAAGAAATTTTTGTTGTTTTTTAATTTTTTTTTCAATTTTACTTTTAGCATTGGAGCTTAAAACTATTTTTATTAACTTTTTTCATTATTATTTTTTTGTTTGTTTGTTTATTATTGTTATATTTTTTTAATTAAATTATTAATTTAACCAATAACTCGTATCTTGAATTTCTTTTGTCATTATATTTTTTTTTATATTGAATTTGTTTTTGTTCCACCAGCCACAAATCTAGTTAAATAATAATTACCTATTAAATAGTTGTTGACTTAGGACTCAAAACTGAATGAGAGCGTCAAACTTACTTGTGCAAGCATGGTATTGGAATCTCCAAGAAGTATAGAGCAGGAACTCTCGCTGTAGCCTCCTTTCACCTTGAAATCAGGGACCTCTCCTTTGTTATTACCCAAGAATACGTCTAACTCAGTCTTGAATTGGAACAGCTTTGATTTCTTGGCTGTGAAAAGCAAGTCTTTCTCCTCCTTGCTTTCTCCTCTAAAAGCTTCCCACCTTCGATGCATGGTCATTATCTGGAGAAAAGGATAATACGCAGCAAGCCATATCATTGAAGAAGAAGAAAACAAATGAAATGATCAATTAAGCATACCTTCTGCCTGAGATTGACAAGGATGTTACCAGCTGCATCTTTCAGAAAACGACGATCATGCAAGCTTAAGAGTTTACTCTTGACTTGGAAGATGAGGGTGCCATTAATGTCAGACACCTTAAAATCATTTTCTCCAAGACTCCATAGCTTTGTGGAGATGGCGAGTTCAACAGGGTACTGTGCCAGGTACTGTGGCCCTATTACCACCACTGGCTGCTCCACCGGCGGGTATGTTCTCATAGCAGGAACGGGGTTGCTTGGTGCTTGCCCAGTAGCCATAATCACAAAAACACAATATTACTTGAAGATTTAAACAGAGAAAAATAGCTAAGTTTCTATATTATGCAGGTCTTGCTGGTTTTAGAAGTAGTCTTTGAGGGGAACGCTGGATGTCTTTTATAGTGCCAATTAACATGTGGCATGTCGTGTCTTTAAATAAATAAAAAGGGCAGTCTTTCTTTCAAAATTACAACAGTGAGAAAGGCTTCTTTTAGCAGTGGAGCTGGCAGGGACGGTTTTTTGAGTTTTTTTTCTTTGTGAGCAAATGATGGCACCTAGGACAGTTTGTTTTTTTCATCCCTATTTTGTGGTTTCTTACAATTTCAATCCTTAAATATTTCTTCATTTCTATTTCATCCTTTAATGCTTCAAATTGTCTTTTTAAATTTATTTAATAGGGGGGTTTTTTCACTTTAAATTTATGTGCTTCACCTCTCATATCCAGTTTTCTGGGAACTACAATTACATCCCACAAAATATTAAAAAGAAAGGACCAATATAACCGTGTGAAACAATGAAATGATGAATTTAGATTTTATTTGACACGGAGATAAGGTAATCCCAAAAGCCAATGTATCGTCGCCATGTCTGCAACCTTATCTCTACAGCAGAGATGGGGACAGAAAGTGGGGAGAGAACGAGTAGAAGAATCATAGATTGAAAGGACGTGCAATAGTGAAAGGTGAGCGAATGTGGTGTGGAGTAGGCATTTCTGGGTGGAGCATTTAATGATCCTTCTCTTCTTGCTTTTCGATTTTTTCTTCTTCTTTTATTTTTTATATTGGAAAAATGAATTGTGCTTTTCAATTTAGGTGTAGGGAAATCATACCTGCTCTTGAAATTCACTGATAAAAGATTCCATCCCGTTCATGATCTCACCATCGGTGTTGAATTCGGAGCTCGCATGGTCACCATCCATGGCGTATGTACTTTCCTCTTTTTTTCTTTTTTCATTCCCATACTCTCATTTTTTTCATTCCATCAGAGGAAGCGTTAGAAGCCAAATATGGTTAAAACAGGGAGGACCCTTTTGCAAAGAAATGCCTCACGGGACTTGCAATGCAGCTGGTAGCTATCATTTCATGGTAATGTCCATGGATGCTTTTGTGCAAAACGTGGCCTTTGAAAAAACAACGGTCGTGAGGTATGCGTCAGAGGACAGTCATCGTGATTAATTAAAATTTACAATCAAGAATCAACTATGAAATTTAAAATATACCTGAAAAAAACTTAAAAAAGAAAATTTATTAAAATGATTGTATTTTTATATTTTTTAATACCAGTATTTTAAGATTATTGAAAAAATATTTTTAAAAATAAATCTAATATTTTTTTTAAATTAAATATATTTTGCTATATTACTTCCAAACGAGATTGTAGTAAAAATGTTTTGAAAAAGCATTGTAACCATATTATCAAATACACTAAGATTTCAATTAGCCAGTTCTACATTTTTTATTTTAAATTAATTAACCAAATCTAAAATGTAAAAGCTCAGCTGCCTTCTTTGAAACCTTTGATGTTGGCTTAAAAAAAAAAAAAAATTCATCTCCTTCCATGATTGTGTTTATAGGTCAAAAAAGGAGAGAAAAAGGCGTGTAGAGAAATGAAAAAAAAGAAGTGATGATGTATTAAAAAAATTCTAATTTGCTCATTTAGGTAGATAAATCAGTTAATCACTTGATCTTGTCTTTGCATATAAAATCCGTGAAGACTTAATCACTTGATATCTTAGAAGAGTTGTTGATTCTTTTTCTTGTATGAGAAGAGGGGTGAAAACCCCATGATAATTTATCGGAGAACATATATTTAGTGGCGTGCACCATATTGAAAAAGATTTGTAAGTATGTAGAAGGAAATTATGAAGGAACTCATACTTAAAAAGTCTTAGGTGAGAGGAATTTATTGGAGGAACCCATGCAGAAAGAGCTTATACTTGAAAAATTTTTCTAGGAGGCTGAGGGAAGGGAACCCACGAAGTAGGAACTTATACTTATAAAACTTATATGAGGCAAAAGGGGATCATGTCAAGGAGAAGCCATATGTAGAAAAAAAAAATTTCTAAGAGGTTGAGGATTTCACATCCATGCTTAGAAAATTTCTAAAGGTTTAGGAGAACCCATAAAAGAGAAGCCATGTTTAGAAAAAAATTCTAAGAGGGTAAGAGTTCCACACCTATACTTAGAAAAAATTCTGAAAGGTTTGGGGAACACATGGAGAAGAAGCCATGCTTAAATGAAAATTCTAAAAGGCCAAGGTTCCATACACAAACTTAGAAACAATTTTAAGAGGTTAGAGAAATCTATGAAGGATGAGTCTATACTAAAAAATTAAAAGGTTGGGAATATCCCTTGAAAGTCATTTCCTATGATAGTATAAGGTCTGAAAGCCATGTACCGATTTGAGATCCTACTGGAGAAAAGGAAGCTTGTGGCCTCTTAGTTAATGGCTTGAGGCTTAGAATCCCCAACTGAAAAGAGATCACACTGTAGTGGGAGGCCTATAACTTTCTTGGCAAGGGTGTGGCTTATGAGCTTACCACTTAAGAGTGGGAGGCTTGTGGCTTTTACGGCAATGACGTGGGGCTTGGAAACCTCCCACTAAAGAGTGGTTGTATTAGAGTGTTGGAGGAGGGGGGTATGTGTCATCTTTATAAATGGAATAGGGGTGTGAGAGCCCCCCACTAAAAAGTAGTCAATGGAGTGTGAAATGCTTATAACCTCACTAACATTGTAATAGCAGCTTGAGAGCTCCTTATTAGAGAATTATTATTTTTAGAGAGTGGCCTCCCTGGTGATGGTATGGGGCATGAAACCTCACCCCCCCCCACTAGAGAGTGATCGTACCTGGTAGTGGGAGATCCGAGATTATCCCTGGAAATTGTATGAGGCCTGGAAGTCTCATTAAAAAGTCATGTTAGTTTTAACTGCACTGGAGAGGTGGGAGGTCTGAGGTCAATCCCTAGAGATTTCATGAGGCTCAAGATCCCTACTGGAGAGTCGTACCAGTCCAAAATTACACTAGAAAGGTGGGAGATTCGAGATAAATCAAGAGTCCCACCGGAGAGTCATGTCAGTTCAAGACTTCATTGTTAGTCCAAAATACTCTTTTGAAGGTCATTTTTCCTAGACTCCTCCGAGTAATGCAATTGTCTATGGGCGTTAGGAGCGACCAATGGTGATGGTGCTGAGCTCAAGTGTGCTACTATAGGTGTCAAGGCTTTTTAAGGTGGCAATGTCTGATTTTGCTCCTGGGTTGCAAACATGACTTAAGTAAGGACTTTTACCTGGTTGATGAGTTACTGGAAGGTTCAATTGGGCAAGAGTGTCTGCAGTAACAGGTAGATCACGTCCCGATCCATGTGTGTCATGGTTACATGCCATATAATGACGTGGTAATGTCAAAAACAAGATTTGAAAAAAAACTCTAATAGCTTTTTGATCAGTTTTCCAAAGACATTGTCAATGATGATGTCCTAAGAAATCCCTTTTAAACTAGTTTAATAAGAATTCTAAACATAAATCCTTTTAGACTAGGAAACATTTTCCAAACTCAATTAGGAATCCTTCTTTTATCTCTACAATCTCCCTTTTAAACTCATGTTTTTAAACACTTAGCTTAAAAAATAAGGGATTCTCTTTTAAATAAGATATTCTTAAGTGCAAACATCAAGTAAATGTTTGTGCTTCACAAACAACTCTAATTTGAGAGCCTTAATGAATTTATCAATAACATGTTGTTTACTTTTGCAATGGATGATCTCAATCATTCCATTCTTGTCAAATCTCTTAAAGAAGTGAAACTTAAAAGAGAAAGAATAAGAGGCTTTGATGATTTCTTTATATTCATTATTCTTTTCTTATTTAATTTCTTGAATATTTATTCTTTATCGATTTGATTATCTATCTTCTTTTGATATCAATCTCAATGTCGTTCAAGAATAGAAAGTTAAAGAGATGGAACAACCTTCTTTTGATATCAATCTCATTGTTATTCTTGTTGGTTTCACTTTCAAAGTCTATGCCGCCTCCAAAAAAAAAAAATTGAAATTCAATAAGCGTTCATTTTGCTCTCATACTTTTATGATGTTTATTTGGTGTGTTTGTTTTGTTTTAATCAGGAAAATATAGGGAAGCTCGAGGTTGATTTTTATATAGATTGTAAGAGTGTGTTTTTAGTGTTTATATTAAAAATAAAATTAAAAAAATAAAATAAATATTATTCTAAAATATTTTTAAGCGAAAAGTACTTTGAAAAACAATCTTGTCATAGTCTCAAACATTGTCTTACTTTGTTACAATCCATTTTGTCACACCTGGACATCACGGCGACCGATTAAAAATCATCTCGATTGGAAAAGGAACAGATATCTGACATCTTGTTTTTTTAAAGGAAAATGTCTTGTTCAAGGAGTCGCCACCTAGTATTATGGTCACTAAAAATCCTAACTGGTCAATAGAGATTCTATGGTACGGAACTAGTTACGCAAAAGGGAAGATGCTATCACCCCTTAAATGCCTTATCTAAGGCAGGTTGCATTGCTGGTTTTGTCTAAAATTGTTAAGAATTTGTTCTTCTTTTTCCTTTTTTTTTATTCTTCCTTTCATGTTCCTGACTCTGGTATCAATGAACAATTTCTACGAATATTTCCAACTTTGACATTGGTAAATATCACACAAATCCAAAAAATACGATACTCCTGACTCTAGCGTCAGTGAATATTTTTGCAAAAAATAAATTTAAAGAAGAAATTTTCTATGTCATTTTTTTCTTGTTTATCCTTTATTATTATTTGCCCTTTTTAGATGAAATTAAAAAAAATATTGCACGACATATTTGCATTTAACAGTAATAGTCCACAGATTAAGCACATCTACAAAAATACAAACACAAAGAAAAAAATAAAACAAAGTGCGAGAGGCCCACAAATAAATCAACGAAGGCCCCAAATATTTTTGGATTTTTCTGTTATTGAAAAGGTGTTTGTTTGGTCAAATATCAAATTAGAATGGGCATAAAAATTATGGCCAAGGCATAAGGGTGTGTTTTGCCAAGCACACCCTTAGCAAACACAATTTGGCAGTAACCGGTTAATTATTTTAGCAAGGAAGGAAGGAAACTTACCTAAGCGTGCGGCTGCTTGAGGCGAAGTCGAGGGAGACTGGGCTAAAAAAAAAGGTTGAGGGGGGCGGCGGCTAGTATAGGGTTTGCCGCCCCCCTTTTTTTTATGTTTCTCTCCTTTAGGGTTTCTAGTAATGACCTTCTCTTGAGGTCTCTTCTTTTAGGGTTTCTCTCTAATCGTCCTCCTCCTTTCTGCATACACTGAGATTAGTATTTATAGTGCAAGAATCCTATCGCTTGCGAGAAGTAAAGTCTCAATCAAACTCATTCTCCTTTTTTGAAGTTTGAATTAGAATCGAATTCCAAAGCAGATAACTATCATTATCTTGAAGATAAGGGTTATCTTGAAGATAAGGATAGAATGACAAAATCACATTGTAGTCCCTAGTTTCCATACAAGCTGACAAATCACCTTTTTTTTGAATTTTACATTTTAATCCCCGTAAAAATTAAATTAAAAACCATTGGGTCAAAATTGGGTTACAACACATTTTACCTAATTATGCTATGTTTGAACTTTTTTTTTATTAGTTATAAGGAAAGATGGATTTCATTTCCCTTGTAATTTTTTTGAAAAGTTGTGATTTGTGCTTCCTAGATGGCAGCGATAGAATATGTTGATGCCGTTTAACCTGGTTTTGTTCATGCGTCGGAGAAACCTAAGCTTTCAAATGCACTGAGTGCAAAAGGAATTGTATATCTTGCCCCCCAACTACATAAATGGTAGCGTTGTGGGATAAGATTGGCTCATCCTTGATTGCTTAAGCAGCAAATGTTCCTGCCCTATTTTGAAGTGGATCTCATTGAATTATCTTTCTTAAGGCATTCTATAATTTTTGTTTTTAACATCTTTTAACGTCTAAGATACTAAAATTTTGTCTTTCAAGTGATATATACAAGGAAGCATGTTTACATGCTGCATGTAACAGAGCAAACAATTGCTGCTAGTTGTAGCTTGTTGATTACCCTGCAATGGCAATGGTGTCTTGGTTGGTGGTGGTAAAGGCCTAAGAAAGATGTGTTTCATTCATGACTATGTTGCAATATTTGCTTTGAGATTCACTGATGGAATATCATTTGTTAAATCTCCTTGTAAATTTTTTATATGTCTGCTATTATTCAAAACCAAGTCGTATGATATTACTTGTCAATCCTCTTGAAATGGACACCCTCTTACCTTATATCACTAGTTGAACTAGTTCATCCTCTCTTGAAATTTACAGGCTCATAAATATGAAGTCCAGTTATTGATCAAAAACGTTTTATTGCCTTTCATTCGAATCAAAAGTCTTTTGGAACTATTATTAGAGGAGTATAAATCTTATTATGATCTTTTTTTTTTTAATTTATCAAAGAGTCGAGATTTAGAAGTCTAGTCATACTATGATATGGAATGTAGCTCCATAACTGTTATTATACTGGCCCTCCACAAAAAGTGAGTTCATTTCTCAGAGTTAAACTTAAATTTCTATTAGGTTTTCTTATTTTTGTCATCAATATCATAGAATTCAAGGTATTAGTGTATAATATCATCCGTGAGTATTTCCTTGTAATATTCAGTGGTCTGCATTCAGACTTCAACATTTATTACTTGTTCTCTTTGTTGTTGCAGGGAAGATGCATCTAGTAATTACGATTGAGATGGTACAACATAAAGGAATATAAGACGCCATTCGTAACTATGGAATTTCCATCAACAATTTCAGACGTGTCAAATTGCCAATGAAATTGCTGATAAAAAATGAGCGGTAAGAACTGAAATCTTTGATGAAATATTCTGCTGGCAATTCCATCGGTGATTAATAATACCGACAGAATAAAAACACTGATGAGCAACTTTTCAAAGACAGTATTCTGTCAACAATTCTTGGTGATTTATAATATCAAAGGAATTTTTTATAAATACTGATAGAATATTCTGTCAAGATTCTTTAATTTTCTGGTAATGTTTTGTTAGATTGTCTATGTATCCATCGACAAGACTTACCAAACACATTATATTTGGCCTTGTTGTCATATATATCAAACTCCCTACAATCTGTTTGTAACATTAACCTTCTTTCCTTTATTTTTTCTATTTAGTATCAAACCAAACTCAATCGATATGCTCATCAAACTGCAATTTTTTATTTGAAACTTGTATAATATTTAACATTTTTTTTATAAATAAATATTGTGATATTTGATTGAACCTTTTTAAAGTCGACTAATTAATGTAACTTTTCAAGATCAGATATTTTAAACTCAATCATTCAAATATGAACTTATCATTGCTAGTGTAAATCAAATCATCAATGCATTTTTCCTCATTCTTCTGTTTTAATAAAAAGTGTATGTTGATATAGAAAAATTTTAAAGGTACCTTAAAAAATTAAATATTTATATGATTGTACTAATCTATTGGAGCTTTCTTCAACTTATTAGAACCTTTTTCAACTTATACTCATTACCAAATTTCACATAACTAGAAGATTGATAAAAAAAAACATGTTTTTTAAAGTCTCAATTCATAAAAAAATGATGTTATATCTAACTGAAAGATATGCTTTGAGTTTTGAGTTACCAAAGTAATAATCAATCTTATTGTATCATGCCTTGTAACCATGGAAAAGTTTTTTATAATTGACACCGTATACTTGTTTATAATTTTTAGTTACCAATCGTGTTTTATATTTGTCAACATCACCATTCTCCTTCAATTTTGTTTTATACACCCACTTTACCTCCAATGATCTTTTTGTTTTTTTGGAAGCTTCATCAACTTCGAAGTGTTGTTTTTCTGAAAGGCATCAATTTTATCATTCATAGCCTTTTGTCACTTTGTATTTTTAACAACATCTTCGAAAGTCACATAATCACAATATAAGAATAGATTGAAATGAATAAGTGGGTCATTATATTGATGAATTTCAGTTACCTTATGATTACCCATCCATTTAGAATTTTTTTTTCTTAACACGGTTTAATCGGTGATCATTAAGTATGCTTTGATCATTTAATAGTTGTGGTGCATCCTCCATGAACTTTTCTTTTTTCTTATCATTTTCACCATCTAAATCTATTGGAATATTTTGTTTAACACCATGATTGCACCTTGTCCAGAATTTAATTTCATAAAAAATAACAATATGAATAATAATAAATTTATTGGTGTTAGGATTATATAGTTTAACAAAAAATTAATACACCATAAAATTTGATTGAAAGAGGAAATTGAAAACCAATAAAACTTTAACAAAAAGACCAAGGAAAAAATTAGAAATAAAAAAAATAAGAACTAAATTGAAAATAAAAATATGACAAATTGTAATTAAATGACTAAATTAAAAATGAACAAAACTTTTATAAAAGGATTAAGAACAAAAAATAAAAATTAAAAGAATAAAAATTGAAATTAAAATAAAAAAAACAGACCTTTACTTTTTAGTGGCAATCACCAGTTATAAATTGTTCATCCTTCGATGTCAGTTGCCATATCAATAGGAAAAATATGCAATGTCGCTTATGAAAGGGTAGGTATGTCTAGTGAAAGGCATTTCAAGCACCGCACAAAGAGCACATGCGCCTTCCACTTGTTGGCATGGGGTGAGCAAGTATTAGCATTCTTTTGAATTAAAAAATCATTAATTCAATGTTAAAAGACTAAAATATCCTTTATTAATCTGGAATAAAAAAAAAACTATGCAAAAGGATGAGATTTCCCCTGCACATATGAAGGGCAAAAAACTGCCTTTTTAATGTGTTTTAATAAAAAAAATCTTACCTTTTTAATGTATTCTAAAAAAAATACACTTCGTCAACTGTTTTAATTTTTTTTATTTGAGGGTAAATTAATTATTTTAATGTTTTTAAAAAGCAAAAAGACACTTGTACCCCTGACAATTCTTTAATGACTAGTCAACCAATGAAAATGACTGTATTACCCCCCAACATCAACTCACCTCATTTTTCTTTAAAGAGCAAAATCATAATGTTACTATAGCAATGCATGGTTTTTTGTGTTTGAGGCACGTTTTTAACGTTAGTTATTTTGAAAGTAAATAGGTCAGTTGCCTTGTTTGAAACTATAGAAAAACCCATCTCCTTGGTCAGGTCAACATGGAAAAGGGATAGCTTAATAATTAATTAACACATTAATATTGCAACGGGAAGCTGCCCACTGCAACTGGAAGTGGATCAGACACGGTTTGCAATTTACTGTCATTATCCTTCTTTATCCAAGTGGTGAAACGGACAAGGGATCAGATGAGACACGGTTCACCATTTTGAAATGCAAAAGTTGCTCCAAGTTGCCTTATTTACGAAGAAAACAGTGTTGCCATTGTTGATTTGCTTCCTGAAATGATTTGCAGTTGACTGTTAGCAAAAAAGCGAAAGTAATTTAACTTATAAAAGTTGATAAAGGTAGTTAAAAGCATAAACTCGTACCAATAATTGTTGGGGGCAAAAGGTCACAAGTGGATATATATGGTTATATTTTATATTCACAGCTCACATTATGACATGCAAAAGATGCTCCAAGTTGCATTATTTAAGAATAAAATTGTGTTGCCATTGTTGACTTGTTTCTTGAAATAATGTACAGTTGACTGTATTTTTTTTATTTGAAGACACGACATGCCATATAGGCTAATGGGCACTATAAAATGCATACAGCATTCCTCTCAAAGACTACTTCTATAACCACCATCAAGACCTGCATAATATAGAAATTTAGCTATTTCTCTTTCTGTTTATTTCTTCGAGTAAGTAATATTTTGTTTCTGTGATTATGGCTACTGGGCACGCACCAGGCAACCCCATTCCAGCTGTGAGAACATACCCGCCGGTGGAGCATCCAGTGGTAGTAATAGGGCCACAGTACCTGGCACAGTACCCTGTTGAACTCGCCGTCTCTACAAAGCTATGGACTCTTGGAGAGAATGATTTTAAGGTGTCTGACATTAATGGCACCCTCATCTTCCAGGTCAAGAGTAAACTCT
>Ga0325400_1005235_pt1 | contig 12183 bp, 9 predicted proteins | sample PopdelMetagenome_2_FD_205662 | JGI IMG/M metagenome (GOLD analysis project Ga0325400, IMG submission 205662) | Populus deltoides microbial communities from Bellville, Georgia, United States - Xylem-PdKOR-R1 | ecosystem: Host-associated > Plants > Phyllosphere > Stem > Wood/Secondary xylem...
TCGGGTCTTCCAGCCATACCTTGACAAGTTTGTGGCAGTATTTATTGATGACATACTAGATTACTCAAACTCCTTTGAAGAACATGAAGGACACTTGAGGTAAGCCTTGCAGACCATAAGAAATCACTAGCTGTATGTGAAGTTAACTAAATGTGAATTTTGGCTAGAAAGGGTGATATTTCTAGGGCATGTCATTTCGACCGAAAGTGTCTTCGTAGACCCTCATAAAGTCAAAGCAGTCTTGAAATGGAAAAGACCGATCTTGGTGACCAAAATATATAGTTTCCTAGGACTTGCAGGGTACTACCAGAGATTCATTTAGGGGTTCTCCCTGATTGAAACCTCGTTGACATAGTTAACTAGGAAAGATAAGAAGTGAGTGTGGTCGAAAGAATATGAAGAAAGCTTCCAAGAGTTAAAGAGGAGGCTCACCACTGCTCCAATATTAACACTTCCCTCAGGAACTAAAGGTTTTGTAGTGTATAGTGATGCCTTGGAAAAGGGTTGGGGTGTGTCTTGATGAAACATAGGAAGATGATAGCTTATGCGTCGAGACATTTAAAGACTTGTTGCACGTGTGCGGCGTCACGATGATCATCCATTCTCTGGTACAGTGTCTATCTGGCAAATGTGGGGAGACAAGAAATTCTTGTCTTTTATCAGTGGAAAAATGGAATGGGAGTCACCACTTAGTATTTTGGTCACTAGGAACCTTAATTGGTCTCAAAGATTAGGTACGGGGACTGGTTGTATAAAGAAAATGTATTAGCACCCCAAATACGCCCCACCTATGGTAAGCTGTATTATTTTATTGTCTAATATATGCTACGATTTTATCATATTTCTAATTGTTGATCTGTCTACGGTTTAAGAAAAGTCCTCCTCGGTAAGGAGATCCTTATCTTATTGGGTAAAACCTAACCGTTCTAATGTAACAAAAGAACTACCTTTTTAATATTGAGAATACGTTTTATGTATAAATTTGTAATCCATGGTACTAAAACAAAACAAAATATATTTTTTTAGATTTTTTAAAATATTGGCTAAATTATTGTGACTATAATAAACTGGTTATTAAAGCCAAAATGCATGCTAAAACATATTTTTTAAAGTTTTCTTTGTTGTATGAAAACACAATTTTTTTTAGCTTTGAGAGATTTGGTCGTATGCATGAAACAAAAATATTTTTTTTTGTTTTGAAAAAAACCAGGTATTTTAATACCGGATTTGTATCTTTATGGTATGAAAATACAAACCAATATTAAGCAAAATTCAGTAGAAAAATACGTAGGAAAATCACAAATTTTTGAAAAAAAAATTGAATTTTTTTTAGAATGGGCCGGACCCGACGCAGTCATTTTGGGCTGGGCCGGTGTTGTCCAGCCCAAAAAACAGAACATGACAGTAGAGAGACTATCCACTGTTCACATAGAACGTGAACAATGGAGAGTGAATTAATTCACTCTTCACTGTTCATTTCGCAGAACAATAGAGGTCGCGGGGTTGAAGGAGAAGAAAAAGGAGGAGGAGGAGGAGGTGGAGAAAGGGAGAGGGGCAACTGATCGAGTGGTAGTTCGCGGTGGCGTTGGCAGTTGGAGACGGTGGCGACTTGAAGATGACTCCAGGCGGCGATTCTTCTTCTTCTCCTCCCTTCTATTTCTCTGTATTTCTGTTTTTCATTTATTTCCTTTCTGCCTCTGTTTCTCTCCTTCTCTTCTCATTCTTTCTTTGTTTTTCTTTGTTTCTTCATTCGTCCTCTAGGTCCCTTGTTCTTTTTCTTTCTTTCTTCTTCCCTTCTCTTCCTTTGTTCTCCCCTGTTTTTCTTCCTTTTTGTTTCTCTTTTGTTTCAAGTCTTCACTGTAATATTTTTCTGTAATCTCCCCTCTTCTCTCGGTGTGAGTCTCTCTTTGTTCTTTCCCCTGTTTTTTTTCCTTTTCTGTTTTTTTTTCTCCCCTCTCCCCTTTCTCTTCTGCTCTCTCTTCCCCCGTATTTATAGGTGAAAAACGGGGGGAGAAAGGGTTACTACCCCTGTCCAGTCATGGCACAGGGGTAGAGTGGTTGGGACGACCACTAGGCAGCCGCCTCAGGGCTGCCCAAGGGGCTTGTCCCCTCTGTTTCTTCTTCTCGTGGTAGTCCACGGGTCAGAGTTTAGGCAAGGGGGGTTTTGTTAGTTTTGTTTTCGGGTTTTGGGAAAGAGATGGAGAGGAGAAAATCAAGGGAACAAATGCTTCTTCTTCCCTTGCCTCGCGCGTCCAGGAGAAAAATAAGACCCATAGAGCCATTCAAAACAACACTATTTTGGCTCTTTGTTTTTTTAACAATGGATGAAACGACGCTATCTTGGACAAAACGTGTCGTTTCATTTAAAATAGAAAAGGCGCCAAAACATTAATTTTTCAAATCAATCCCTCTATTTGCGTGCTTTTTTTGTTTGGTCCTTGGTTTTGAATTTCTTCAATCAAGTCCTTAATTGACCATCAAACTTCAATATTTATACAATTATAAGCCCCTGATTTGACCAAATCAACTCTAAAAAATTATAATTTGACCCAAAACTTTAATTTTTTTCAATTAAAGCGTAAATTGACTTAAAATCAATTTTTCTTGCAATCAAACCCTTCATAAATTCAATTAAACCTTAAATAAAATTCAATTGAGTCCATAAACATCTGATTTTGGACTTTTCTCCTCAAATTGAATTTTATTTTTCAACAGGGCTCTCATTAGTCAAGTATATACTGTCAAATATCAATTATTGTATTTTTGAACCTCCTCAACCAATTTTTAAACATTTTCTGGGCGCTTTGACATCCTCTTCTTACTGCTTATTATTTTTTGGTTTTTGTTCCGAATATAATTTTTTTTGATTGTTTTTGTATGTTCTCCCTTTTTGTGCAGGGACCCAAAAATAGGTTACAACAAGACTCATGAGGTGAATCAGCCGGTGCACGACCTAGAGTTAGCTGCTGTGGTATTCGCTTTAAGGATATGAAGACACTATTTGTATGGGTCTCAAACCCAAATCTTTACCGATCACAAAAGTTTGAAGTATTTGATATCATAAAAGGAGTTGAATATGCGACAAAGAAGGTGGATAAAACATAATTATGTGTGCAGCTTGGTCAACCTAAAATCTCATTTGACGACTCCCTTTAACCAAAGGTAAAATATACGTATGTGGTTAACTTGAGATCTCTTTACAATCTTGTATCGTAAATGCATTGACCTTTCAATCATTAGGCCAGATTCTATAGTATCATATCGTGTTTTTGGGTTAGGGATTTTTTTCCATTGTTGGATCGAAGGGATACACACATAATAACATGATTTATTATGTGTGCGACAAAGTAGAACTTGATTTGTTAATGACACAATCTCCACGTGTTTTGGAAGAAAATCAAGGGGTATTTACGTATGGGGGTCTTAACAGCGTTAGTTGAAACAAAGGAAACTTGATATTCATTCCTGATCATGCTTGGGATAAGAAAATAGGAGACAATGTTGGTTCTTTGGCTATGTAGCCTTATGAAAAGGGATTCGTAGGTCAACTTGTTGTATTCCTTAGAAAGAAGCCTACATTTCCCACAATCTCCATTGATGAGCGTGTCAGCACTTCATAGATGGCATCCCGGCACAAGCCACCAGCTGAGTCCATTTGAAGCAGAGAATCTTATTACCAAAACTGTGTCTCTGGATTGGAGGCTTGAGCGAATCTTTTTTGCCACTGTCAGATGTTGGCAACTTTTAACTCTGGAGAAGAGAATAGAATTGGGGGATCTTTATTTCAAACTGCGTATATGTATGTTTAAATGTATGAGGATGTTTTATATGATGAGCTTGCCTTTCAAGGGTTGACACATGGTCGTAACTCTTGTATGATGAGACAAGAATTTTGATTCCTGTTCACTACTTTGCAGCGAAAATTTCCTGAGTAATGACCATTGTGTCAACCACAAGTCTTGAGTTCAAGATGCTTCAAGAAGGACTTGCTTTGATACAAAATCAAAGGAGCACATACAACCTGAGGGCATGTTTTATTCATTATGTGAGATAAAAGGCAGGTTGACTATCTAGTCTCAAAGGGGTTTCATATCTGCCCAGTGACGGTCTTTGTAAAGACAGTATGAGGTCGTTGCGAGAAACAGTTAAGGCACGTATGCCCACCATTACCAAGCAGGCACTCAGACATGAGTTTGTTTCACGCATCTGAACCCTGACCAATAGTCATCGGGCAGATCACTAATCCCCCACCTAACTTAGAAGCTTGTGTATGCTTCCTAAAATTAAAGTGTGTTATGCATGAGGCAGTTTTATATAATGCATGAATAAATATGTACATAAATTAAAACGTGTAAGAAAATAAATAAAATAAGTATATTAACAAAAAACACGAAAACCAAACAAAACACAATTATCAGACAAAAACAAAGCTTAGTCCACAAGGTCCCTAATGGAGTCGTCATTCTGTGACACGTGTGAGGCGTCGCGATGATCGTCCACTCTCTCGTATAGTGTCTATCTGGCAAATGTGAGGAGACAAGGAATTCTTATCTTTTATCAGTGGAAAAATGGAATGGGAGTCGCCACCTAGTATTTTGATCACTAGGAACCGTAACCAGTCTTAGAGATTAAGTACGGGGACTGGTTGCGTAAAGAGAAGGTATTAGCACCTTAAATATGCCCTACCTAAGGTAAGCTGCATTGTTTTATTGTCTGATATATGCAACAATTTTATCGTATTTTTAATTGTTGGTCTGTCTAAGGTTTAAGAAAAATCCTTTTCGGTAAGGAGATCCTTATCTTATCGAGTAAAACCTAACTGTTCTAACATAAACAAAAGAACTACCTTTTTAATATCGATAATATGTTTTACATAAAATTTGTAATCCCTGATACTAAAACAAAGCAAAATATATTTTTTGGATTTTTTGAAATATTGGCCAAGTTCTCGTGACTTTAATAAACTGGTTATTAAAACCAAAATACATGCTAAAATATATTTTTTGAAGTTTTCTTTGTTGTATGAAAATACAATATGATTTTCTTTTTTAGCTTTCTCGTGACTTGGCCATATGCATGAAACAATTTTTTTTTTTTACGAAAACTGAGTATTTTAATATCGGATTTGTATCTTTATGGTATGAAAATACAGACCAATATTAAGCAAAATTTAGTAGAAAAATACGCGAGAAAATCACAAATTTTTGAAAAAAATTTGAAATTTGTTTTGGATTTGGCTAAACCTAGCTCAGTCATTTTAGGTTGGGCTAGTGTTGTCCGGCCTAGAAAATGAAAAGCAAATAGTGGAGAGTGAATCCACTGTTCATTTTGTATAACAGTGGAGGTCACATGGCTGGAGGAGGAGGAGGAGGAGGAGGAGAAAGGGAGAGGGCCAGCTGACTGAACGATGGTTTGCGGTGGCGCTGTCGGCTGCAGATGATGGCGACTTGGAGATGACTCCAGGTGGAAATTCTTCTTCTTCTTCTCCCTTCTGTTTCTCTGTATTTCTGTTTTTCATTTCTTTCCTTTCTGCCTCTGTTTTCTCCTTCTCCTCACCTTCTTTCTCTGTTTTTCTTTGTTTTTTTTGATAAAAATGTAAGTGTATAAAGGATCGAAAAAATATATACATTGCTGATGTACCAGCAAGTTCAGATACAAGAATATCAAAAAGGTGAACAGGCTCCCTTTGAGACCTATACAACAAATTAACAAATACCAAATAAGCACACAATGGTTATGAGAGGAACCTAGATAGGGTTCCCAAACTAACACAAAGTAAAAGACAGGACATAGAGGCATCCTGAGAATAAAGAATAATTTTACAAGAAGAACCTGCCCAGGGAGTAAGCCCCCACCTCAGCAAGCCATGCAAGGCCATGCACCACAAGAAGAACCAAAAATAGTTTTTCTTTGTTTCTTTGTTCGTCTTCTCGGTCCCTTGTTCTTTTTCTTTCTTTCTTCTTTCCTTCTCTTCCTCTATTCTCCCTTGTTTTTCTTCCCTTTTATTTCTCTTCTGTTTCAAGTCTTTATTGTAATATTTTTCTATAATCTCCCCTCTTCTCTCAATTTGAGTCTCTCTCTGTTCTTTCCCAGTCGGGAAGGCCACTGGGAAGCCACCTCAGGGCCACCCGAGGGGCTTGTCCCCTATGTTTCTTCGTCTCGTGGTAGGCCTCGAGTCAGAGTTTAGGCAAGTAGGGGGGTTTTGTCGGTTTTGTTTTCGGGTTTTAGGAAAGAGGGAGAGGAGAAAAGCAAAGGAACAAATGCTTCTTCTTCTCCTGCCTCGTTCATCCAGAGGAAGAAGAAGACCCACAGTGTCATTCAAAACGACATTGTTTTAGCTTTTTTTTTTTGAACAGTGGATGAAACAATGCCATTTTGGACAAAACGCCCCGTTTCATTTAAAAGAGAAAAGGCACCAAAACATTAATTTTTCAAATCAATCCCTCTATTTGCGTGCTTTTTTTTGTTTGGTCCTTGATTTTGGATTTCTTCAATTAAGTCCCTAATTGGCCATCAAACTTCAATATTTATGCAATTAAGCCCCTGATTTGACCAAATCAACTCTCAAAAATTATAATTTGACCCCAAAACTTTAATTTCTTTCAATTAAAGCCTAAATTGACTTAAAATTAATTTTTCTTGCAATCAAACCCTTTATGAATTCAATTAAACCTTCAATAAAATTCAATTGAGTCCATAAACATATGATTTTAGACTTTTTTCCTCAAATTGAATTTTAATTTTCAACAGGGCTCTCATTAGTCAAATATATACTGTCAAATTTTAATTTTTGTATTTTTGAACCTCCTCAACGAATTTTTAGCCATTTTCTAGGCGCTTTGATATCCTGTTCTCACTACTTATTATTTTTTTTTGTTCCGAATATAATGTTTTGATTTTTTTTGTGTCCTTTTTTATGCGGGGACCCAAAAATGGGTTACAACAAGACTCATGAGGTGAATTAGCCGGTGCACGACCTAGAGTTAACCGTTGTGGTATTCACCTTAAGGATATGGAGACACTATTTGTATGGGTTTCGAACCCAAATCTTTACCGATCACAAAAGTTTGAAGTATTTGATGTCATAAAAGGAGTTGAATATGGGACAAAGAAGGTGGATAAAACTTATTAGGGACTATTATTGCACCATAGAATACCACCTTAGGAAGGTAAACGTAGTGGCGGGTGCTCTCAGTCGCAAGAATAAAACCATCTTAAGTAAGCCAATATTGTGGAAGGAACGATAGTTAGCAAAGTTGAAAGAGATGGCTGTAAAATTAGGTATTAATTCAGGAGGTGGATTATTAACTCAACTAATAGTGCGACCAACGTATCGGGAACAAATACCACGAGTCCAATTCAGTGACATTGAGAGGTCCAAGATTAGGAAGAAAATGGAGGCTGGGATGGAAACTCCGTTTCGAGTAGCGGATGATGGATCATTGATGATGGGACAATGTTTGTACGTGCTTGATAATAAGATGGTTAAAGAAATGATCCTACGAGAAGCACACAAGTCCACATTCTCTATACATCCTGGCAGCACTAAGATGTATTAGGACCTGAATCATCTCTATTGGTGACCAAATATGAAAACAGAAATAGCCGAGTATGTGTCAAAGTACGGAGTATGTCAACAAGTCAAAATTAAACACCAAAGATTAGCAAGACCATTACAACCATTACAAATTCCTGAATGGAAGTGGGAGATGATCACCATGGATCATGTGTCGGGATTTCCCAAAAGAAGGAAAAGGAATGATGCAATATGGGTCATAGTAGACCGCTTGATGAAATCTGCACTATTCCTGGTCATAAAGATGACCAATTCGATAGACAAGCTTGCCAAGATTTACATAAACAAGGTGATACGACTCCAAGAGATTTCTGTATCCATTGTCTTGGATTGAGATTCTAGGTTCACCTTCTTACTTTGGCCAAGCATACAACACGCCTTAGGGACAAGATTGGATATGAGCACTGCGTTTCACCCCCAGACCAATGGTCAGTTAGAAAGAGTCATTCAAGTTTTGGAAGACCTATTAAAGGCGTGTGTCGCACCCTCGCGGCGTCGCGGTGACCATCGATTTATTTCGGGGTCTTTTTTGTGTAAAGGAGTCGCCACCTAGTATTATGGTCACTAGGAAACCTAACTGGTCTTTCAGAGATTCTAAGGTAAGGGACTGGTTGTGTAAAGGGAAGGTATTAGCACCCCTAGTACGCCCTACCTAAGGTAAGTTGCTTAGTGTTTGGTTTGTCTTATAATTGCTATGGTGTTGGTGTTTTCTAATCCCATCAGTTTTCTAGGTTTTGATTCAAACTAAATTTATTAGGATAGAAATCCAAGGAAGTTCCATGTGCTTTAAAAGCTCATTTTCCTCTTAGTTTTTCAAGAGTTTGCGACTCGTAAATCGCAAGGAGGAGGGACAAAAATTTAGAAATCTAGGGTGCTTTAAAAACCTATTTTTTGTCTTAGTGTTTTATGCTCTCACGGCTCATAAATCGTGGAGTAAAAAAAATTTGAAATGTCCTCGATTATAATCAAGGCTTCTTTCAAGGATGTGTGCGGATTTATTACTCCCAATAATATTTTGGATATTCGTCCTTTAAGGATTTCTTTATCCAAACATTAGCGGTGAATAATAGATGAATTCCCCCCAAAATAGGATTTTTATATTTTTTGAAATATTGACCAATACCCTTTGGAGTTTTACAAACATGTTGTAAAATCCAAAAATGCAAAAAAATAATTTTTTGTTGTGTTTACGAAATCCATGCGAAAACTCCTTTTTCGAAACTTCAAATATATATATATATATATATATATATATATATATATATATATCAAGAAATTCAAAACATGTTAGGGTATTGGCCGTATGCAACACACAAGAAAACTTTTAAATGTTTTTATCGAAAACACATAGCATCACAATTAAACGTAAACACCAAAATGGAAAGTAGCAAGCCATCATTCATATTACAAGAACTACAAGAAACTTGAAACAATTCGTAACAAAAATCATTCAAAGCCAAATCAACTTAAAATTCTGTACACTGGAAAGGACTAAACACGTATGGATGAGGGAGCCAAAGTTTTGAAACTGAAATTTTTAAATCAAAATCCTACTGCATATGACCATGACTCATGACCTATTTTCTTTTTAACAATCCAAGAGAAAAAAGTAAACTGCCATGCTAGTTTCATACAAAAAAAAAGCTTGGGACGACATGCTTTCATAACACATATATATCATAGACTAGAAACCAAAACAAAACCTAGCCGGCTATTTCAATAAAATGGAAGGACATGAACAGAAAAGGGAGCTGCTGATGAAGAAAACAAAAGCCCCCTTCCCCGGTTCCTTAATGCTGTCATGCTAGTTTCATACAAAAAAAAGAAAAGCTTGGGACGGAATGCTTTTACAACACATATATATCATAGACTATGAAACCAAAGCAAGACCTGGCCGGCTATTTCAATAAAATGGAAGGACACGAACAGAAAATGGAGCTGCTGATGAAGAAAACAAAAGCCCCCTTCCCTGGTTCCTTAATTCTGTCAACAACGAAAGGCAAGAGATAAAAAAACCAGAGGCTAGCCAAAGCTTAACATAGTCACCTATCCAAAACTCAAAACCACGGCAGGAACAATACAAAGCAAACGGGCATTGTACAGTCTAAAATTGAAAACGAATGTGCAAAAACAAAAAAAAAACAAAATAGATATAAAAGATTTAAAGGCAACGAAGGAGGAGAAAATTAAGACTTACCTACAGGTCTCACTGTTTTCTTTTTTGCAGAGGATGAAATAAAACCAAGCAAATGTTGCTGTCAAGGTTTAGTAAGAAAGCTCCCTCTCTGTCTTGTTTTTTTCTTTTCTTCCCTCACGGTGACACTAGAATGCAAACAAGAAACCCCCTCTATTCTGCGTTTTTTTTTACTCTGCCTCTCTTGCGTTTTTCTTTTATTTTTCTGCTCTTTTTCTGCTATTTTTTTGCTCTCTTTTTGCTATTTTTCTGCTTTCTTTATGCTATTTTTCTGCTCCCTCTCTGTCTTGTTTTTTTCTTTTCTTCCCTCACGGTGACACTAGAATGCAAACAAGAAACCCCCTCTATTCTGCATTTTTTTTTACTCTGCCTCTCTTGCGTTTTTCTTTTATTTTTCTGCTCTCTTTCTGCTATTTTTTTGCTCTTTTTGCTATTTTTCTGCTCTCTTTATGCTATTTTTCTGCTCCCTTTTTGCCGGCTCTGTTAGGTCATTAGAAGGGCTTATATATAGCCTAAATATGTCTCTATTTAGGAAGGATTCAATGCATTCATCCTAGGACGCAAATCCCTACTGATTTGCAGTAAAAAAATTCAAAAAGAAAACTGCAATATTCTGATTTTGTGTTGGTGCTTTACGTCTGATTTCTTTCCAGTTTTAGAGGATGGTGTGGCTCTTTTCTTTCCTTCCATAGGGCTAGCTGCTCCTTTTGAAATGAGGCAACAAAAACGTGGTCTTCAGCTCCAAAAATCAGGCGTGATGAGAAAGGAAAACAGCAGAGAAAAAAAGAAAGAAATCAGCTGGAGGTTGCAGCTGCAAGGTCCTATTTTCCTTATTTGGTGTGGTAAAAATCCTGTCATTTATGAGGATCCAACCCCCCTCTCCAGCTTTCAATATCATTCTTCAATTCAATCCCTCATTTTAACACTTTTCTATTCAGTCCTTGGTCCAAAAAAATCCTTCGAATCAGTCCCGCGAACTTGGGCTATATCCTTCCTGCGGCAGAGTTTTCTGCCCTCACGTTAGATATTCAAATAGGAATATCTTGAGCTTTTGATATCGAAATCAAGTGATTCAAAAGCCCAAATTCATCTACATGTTTAGGACTAAAACTTTGATGAAGAAGTCGAAGTGAGATAAAATCTTTTTACAGAACAGAATCTAGCAGTAATTTGGTTGGTCGAAAGGGATCTCCTGGTCTAACTCAACAACTGATGAATGCTGAAAATTCTGATATGACTGAGAGTATGAACTAAGAACAAAAATTACAAAAACTAGGCCAAAAATAGAGTTTTTTTTGTGCAGACTCGGGTCAATATCCTTCTCGCGACAGAATTCTCTACCTTCACGTTAGATATTCAAACGGGAACATCTTGAGCCTCTGATATCGAAATCAAGTGATTCAAAAGCTCAAATTCATCTACGTGTTTAGGACTACAACTTTGATGAAGGAGTCAAAGTGAGATAAAATCGTTTTAGAGAACAGAATCTGGCAGTAATCTAGTTGGTCAAAAGGGTTCTTCATCTGACATCCAAATCTGACTGAGAATCTGCTCTAAGAACAATGATTCCTAAGGCCTAATAAAGGTGTACGCCAATTTTTCAACATGTCATGAGTGACAAAATATACCTAGGATGGTCAGTTTTCGTACAAAACCGAGTCAGAATCAGAGCCTAAGTTGGAACAAAAAAAATTGCGACAGTAGCAGAACCATTTTTTTAGTGCAAATTCTGAGGGATTTATTCAACCTTAAAGACCAGATAAAAAAAAAGAACGAATTTAGCATTATGAAGACTCATGATCAACCTAAGAAAACCTGATGATTTTGGTAGTAAAGGGGAAGGATAAAAAGAGCAGAAAACAGCTCAAACAAGGTTTCAAAAAACAAAATATTTCTTTATGTGCTTTTGTCAATCTCCTGGCGACTATGAGCTAAACTCCTACACTCTATTCAAAAGAGGTATATGACACGATCAAAGAGTTGATGTCTTATCCCAAGTGCAGGAGTGTCACAGTAATAAATAACCTGGCAAGACCAGGGTCGAACCACAGAGAGGTTAATTGTATAAATTATAATTAATAAAACAACTACAACAACAACAATAACAACAATAATAATAGTAACAATAATAGTAATAGTAATAGTAATAATAATAATACTCAGTACGTGGCTTTGTTATACCTGAGAATGATCTCAAAGATCGGGTCACAGGTTTCCAGCCTATATACTGAGTTTATGAAAAGATCAAAGAGATATATTATATAATATAAACAAATTTCTGATGCGAATGAACAAGGCAAGACCAACAATGTCAGGATCCTTGATCAAACACAGAGCATACTTAAAGTACATAATAATAATAATAATAATAATAATAATAATAATAATATTAGTAGTAGTAGTAGTAGTAGTA
>Ga0325400_1005236_pt1 | contig 12180 bp, 13 predicted proteins | sample PopdelMetagenome_2_FD_205662 | JGI IMG/M metagenome (GOLD analysis project Ga0325400, IMG submission 205662) | Populus deltoides microbial communities from Bellville, Georgia, United States - Xylem-PdKOR-R1 | ecosystem: Host-associated > Plants > Phyllosphere > Stem > Wood/Secondary xylem...
AAATATTTTTAGAATGCAAAAATAAACCGGCTTTCCGGAAAAGAAAAATATCATGGCATTCTAAAAAAAATGGGGAGAAAGATAAAAATAGGAAGAACAAGTGTGAAAGTAGCTTGGAAGTCAAGTGTGTTTGATCCAAGTGAAGTGACGGAGATCCCATTGCGTGCAAAAAGTCAAAGACGGCCGTGCACAGCGGCGTTTTTAGAGATCCAACACCACAAAACTAAAAATAAACAAATAGAAAGTGGAAGAACTGGTGAAGAATGAAGGGGCAGTGATTAGATTCAAGGCCATGCTTTGCTGTTGATGATGGATGGCTTCCCAAACTCTTCTGTTCTTCTTTTTCTTCTTCAAAATATCAATAATTTAACATCCTCTACACGTGCACTCACTCTCTTCTCGCTTTTTTAGGTTGGCTGTTTGTGAGTGGGGGTAAAATATTGTTGATTTAAAATTTAAAAAGTTTAAAATTATTTTTTAATATTTCTAAATTGTTTTAATGTGTTTGTATTAAATATAAATTTTAAAAAATAAAAAATACTATTATAATATATTTTTAAATAAAACAAACTCTTCAACATTTTATTTATTACCAGTCACTTTCTTACTCAATAATTTTTAACTACTATATCGTGAGATAAGATAAACACCATGTTATTTTATTAGTTTTTTAATATTGAAATTCAATTTATTTATTTATATTTTTGTAATTAAATTATTAAACTCAGACTTGAGTTATAAATTAAATAAATTAACCGTGATTAATCCGAAATAATGTAATGTTACTTTAGAAGACTTCTTGGAGCTTAAATATAACACTTGTCTTATATTTTAGATTTTGCTTGGCTAGTAATCCGGTTTATACATACATGCATACATATACATACATACATACATACATACATATATATATATATATATATTTCATGTTTGAATTAAAGAAAAGACCATGAAGAAATAAATCGTGAATGTATAAATTTGAGTATAAATAATTTATTAAGACTCGCGCGATGGAAAAGATTCTCTTATCATGTAGAAAAGTTCAAAAACTTCCTATTATTTTTCTTAGGGAAAAATGAATGTCCTTGTCCTAGAAAAGTAATATATGGTGGCTAGACAACTGACATGATGCTATCACAACTGGTTGAGATTAAAAAAATATATTTGTACTAACATTTCTTATCATTTTGATACAGGTTTATAGAAAATCACACATGCTTGTCTGATACCAAGAAATGAGCAGGCTATAAAGAGAACAGAAAGAGAAGGGATTTTGCATGTAATATGATCTGTACGTGCATACTGCAGAGAGTAGCATAACATTTGTTTAGCTAAAACAAGAAGGCATATTGCATAGTGAGTGAGAAAGAAAGGGAGATGGAGAAATATGAGTTGGTGAAAGATTTAGGAGCTGGGAATTTTGGGGTGGCGAGGCTTTTGAGGCACAAAGAAACCAAAGAACTTGTTGCCATGAAATACATAGAAAGAGGTCACAAGGTAATTTGTCTTTTTGTCCTTTCTGTTTGGTTTCTGAGAAAATTAGTTTTTCCAGAGAAAGTTCTTTGTTTTGTCACATGGGGCATCCTTAAAATGTTTGCTAATGTTCATAATATACCTAGCTTGTTGGTTCTTTGATTCTCTTGTGAAATACCAAGAAGGAAGATTGAGGATTTTTTGGGTTTTTGTTTTTGGTTCTTGATGTTACAGATAGACGAGAATGTTGCAAGGGAGATTATAAATCACAGATCATTAAGGCACCCTAATATAATTCGATTCAAGGAGGCAAGTACTAGAAATAGGGTTTAATTTTACAACTTAATAAACACAGTTGTTAATTATGTTTGATTATTAAGTGAATTGAAATTTTTTCAGGTGGTTTTGACCCCAACTCATTTGGTAATTGTGATGGAGTATGCAGCTGGTGGAGAACTCTTTGAAAGAATCTGCAATGCTGGTAGATTCAGTGAAGATGAGGTTAAATTCCTCTCTGATTTATTTTGATTTAATTGATTGATTGATTGCAGTTATTTAGTAGTAATCAAGTGTGGTTTTTGTCATTTTTTTTTTAATTTTCAGGCTAGATATTTCTTTCAGCAGCTGATATCTGGGGTTAATTTTTGTCACAACAAGGTATAATCAAAACTCAGAGTTATCTATAATTATCATAAATCTCACCTTCTCTGTCTGTTTACTAGAAATTGCTACAATTTCTGAATGTGTTTGTTTCTATGTCTTTGTAGCAAATCTGCCATAGAGATTTGAAACTGGAAAATACTCTGTTAGATGGAAGTCCTGCGCCTCGATTGAAAATCTGTGATTTTGGTTACTCTAAGGTTTGTAACTTCCTAAATCACACTTGATTTGTTAATTTGGTAACAAGTTTTATCTTTTTTGCGTAATATTCTTAACCTTTTTGGTTTCATACTGGTTTAGTCCTCTTTGCTGCATTCAAGGCCGAAATCAACTGTAGGAACTCCGGCATACATAGCACCTGAAGTTCTCTCTCGGAGAGAGTATGACGGAAAGGTAAGTTTCTTTTTCTTGTCCAATCTTTTAGTCTGTCAAACTGAATATCTACTCACCTTAGAACATAAGTTTCAAGAGGAACTGGTCTTATTCTAGCTTTAACAAAACCCACTATCTAGTCCACATCTGCACTTTTGATGGACATCACTAGTGAGGCCAGCACTATCTTGAATGATCTAATCTTGTTTCCAACATACAACCATAAAAAAAGAGGCGGGTGCTAACTGGGACAAGTGGGAATCCATTTCTTTTATGTGCAAGAGAGTGGACTTTTGTCCCAGTGTTAGGGCTTTTGTCATTTTCAAGCATGAAGCACATGGTTTTCTAATTTGGGTTAGGAGATGGATGCATTTTGGTTTATTTCCTAGTGGACATTTTTTATTTTCCTGAATACATTATGAAAGGATAAGCTTAATTGCACATGCAAGGCAGATAACAGATTTTATCATATCCCATTGATTGTTCTATATGACTTTGTTATCTTTTTGCATAGACAAGCTTCCAATTGGCTTCATAGACACTTCAGATCCATTTGTCATGTGGTTTTTAATTTTGGTTCTGGCAGATCTCGAAGGGTTGCTTAGTGTTTGGATTTGTTCAAGTGTTGACAATATGGCACTAATTAGTATGATTGATACTAGCTGATGCACAGCTGAGTGATTTGTCACTTCAGCTTGCATTACCAATTTTTTTCACCAGACTGAAATCCAAAAACCATGATCTGTAAATTAATAAAGCTCAGATTTGAGACAAAATATATGAATAAATGATATCAGAAAATGATGGACCTTGAATTACATTAACCAGTTGCTATATCAGTTTCAGATTTCGGCAATTTATTTTATCTGTAAAGATCTTGAATAACAGAAATGATTTGGTTGGTTAATATTTATGAGTAGTTGTCTTTGTGTGTGTGTAACCAAGAAGGTGTAGGATGCAGAAGTGCAGTTGGCTTTGCAAGTGAATTTGGGTTTGGATGTAAGAAGGTCAATTCCCCGAATTAGTTTATGTATACCATAGACATTGTGTTAAAGACTTATTCTAGAGATAACCTAATAATAATTAAATGATTAGACTATGAACTAGTGGTAGCTAATGATCCACAATCTTATCAGTCTTCAACATTGACAAAAACTCTCCATGTTTTGGAGGTGAAACACAAAATGCTGCACATTCATTTCTTTCACAATTCATTCAAGACAACATTGATTTTATTCACTGGTTTTTCTTTTCTGCATTACATTTCTTTAATCTCTGGTTCTTGGGGCCATCTTCAATTTTGTTAATCAAGCCTTAAAAATTCCTTTGTTTTTTCCTTTTTCTGGTTCAGATGGCAGATGTTTGGTCATGTGGAGTTACTCTTTATGTGATGCTGGTGGGGGCATACCCATTTGAAGATCAAGATGACCCCAAAAATTTTAGGAAAACAATTCAGGTGAAACATCTCTATCATCCTTGATCTTGGAAGAATCCATGAGTTATCATTACTCATTTTTTCCTTGTGTTTCTTCTGCAGAAAATTATGGCTGTCCAATACAAAATTCCTGACTATGTTCATGTATCTCAAGCTTGCAGACACCTGCTATCTCGCATATTCGTTGCAAACCCTTCCAGGGTATAATTCTCTAAATGGCTTGATTTTGCAGTGCTAAGTTACCATAAACCTGTATATGAACATCGACTGATTTTGTTGCAGAGAATTTCACTCTCAGAAATCAAAAGCCACTCATGGTTCTTAAAGAACTTGCCAAAGGAACTGAGTGAATCATCACAAGCCATTTATTACCAGAGAGATAATCCAAGCTTTTCTGTTCAAAGTGTGGAGGAGATCATGAAAATTGTGGCCGAGGCAAGACAGCCACCTCCATCATCCAAGCCTGTCAGAAGTTTTGGTTGGGAAGTAGAAGAAGATGAAGATGATGAAGACATCGATGCAGAGGTAGAAGAGGACGACGGAGAAGATGAGTATGATAAGAGGGTCAAGGAGGTTCATGCAAGTGGAGAGTTTCATATCAGTTAAGCAGTATGGTCTTTGTTAAATTATTACATGAATTCAGTAGTAATGTGAACCTTGGTGGATTGCTATTCATGTATATTATAACAGGTAATAACTGCTGCATAAACCTATAAATTTGTGAACTTGAAACTCGGTATGTTCTAACTTGTATCACTGTTCATGTAATGCATCATTGACTTCTCCTTAAGAAATGATGGATGGCTTGTTTAATTGTATAGATCATAACATAGAATATATCATAAGCTTGTTTAATTTTCATGAACAATGCAATTATCTTGTATGGGAGTTCAAATGGAGAAGACAATTGTTTCAAGCATAGTTTTGAAACCTGGCCCGGCGGGTCGAACCGGGACTTAGCCGACCCGGGGCTGCAACCAGACCGGATTGAAGAAAAAATAAGAAAAAGAAAAACCTGGTGTGACTCGGTTAAAAACTTGGTTGTAATCTGTTGATTTTTTTTTACTAAAACGATGTTGTTTTAATTTTTTTAAAAACAGAATTGACTTGGACGACTTGGTGACCTGGTCAAAACCCGGAGCCCGGGCTTTGAACCGGGCCGAGTCTAAAAACTATGGTTTCAAGCACCAGCAAAACCAGAAGTTGACCGTGGGAACTTAGATTCAATATGCTGACAGCATACAAGCTGTCTTCGCACTTAACAGAAGTATAGTGAGCCAGGGGCTTTAAGAGTTTACTTAAAGAGGATATACAGTGCAAAACTTTATAACTATAAATCGAAGAACATTCTGTAAGTAAACAAATAATAGAGCATCTAGCATACAATTACTTTCACCCATTGAAGGGCTGCACAGCCTGTACGACGTCATTAACCCAAATCCAACCAAGTATGGCCATATACAATAATGCCATAGTGTTCAAATTAGCATGTATATATATATATATGATACATAAGGAATTAAGCATGTCGATTTCAGTAACAAAATTTATACTTGGCATAGTTCGTTTGATAGAGGTGGGGAAGGTTTTGTTCGCTGTTGTTCATTGAAAAAATGGCAATATACCCCATTGGTGCAAAAAACCCTGCCCGGTGGTGACTTCTAGAACCAATAGAACAAGAACTGCCAGCATAGCTGCTCGTCCGTTCCAGGTTTCTGCACTTCTTGTCCAACCCCATTCCCATACCATCACAGGCGATTGTAGCTCCCTTCGTTTTGAATCATACACTGCCAGTAGCTCCTCTACACTGCCGAGTGGAACTAAAGACTGCGAAGATCCCAAACTAATAATCAGACAAAAGTCAGTTGAGAATATATATGCAGCTCATCAGCACAGAGACTGAGTAGAAGATAACAACCATCCTAGCATGCTTTCATTTAGATATTGAAGGAGAAAAATTACACTTTGAGATGCCCATGTTCTTCTCAGAGCTGGTTTCCAAATTCAATGAGAAAAGGAGTGACATGTAAATGTTCAACGGTGATTATATGCCATTCTGCTTAATTTAATGGGTCAGTAAAGGAGAAAAGATTTGGAATTCAGAAAAGGCCCCACCCTGTCACAACTCAGCTAATTTGGAAATGCAGGAACAAAATGGGCAAAGTTTAAAGGGTAAGGACCGGGAAGGGAAGACCAAACTGTTGCAGTCTATGTTACATAGCAACAAGAACAATTTTGGTGAAACATATTTAGAAAACAAAACTGAATACCACAGGTTCATGTTTAACTTGGGATAGGCAACTATGTTACTATGATGGAGGATCTCTGAAATTCATTTCATCTAAATAACACAAATGTGTACACACATACACGGATGAGAGAGAGGGAGCGACAGACAGGAGAGCACATGCACACAGACAAGATAACATGGCACTAACACACAAACAGGCAGAAGTACAGCAAAACAACCTTGTCGATAAAAAGTTCCATTGGGATTGAGAAGTTTCATGCTGGCATCTACAAACAGCAAACTTCATGCATCTTATTTTGCTTCTAAGTTGTTGAGAAAATAAGGGTACCTGTCGAGCTTCAATATTTGAGACTGCCATAGCTCCTACATATGGAAGACTCTCAATCACTGCATCTGCCAAATCTGTAATGAACGTTGGTTCACATCCTAGTGCAGGAACACGTCCCCATTTTTCTATACCAGACTTAAGAGCCAACTCTTTGTACTCAACATCAATTTCTTCCAAAGTTTCAATATGCTCACTGACAAAACTGCGAAACAGAGTTCAAAATTTTGAGAACTTCAATGCATAAATTAAAACAAGTAGTCAGCAATGAACCAACAACTTGGAGTAAAAAATCCAGTTAAATCAGTGTCTTAGCCTGATGATGGCAAAATTAAATTACCTAATTGGAACAGCTAAAAGACATTTCACCCCTCTCTTGCCAAGCTCAATGATTGTCTCATCAGTATAAGGTTTCAACCATTCGACAGGTCCAACTCTGCTCTGTTAGAATATCCAGATCATCAAGTGAATTGCTGTGAAAGTTTCATGCAAACAGAAGTAACGTAAAACATGGACAAAATATAAGGAAAAAAACACACACCAAGTGCTATGTATTTGCATACTTGCATCAAAACTCATCATGCCATTAGAGACCTTTCTAAAAAAATAAAAATAAAAATAAAACATTGTTTAGCAGTTATAGCATATCTTATTTCGAACAAAACTATCAATCTCACTAGTGGACATAGAAATCATAAGCAAACCAAACATGACCACACAATAATTACTTATGCTTCTTCCACTTTTTTTTCTTTTCCTTTTCATTAGATAATTCTTCCCACATTTCTTTTTTACCTAATCTGACATTAAGTTAATGCCCTTAATAGTATTTTTTTAGAGTTAAAGAGAAGGAAGATACTCGGATAATAATTATTAAAATTTCTTTGAGTTTAGTCCTTTTCAAACACGGATACCAAAACCCTACAACAGATACCTTAAGGCCATCCAAATCTCTTCTTTAGTAAACAAACCCAATTAAACTTAAGGAACCCTGCTATTTTTTCCTTTATTTTCAATCCTTAACAAGCCCTAGCTTCGTGCATTAAAACTTCCGGTAACAGGAACTCATTAGATAACCATCTTGTTTTCTTTCTTTCTTCTAATCTCATCAAAACTTCATTTCTCTTTTTTGTGGATTTCTTAGCCATCTGCTTTGATAACCCACACAAGACTATAACATGAAAGGGCTAAAAGGGTTGGGGACAAGGATAATCTTTCTAATGATATGATCGCTGACATACTTTTAAGACTTCCCTCAAAGTCACTCTGCAGATTCAGGTGCATATCAAAACAATGGAGCAATTTGATGCTTGACACTAAGATTGTGAAACCGTATCATGACAAGTACTGGAAAGAGAACCTTAATCTTTTGATATACCATGATCTATCTCCTCGAGAAAGTCCAAGTATTTGCATGAACCTTGACGAGGAATGGTTTCCCGAGAGAAGGTCTATTGTGAAAGGAACTCATTGTTTAATTATGATGGATGCTAACAGTAGGGTTCGTGACAAGTTTGAGTTGCGTTTGGAAGGTTATGGTGATGTCATTGTAATTCCTCCTGGTCACGAATTGGTTTGTCTTAAAAGAGGGAAGGGGGGGTATTTTTTTGTGTAACCTTAACACCCATGAACTAGTCGAGTTGCCTAAGCCGTGTGATAATAGTATCAGGACCGAATACTTTGCTCTAATGTATATACCTTCTACCAGTAAGTCCAAGTTACTTCACTTGATCCATATTCACTGTGAAGAAAATGATTTGGTTTTGCGTACTTCATGCTGGGTATATGATATTAGGAATGATGGCAAATCTGGTTCCCATTCCTGGAGGTTGGTCCCTGAACAGTTTCCTCATTCATATCCATGGTTAATGCATGTTGTAGAAAATGTTGATGGAACAGTTTATTGGTGGATGAAACCTGACCACTATGGCCAGGAAAGGAAGAAGGAAAAGATAATCTCAATAGATATTATGAAAGAAGATTTCTTGATAATTGATGAACCATTAGAATGTTCATATCCTTCTGGTAATTATGTTTCTCTGGTAGGTTTCAAGGGTTAATTGAGTCTAACATGTACAGGGTGGTACGACTTTCATTATTGATATTTGGATGTTGAAGGTCCTTGAGAATTCTCAGTGGGAAAAGGAATACAGCATCAATCTTCCATTCTGGAATGCATTGCCTTTACATGGTGAAAGAGAGATGTTTGAAAGGTCAATGAAGTCTTCAGTGTTAAACTATTGTAATATGCAAGAAAACATCACAAAATGCTACAGAAGTTTGTGTAGACACACAAAAAGGGCCCTTATATCTACTATGGCGGCTTACTTCCACTTGGGAGGTCACATCTATGTGAATATCACCACTGATATCTCCCTACAGATTATTACCATATTTTAGTTGCTTTTGTGTGTGTTTAATGCATTATTTTGATTTCTACTCTGTATTTTTTATTTCTATTCATCCCACCCAGAATTACAAATCAGATGCTACCATAAGATGATGCCTCAGCGAAATATTTTTTTTTATTCTATATGCTGTTCAATAGAAAAATTCATCAACTTCCATACTCAAACACTAGGCCAGAACTTGACTCAGTCAAAAACTTCATTTGACACCTTTCTCGTTCTTATTTCCAATTGTGCCAACCATATCTTTATTAAAAGCTGGTATGCTATATGCTTTCTCCCGCACCGCACCTTGGGTCTAAGTTTCAAAAAAGGAACAACTATGTCGCTATTTATAGATTTTAATGCATATCAGCAAATATGAACTTCCTTTTAGAAAGTCAGCTTGTTCATCAAATCAGAACAATTTTAGTGTTACTGCCAGATATTCAGTTTTCTCAACATAGGATTCTTTTTTGGGCCAACAATCTTTGGAAGCTTTCACAAACAAAGTAAAGTTAACTAGGCAACACATTGTTACTGATAATTTGTGAATCTAAATACACTAATTACGACCCAGATGACATCAAGAAGAAACACAGAAGTACCTGATAAGCAAGAGTGTATGCATTCATAATCTTTCTCTTTTCTAATTCCTCCATTATCAAATATATGCATTCCTCCATTTCTGCTTTATACGGATCACCAGCCTCTTCCACATATGCAAGTGGCACACCATGTGCACTAAAAAATATCACAACCTATAATGCACATTTTCAAATTGAGCTTACATTTTAAATGCAAAGGTACAGCAAAAAGCATTTAAAGCAACATGAGGGATTAAAATGTTGTGATGTACACCAACATAAACATGCACACAACCACATGTACTTGGCTAGCTCCAAGCTTTACTTTACGCTAAGAGAGATCAATGCAGGAACCATGAAATTAAATTTGAAGAACACAATACTGCAAAAGCATTCAACAAGGTATTACCTGCTCAGGATGGTCAAATGTTTCTAATTCCTTTCCAATTAAATTTGCCATAGCTTTGATGTATCCTTCACGCTGGTACCAAGAAGTATCACTGTATGCTGCATGCTTACTAGATATTCATCTTCCCTGGTTGACCATCAGAAAGTATAAAAATTAGATTATGTTACTATTTTTTTAGCATCACAAAGGGACAGAGTATGCAATTTTTAATCACCGGAATATACTCTCCAAGAGTCGAAGGCTTGAACCACTAGTTGATATTGAAAACTGTGGATAAAGTGGAAGGACAACAAGCTTTGTGATTCCATCTCTTTTTATCTACAAAGCAAATAAAAAGAAAGAATTAGAACCACAATATCTTCATCATTCATGACCCATATATCAGATAATGAAGCTTACAGGAAGCAATTATTAAAAGCTTTTATTGTCAAGATACAAACACAAACTAGTATAATATCATCATGTAAAGCCATAATTTTCAGTGGTCCAAAGCAGGCAAAGAGATTGACTGACTGGAGAAATTACTTCAATTATAAAAAGACTCCGAGCCTTTTAACAGTTCAATTTTAGAAGCTTACATACTAGCATAGTGTGTTAATATTTCATTGAACATAACCAAGAAAGAAATTAGTAACTGAACTGATAAGAGTACCTGTTCAATGGCTTCTTCAGTGAACGGGTGCCAGTAGCGCATACCAACATACACCTTTGCTGGGACTTGCTTTTCCCACAGACATTTCCTCAGTTCTTCAGCCTGAAAGAAGACAATAGACAAGAAATAACAATTAAAACAAAAGACACTTGCCTGGCAAAATAAAGAGACCAATTCCAAGCAAAATGCTCGCAGGGTGTGTATGTGCCTCATAGCATAGGATTTGCTTCCCATCAGCAACTGTATTCTGATTCTATTCAATTATTTTAATGCTCCAGATATTGAAGGAACAAATATAAGCTACTAAGAAAACACAAACTTATTTGAAAAGGAAAAACAACATCATGCCTGTGCATCAGTTATATGCCGCAAAGGAGAGCCACCACCAATTGAAGCATAGCCTTCTTTGCTCTTTGGTGCCCTCGCAACAGATATAAATTGGGCCAAGGGCTTTTGAAGAAACCGAAACAACCTTGGCAATCGTATAATGTCCTGTTATATTACAAGGTAAGGTGGCTAGAATAACATCTGGTAGATAATCATTGATGAAAATGACAACATGACAAAATTTCATTGTTCGGCACTCGTACAACATGCACTCTGTATCAATATAATGAAGAGAGCTAGCAGCTTCTCTTACTTAACATGCATAGCATAACCAGCAGTCCAAAGTTCAAGTGCCTTATATCCATTTGTCCTAAAAAGCAATTAAATCCATTCCAGTCCTTTAATCAAAATATTTATGTACAGTCGTGCTCTAAGATCAAATGCAAAGGCAAGAATCTCTTACCGGGTCAGCAAAAAGATTAAAAAGGAAAGGCTGCACGTCTTCAAGAGTCTCAGGACCACCAAGATTAAGCAACAAAACTCCTACCTTTTCTCGACCAATAAGAGATGCAATGGGAACATCTTGAGATGTAGAAGTCACTAATGCTCTCAAAGGCAACAAAAATTTGTTGATTGGCTGCTTAGAATATAAAGATGGTGATGTTCCAGACCAACCCATTGAGTCTTTAGCTTTTATTGAGACATTAGTACTAACAGAAGCATCCACGTGAACACCAGAGCCACAACACATTCTTTCTGTGCTACAAATTGCCCTAGGCAACAACCTATGAGAACAACAAACAATAAAAACATATCAAACCATCAACTTTCACATCAAATACTTCTACCCCACTTGATAAAATCCAGAATTCTACACAACCCACAATTCAAAATTCTCACTGAAACTCTGAGCCGGAGAAGAAGAGAGGTAGCGAATTGTCCTTACATGGGAATTTTGGAGCTGTGAGAAGCAGACCAAGAAGTAGTAGCATTCATCGCTCCACAATTCATCATCATTTCATTACCTTCAATACAAAAACACAAAAAAGAACCAAACTTGTTTCTGTTTTATCCAATTCAAAGATGTCTAACGCCTAAACCAAATTTAGGGTCCTCTTTCTTTAGCCATATAAGAACAGCCCAGAAGCACAAAATGTAAAACTTTTCAAGCACAAAGAAGCTTTCAGAGTTTGATAATTGTGTGCATGAAAGTTAAAGAGTACGTCTACGTGGTTGGAGGGTGGTTGTAGTTGAAGTTTTTTTTATTTATAAATATATTAAAATAATATTTTTTTTATTTTT
>Ga0325400_1005237_pt1 | contig 12178 bp, 7 predicted proteins | sample PopdelMetagenome_2_FD_205662 | JGI IMG/M metagenome (GOLD analysis project Ga0325400, IMG submission 205662) | Populus deltoides microbial communities from Bellville, Georgia, United States - Xylem-PdKOR-R1 | ecosystem: Host-associated > Plants > Phyllosphere > Stem > Wood/Secondary xylem...
GGGATAAAAAAGAAAACATGAAAAATTAGCTTATCAGGGATGGTGGGCGTCGAGAGCCATGACATGAGCGGTGATTTGAGATCCCGTAGTCGGAGAAATAAGAGAAAAGGAATGCCAAATGTAAAGATTGATGACGCGAAGTAGAGAGGTTGAAATAAGGGAACTTGAAAGGTAAGAGCTTAGCGGTTAGTTTGGAGCAAAAGAGAGGACCTTTTTCCCATTTTGAGGTCAAGCCTTGAGTGTGGTCCGTGTGTAAGTGAGTCATGAAGTATGCCTGGCTTGACTCGGTGAATCGGTCCACTGATATCAAACCTTTCTCCATCGACATTCAAGAGAGAGAGGAGGTTTTTGATTTTTCATTTTGGCAGGGAAATTTAATTTTATTTGAATTGTTTTTTGATTTATTTTATCTTATTGAGAGACACAGCATGTGTGTTTGTTATATTTCGGAGGTAGAAAATTTGAAGAATGAAATCTTATAAGGTGTGCTTCATCATATTTGAATAAAAAATCAATAATTATAATATAATTAATATTTTTTGGTGTTTTTGTATTATTTTAATACGCTGATGTTAAAAATAACTTTTTAAAAAAATTATTTTAATACTTTTTCAAGTAAAAAATACTTTAAAAAATAACCGCAATATCATATTTTTAAATAAGACTTTTTATTTTTCTTTTAAACACTAGCTAAAAATAAGATTTACAGGTAAAATCAACTACCTGATTTTTTTAACATTATTGGATCATGCTTTTCTAACACAAGCCTAGTGTGCATCCAACCTAATTTTTCTTGATACCTTTTTCTTTTTAATGATTTATTATTTTCTCGATATCAATATTATTTCCATACTTAATGATTATGTTTCATGATTTTGGATTTTTTATTTATTAAAAATCAGTTTAAAAAAATAATCATTATGGTAAAAAAAAAAACGATATTTTCATGGAGCCTTACATAAAATAACGATATTAATCAATTTTTTCTATAATAATTGAGGCTTGAGGATTGATAATAATACTAAAATAGAGTTAATGTAATAACTATTTTTTTTCTCTTAAGAAATTCACCATTGACTTTTGATTAATATTCAGAATAATAAGGATTTATTTGTTGCTAATTTATAATTTCAAGTTTTTATTATATTTGGCTAATTATTTGTTTGTTCAAAATTGATCATGTTTCTTAATTAATATTTCCATTTTCCTATGTAAATTAATATTTCATTTCACATGATAGAAATAAAAATAATATTCTAATCAATGGATGCCAAGCAAGTTTTTAATGAAATGATTTATCTAATTAATTCTAGACATTTTTAATTACACTACCACTTTTATTAGTTTGTTTAAGTTTTTGTTTGATATTGTGTTTCAAACAGGATTGGGAAAAAATTTTTTAAAATAAAATTAATATGTTTTTATATTTTTAAATCGTTTTGATATATTATTATCAAAAATAATTTTTTTAAAAAATATATATATTATTCTAATAATCGAAGGATTAGGAAGGATATGCGAGCCAAAGCACATCCCCGAGATTTGATGACCTACTCAACTTTGCTTGAATGATGGCTTAAGGAAACAAGGGTATCTTGATTAGGTGGTGGGACTATTTCGAGACATGCAAAACAGTTGATCGGAGGACTTTTCGAGCACAAGGATCCAAGGCCAGGCAAAGGATTCTCGGCAAACTGTTGGTGGCTTTTGTGAAGTTAATCAAGGGGAAAGGGTGACGTAATAGCTTCACACAAGGTATAATTAGTCTTGTCGAAGTCTGGAACAAGCCACCAATCACTAGCATTTGTTTCCTGCGGGTTATAAACTGATACATGCAGACTTATATGTCTGTCAGCATGTGGTTTTAATCCCATGATCAAGTATCCTGTATCTGTTGTTCAAGAGAAAACAACCATCCTGTGATGTTCCTATATAATTCTTGCATGTGTGGATAAACATTTCAGATCCTTTTTCTGCAGGCAAGATGCAATGGATCTAGGGGAAAGATAGAAAAGAGAGGTGAAAGATTAGATCGTGAATGAAACTGAGGATTGTAAATTCTTTGACGCTAGAGTTTTTGATAGCTATCTCGATCTGTTGCCTTAGTTTATGATGGATCCAGTTGTATCAGTTTTCAGGAGGTGGTTCCAGGCTCTCGAGCATCCACTTCAGTCTCGATCCATGCATGCTGCTAGGTTCTGTACAGTTTATGCTTTATTTTCCCTCAAGTTTAGCTTCTTTTTTGCTTAATCTTTCTTTTGAGGCTGCTTTGTTGTTTTCTTTATGCTTTTTGCCTCTTTATCATTTTCAAGTTTTATAATATAATTTTGTTTGAGTCTGTTCCAGATTCATGTAATAAAAAGAAATTACAATATTATAATCATTAATTGTTTTAAATTTAGTTTTGAGTAAATAATAGAATTCTACTCATCTATATATATATATATATATATATATATATATATATATATATAAGTTACAATCCCGATGACAATAAAAGAGAGAATTCAGCCTCCACAGGAAAAAATTGTAGCCTCCTCATATCTTATTAATTCACCTAATATTTGATGACAGACTTAAATATAATAATAGCATGATGATTAGGAGTATTTGTATGCTTCCAACCATATTTATTTTAAGAAAAATATTTAAAGACCAAAACGACTATATTTTTTATTCAGTTTGACCAACAAGGATTATTATTTTAGATTTAATAACCTTGTCTCTTAAAACTATTTTTATTCAATTAAATGGTAATAAAAAATACAAAAACAACTTGATATAATTAAAAATATATATATAATAATGATGGGTTATACCAAAAGAATATTTACTAATATTATAAAAAGTTACTCTAATTTTATTCAAGAAAAAAATAAAAATTGAATGGAATTTAATAAATTAATATCTAAAATACATTCTTAAATTTCTTCACATAATTTTATTATAAAAAAATTATTTTGTTTCTTATTCAATTGCATACAAAATATCTAATTATGATTTTTATTGAAACTTTTTTTAGATAATTTTTTATTTAAAAAAATATTTATGTTGAGAAAAAAATATATAAATGAGATTTATATTTAAAAGATATATTTTTACCTGCTTATTTATAATTATTAAAATTTAAAGAAAAAATATTTTAACCACCTTTACTTTTTATTCAAAGAAACAAGCTACTAGTATAAAAAAGACATGTTTTAGTCGAACAAAAAAAATTGCATGAATAATTAATTTATAAAAACATTTTTTGCATCCAAAATTAAATTATATTCAAGGTTTGAATGGACTTATTTATTTTCTTGAAAAACTCTAATATATTAAAATATAATTTCACCAATTAAAAAAGAAACGGATAAACCCGATCCATTAGGAGTCATAGGCCCAAAGATGAAATGGTCATTAAAGCCCATAACGTTTCCTAATAACGAAGCAGAAAGACCGCAGGGAAAAAAAAAACAGAGAGAGCGAGAGTGAAAATTCTTACAACGATGGCAATGAAGCGGCTAAGCCTTCTGCTCGCTTCATCTTCTGCTGCATCTCCAGCTTCTCCAGCCTTTCTTGGGTTTCCTTTTGAACGAAGCCAAATAAGAAATATGGGTATGATTCTTAAACCTTCTTTATTGTTCAAAGACAACAACCCCTTTTGCTGCCTTCATTCTTGCTGTGGTAGTGGTAGCTACAGACATGGTAAAGACAAAAAAGGTTGTTCTTTCAGCAACATTAATGATGCCTTGTCTGCCTTCAATCACATGCTTCATTTGCAACCTCAGCCTTCTATTGTCCAATTCAGTAAATTATTGTCTGCAGTTGTCAGAATGAGATATTATGAGACTGTGGTCTTTTTGTCCAAACAAATGGAACTTGCAGGAATCTCTCATAATGTTTATACCTTTAACATCTTGATTAATTGCTTCTGCCACTTACATGCTGATTCTGGGTTCTCTGTATTGGCCAAAATCATTAAACTTGGTTTTGAACCCAGTGTTGTCACTTTTTCTACCTTAGTTAATGGGCTTTGTATTGAGGGTAGGATTGCTCGAGCTGTGGAATTCTTTAATGACATGGTGGCAAGAGGATATGAACCTAATCTACATACTTATAATACGATTATCAATGGTTTGTGTAAGATTGGAGATGCCTCTGTGGCTGCTGGATTGCTCAAGAAAATGGACGAGGCAGGTTGTGAGCCGGATGTTGTGACATACAATACAATTATTGATAACCTTTGCAAGGATAGACTAGTCAATGAGGCTTTAGATATCTTCTCTCAGATGAAGGGTAAAAGCATTAAGCCAGATGTTATCACATACACCTCTTTAATGCATGGCTTATGCAATTCAGGCCAGTGGAAGGAGGCTTCAGCATTGTTAAATGAAATGATGGGTCTGAATATCATGCCGGATGTAGTTACATTCAGCATGTTGATTGATACACTATGTAAAGAAGGTGAGGTTTCCGAGGCTCAAGGTGTATTAAAACAAATGACAGAAAAAGGTGTGGAGCCTAACATTTTTACTTATAATTCATTGATGGACGGATACTGTCTCCGGAGGGAAGTTGTTGAAGCGAGAAAAATATTGGATGTTATGATAAGCAAGGGTTTTTCACCTGATGTTTTTAGTTATAGTATTCTGATCAATGGATACTGTAAGACCAAGAGGATAGATGATGCGAAGCAGGTTTTTGATGAAATGATTCATCAAGGCCTAATTCCCGACACTGTTAGTTACTCCAATCTTATAGGTGGCTTGTTTCAAGCAGGGAGAGTTTTGGAAGCAAAAGAGCTTTTGAAGGATATGTATACCCAGGGCCACTCCCTAAATTTAATAACTTACTCAATTTTGCTTGATGGCTTAATCAAACAAGGTTGTTTTGAACAGGCGTTGGGACTCTTTCGAGACATGCAAAATAGTTACTTGAAGCCTGATTTGGCAATCTATAATATCATAATCGATGCCATGTGCAAATCTGGGAAGCTTAAAGATGCAAGGGAGCTGTTTTTGGAACTCTCTGTCAAAGGGCTGCAGCCTAATGTTCGGGTTTGGACTACAATAATCAATGGACTTTGCAAAGAAGGATTGCTAGATGAAGCATACAAAGCTTTCAGACAAATGGAAGAGGATGGCTGCCCACCAGATAATTGTTCTTATAATGTTTTTATCCGAGGACTTCTCCTGCACAAGGATCCAAGGGCAGTGCAACTTATCAGTGAGATGACAGGCAAAGGATTCTCAGCAGATGTGCACACCACAGAGTTGGTGGTAGATGATGATCTTGTTGTCAAACAGTTGCTTGGCTCTTGTGAAGTTCATCAAGGGGAAAAGGTAGTCTTGTCAAAGTCTGGACCAAGCCGCCAATCACTTGCTTTTCTTTTGTGTGGTTGTTAGTTACCTGTCTGGGACTAGCATTTGGTTCTTGTGGGTTATAAATCGATACATGTGGATTTATGTGTCTTTCAACATGTGGTTTACTAGATTTAATTGATGAAAGCTATTCAAGTTTTCTCTTCTTCATCCTAATTAAGATGTCTCTGCTTCAACCAAATAAGAGTAGTGGTAAATTAATACTGAATCACTTCTTCATTTCATGGTTATCTGTCATGGAGACAGGGAGGTAGTAGTAATTTTTTCATTTTGAGCCTTTGTTAAAATAATACCTTTGAGAAGGTAGGTTGAAATCAAGAGTTGAGATCTTTAATAGTTATTGAAGAAGGGGCTTAGGCAGTACCATAGTAGAACTTTCTTGGTCATAATTTTTTTATGAAATGAAGAAGGTGAGATTGTTCGTTGTTGGAAGACATCAACCGTTCTGATCATTTCCAAAATAACATTATAAAATTGATTGCTTTAAACTTACGAAGTAAACAGGACTTCTTTGATTTACATGTTGCTGCTCTGCATTACTTCACCCATATCTATACCTGTATTTTGGCTTATTCATCGCCTCAATATCCTAACACGACTTGTAATTATAATATATGTATGCTTGGAAATACAGCTGTGTACGTTTCAGTATGTGACCTCTCTTTTTTCTTCCTTCTGTCAATAACATGTGCAGATGCTACTGATTAGCATCCATTTTCTCTCAAGTGAATCCAGTATCTTCTAATGTCTCATTTTCCTTTTTCCTGTCCTGAACAAGTATCATGTATTTTTTGTTCAAATGAAAAACAACCATCCTGTATCTCAGGTTTGGTGTTTCTATATAATTTTTGTGGCATGTTTAACTACAAGAACATAGGGAAGCCTGCTTCAATCTAGCGAAATATCCTTGGAGTCATGAATTATATTTGCTTTGCATGATTGTATGGTGATAAATTTGAAGTATAAAGAATTTTTAAAAATCATGTTATTATTTTTCTTGTTTATGACTACAACCAAGGCATAAAAAATGTAGGTTGTGAATATACTTTTTGCACAAAATTTATACCTGAATAAAACATTCCACATCCGCTTTCTGCAGGCACACTGTGATGGATTTAGAAGAAAATGAGAACACTGGGAAGGAGATGAGAAATCAGATCATAAATTATGCTGAAGAGAATCAACAAGCTTTTTATGAGAAAAAAACAGCAAAGTTGTGAAACTAAGAAAGCTCGGAACTGAGAAAGAAGAAGGTAAGTTTTTTCTAGGAAGCCACTTTTCTGTGCCCTTTCAGCCCTCTCTTGATGTAGATGCACATTGCTCATGTTCCTTTCACCTTTATTACGATTTTAGACAAATGTGTTTTTCTGCAGTTGCACGTAGCCAGCCATGAGACATTCCATAAAGAAGCTGAAAAAAATTACTGGCAAGAGATTGCCGAGCTCATTCCTTGAGTGGTGCCGAATGTTGAAAAGAAGAGAGGGAGGAAAGATACTGAAAACAATCTTCTAGTGGTAATTCTGGTGCAAAGCCTGGAAAACCCACTTATCTTCCAATGATGATGCATCTTGAAGATGAGACAAAGCCCTCCACCTCATATGATGCCACTGCAAAGGATGGGAAAGATGCCAAGGATGCAAAAGGCAGGAAAGATAGCAAGGCTGCAAATGAAAGGAAAGATGCCAAGAATGGGAAAAGTCCTTCTCCTGCAAATCCTGTTGCAGCTGATTCTGCCACTGGAATAAGCATTCTTCACTCCTAAAGATGCTGCCAATGGTGGTGCACTTGACTTGTTGAATAACTATATGCTCCTGCTGCTGTTGCTGAGGATGAGGAAAGCTGCTTCAACGGAACCAGCTATTGCTATCGTAATTCTTGCTATTAAGTCCTGTTTTCCATTTAAATACCGTGCTTAACCATTCATTTTGCATAGTCAGAAAAATAGGAGCTCTCTGTTGCTGGAGTCAGTCTGCAGCATGTGTTGTGGAGAGCTTTCTTTTTAACTGTAGGATTCTCTGGCTTTATGTGCCAAAAAGAAAAAAGTATCTGTTACTTGCTTTTTATGTACTTATCTAGCTATATCTTTGCTTGAGCTTTGCTTCTGATTTCTGCATTTCTGGATGTGCCATTGAACTATTTAGACGTTCTATAACTATCTTAGTAGGGTTATCCATGAGCAGTTGAATTTTGAAAAGTAAGAAAATCGAAAAGGTGCCCTGAGTTCGAATCATTAGGATATGAGCAAGAAAAACTCCTCGAAGGATGTATGGGAAAAAGAGACATTACAGACGTAACAAGTTTTGGGTTGATTAGATGCAATTGCGATTTAAAACAGCCTTTTACATGCCAAAACCCTGCAAAGGAGGTGCAGAAATGTAATTGTGGGGTTTGAAGACATAGGAGGCGATGAAGTGTAGCAACAGCTTGACATGTTATACTAAACATACCAAGTTTGAGTCAATCTATCCTTAACAAGTTGAGTTCAAGCTGTGTCAGGTGAAGTAGAGAGGAGCCTCAAAGCTTCAAGGCTTGTTAGATTTCAGAATGGATGAGTAACCAAAGAGGCTATGGCCATCACCTGAAGACTTTGCCGTTTGGCTGGATTTCTTTTTGAAAGTTCTACACGGAGGATTATGCACAATTTTTCGGGGATTTTGACAAAAAGGAAAGCAAATTGTTTCTGGCAGTTCTACTTTTTTTACCAGATCATTATCTGGCTGAATCTCTTTTTCAGCGTTGCTTATGACTTGGACTTTTGTATATGCCGAAAGAGTGCATTTCCAAAATTAATTCCAGTCTTTATTTATGGTCAGGTAATTCATAATACAGATTAATAAAAACCCGCAAAAGAATAGTGCTTGTTTGGGGCACGAATTACCACGTATTTCGACCGGAAAATTAAACAGCTTACGGTTTCCCTGCTATGAATCATGAATGGTTAAATGACACATCCATGAATATAACAATCATATTCAGAGCTGAAAAACAGATTACCTTGTTTATAAATATTGACAAATTTTGGAATGAAAAGAATTTTTTTTGCATTTATTGCCAAGAATCTTATAGTTAAGAAGTAAGATTTCCACAGGCTTGATAACATCTATCGAGAGTTGCATCTATACCCAGTCTGCATAATGAAGGTTTAAGCCAAGTTTCTAAATGGTGAAAAGAAATTACTAGAAGAAATTATGGTATCTTCACTGAGCAGTAGCCAGTTCATTGAAAGCAGCCTGCTCATCCTCAGCAGCAAGAGTATCCAATAGTCATCTTTAATAGGTGAAAGCAGTAGCGGCAGCTTAGTTGCAGATAGTGTGGGCCCTCTCCCATTATCGTAATCTTTCCCTTCATTTTCCCCTTTCCATCTTTCTTACTTTTCACATCCTTGGCATCTTTCCCATCCTTTCGTCTTTGGCAGGTGAGAGCTGATGAGACATAACATGAGGTAAAGGGTTGTGGTTCGGCTTCAAAAAAAGTTGCCTCATCCTTGAACATCAGTGGGTTTTCCAGGCTTCGGTCAATTACGACAATGTGGCATCTTTCTTACCCCTCCTCTTTTCAACTTCAGCACCTCTAGAGGTGATCTCCACACTCCACAACAGCTTTCTAGTAATGTTTGTCTGCCTCTATGAAGCTTCTCTTGGTTAGCCTAGTACAACTGCAGACAAACACATGCATTTTTTACCTCCATAATAAAGCTGGAAGGAATGTGGAAAATATAAGTGCGTGCATGAACTTCAAAAGAAACGAGGACACATGGAAAAGTGGTTTTTTGAAATTTTACCTTCTCTCTCTGTATATACATGAGATTTGTGGGTTTCACAATTTGTGCCTTTTTACAGAAAGAACCCGTACTCTTCAGCTTCATTTATGATCTGATTTCTCATCTCTCTTTTCTCCTTTAAATCTAGATGAATGGCAATTTGCCTGCTAGGAGTTCGTAAAATTTTATTCATCTACAGATTTGATGCCTCTATTATCAGCAATACATGAGAAGAAGAATATGGTTACAGGAACGAAGTGAAAATAACTTACAATGGGACAGAAAGCTACTTCATGTTGGGCATTATAATTAGCATCATTGAGTATGAAACAATTACTTCACCTTTTCTCCTTGATGACCTTCACAAAAGCCAAGCAGCCTTTTCAGGACAAGTTTGTCATCTACCACCAATGCTGTGGTGTCTGCATCTGCAGAAAATCCTTTATCAGCCATTTCATTAATAAGTTGCACGACCACTGATGCATCCTTGTGCTGTTGAGCAGTCATCCTTTTCCATTTGTCTGAAAGCTTTGTGTGCTTCATCTAGCAACCCTTCTTTGCAAACCCCATCGATTGTTGTAGTAGAAACCCAATTATTAGGCTGCAACCCTTTGACAGAGAGTTCTGCAAACAATTCCCTTGCATCTTTAAACTTTCCATACTTGCACATGCCATCAATCATGATATTATAGGTCACCAAATCAGGCTTCAAGCCACTATTTTCCATTGCTCGAAACAGTCCCATCGCCTGATCAAGATACCCTTGTTTGCTTAAGCAATCGAGTAAAATAGAGTAAGTTACTAAATTTGGGGGGTATCCATTAGAATGCATGTCCTTGAAAAGCTCTTCTGCTTCCAAAGGTCTTCTTGCTTGACACAAGCCACTTATTAGAGTGTTGTAACTAACTGTGTCTGGAATTAAGCCTCGATGAGTCATTTCATCAAAAAGTTGCTTTGCCTCATCTATCCTTTTGGCCTTGCAATATCCATTCACTAAGATGCTAAAACTAAAAACATCAGGCATGCGGCCCTTGCTTATCATCACCTCAAATACCTTTCTAGCTTCAACAACTTCCATCCGCAAGCAATATCCATTCATCAACGTATTGTAGGTAGCAACATCAGGCTCCACACCCATTTCAGTCATTGTTTTCAATATAACTCGAGCCTCTGAAACCTCACCTTCTTTGCACATTATATCAATCAACACACTAAAGGCAACTAAATCTGGCATTATATTACCACCCTTCATTTCATTTAACAATCCAAAAGCCTCTTTCCATCGGCCTAAATTGCGTAGACCATGGATTAAAGATGTGTATGTGACAACTGTAGGTAAAATGCCTGTACCCTTCATTTTACAAAAAATATGTACAGCCTCGTTAACTAATCTATCCTTGCAAAGTCTGTCAACAATTGTATTGTATATCACCACATCCGGCTCACAACCTACTACTTTCATATGCTCAAGCAATTTAATCACCTCAGTGGTTTTTCCTACTCTACATAAACCCTTGATTATTATACTATAACTATGTACATTAGGTTTACACCCTCTTGCCACCATCACATCAAACAATTCTATTGCTCGACCAATTTTACCCTCTATACAAAACCCATTAATTAAGGTAGAAAATGTAATAACATTTGGTTCAAGACCAAGTTTAATAATTTTCCCCAAGACAGAGAACCCATAATCAACATGGCATAAGCGGCAGAAGCAATTTATCAAAATGGTAAGAGATAAAACATCATGACTAATCCCAGCCATTTCCATTTGTTTAGACAAAGAAACCACAGTCTTATAATGTTTCATTCTGACGAGTGCTGAAAACAATTCACCAAACTCAACAATAGAAGGCAAAGGATTCGTATTAACCATGTGATTGAAAGCAGACAAGGCATCATTAATGTTCCTAAATGTTCTGTTTTTGTGTCTATAACTACTGGAAGAATGAAGACAGCAGCAAATGGGGTTGTTGTTGATGTTGTTGTGGAATAACAATGAGATTTTAGAAGGAAAAATTATCATACCCATCCTGATTTGGCGGAGAAGATGAAACCCAATGAAGGTTGAAGCTGAAGATGAAGTAGCGACCAAAAAGCTTAGCTTTTTCGTTGCCATCATCATCATCGCCAGTGGCAGCGTTCTCGCTCTCTCTCTCTCCCTCTCCCTCTCCCCTCCCCCTCTCTCTCTGTTTGATTGTTTTCCACTTTGTGGCCTGGTTTTGGCTCTGACGACTTCTTGATTCCAATTTGGTTTAGGGTTAGGCCCCTTTGCTGGTTTTTCGGTTTTAGGAGAAGTTATGGGCCTATTGCGTGGGTGGGATGCATATAGTAATAATCCAAACTCCTTTTTTTTTTTTTTTTAATTTCTCAAGAAATTTTTTATAAAAGCATTTTAATGATTTAAACTATTGTTTTAAAATCAGAACCGACCTACCACGTTGATGGAAAACCTGATTAATTTAGAGTTTGAATTGTTTCAAGTCCTTTTAAGCTAATTTAGGTTTTTTATTTTCGATTTAACCCGAGTTTTATTCAGAATGACTCTATATCAAATTTTAAAACTATAATTTATAATACAATTCTATTTTATAAGTATTAGCATGATTAATTAAAGTAATGGATAAAAAAATATAAAATAATTGTATAGATAATTTTAGAATAAATTTGTATTTTAACAATAAGAAAATCCTCACAGCATAAAAAAAAAATCATTGTATTATTATTATTTCAAGATAAAAAAATAAAAATGATGTATAATGTTGATGTTGAATATATCAATTAATTTATTGCTAACTTCGCAATATATTAATTATCATGACAATAGATGTATTGACATCCTAATTACAGCATTTACAGAAATCTCAAATCGAGTAATAAATACTAAAAATAATTTTTTTATCTAAATTAACCGAATATATATTTACTCTTCTCAAAAAAGAAGAAAGATGAGGAATTCACTTTTTGTTTTTTTATTTGGAAATTGTATCAAATCAATGCTCTTCTTAATATATTTTAGTATTTTGGTATCAAAAATTTAAAAAAA
>Ga0325400_1005239_pt1 | contig 12178 bp, 10 predicted proteins | sample PopdelMetagenome_2_FD_205662 | JGI IMG/M metagenome (GOLD analysis project Ga0325400, IMG submission 205662) | Populus deltoides microbial communities from Bellville, Georgia, United States - Xylem-PdKOR-R1 | ecosystem: Host-associated > Plants > Phyllosphere > Stem > Wood/Secondary xylem...
CGTGCTTCAGAACAGTGCCGATAAACGCGTCAAACACTTTTTGTGCGGTGGCAAGGAAGGAGTCGCTGATGAACTGAAAGAGGCCGTGGCGACCAAGTTCGCCAACCGCCAGGTGGTCGGCACGTTCTGCCCGCCCTTTCGGGAAATGTCCGACCAGGAGTTCAAAGCCCTGGGTGACGAGATCAACCGGTCCGGCGCCAACATCGTCTGGATTGGTTTAAGTACCCCCAAACAGGAACGCTTTGCTCGCCGGCTGGCTCAGTTTGCCCGGGTGAACTTCATTGTCACCGTAGGAGCCGCCTTCGATTTTCATACCGACCGGGTAACGCAAGCGCCGGGTTGGATGCAAAAGATGTCGCTGGAATGGTTTTTCCGCCTGATGGTGGAGCCCAAGCGACTCTACAAGCGCTATTTAGAAATAGTACCCATGTTCATTTTTCTCAATCTGAAAGAAGTTTTCACAACTGCAAAACAATCCAATTAAGTATGAAAAAAGCTATTGTCTGTGGAGCTGGCGGTTTTATTGGCGGCCACCTCGTTAACCGATTGAAGTCGGAAGGGTACTGGGTAAGAGGAGTTGATGTTAAGCATAACGAATACGGTAATACTAACGCTGACGAGTTCATCATTGGTGATTTAACGGACCCCCGCGTTGCCGCCGAGGTGATCACCAGCGATCTGGACGAAATCTACCAATTAGCCGCCGATATGGGTGGTGCTGGTTTTGTCTTCACGGGCGACAACGACGCCACTATCATGCACAATTCCGTACTGTGTAACCTGAACGTACTGGAAGCGGCTAAAAATAAAGGCGTTAAACGCATTTTCTATTCGTCTTCGGCCTGTATGTACCCGGAGTACAACCAGCTCGATCCCGAAAACCCGAAATGCTCGGAAGATTCGGCTTATCCGGCGGCTCCCGACAGTGAGTACGGCTGGGAGAAACTGTTCTCTGAGCGCCTGTTCCTGGCTTATCAGAAAAACCACGGCATCGAAGCACGCATTGCCCGTTTCCACAACATCTTTGGTCCGCAGGGCACCTGGGATGGCGGTCGTGAAAAAGCACCCGCTGCCGTTTGTCGCAAAGTGGCGATGGCCGAAGACGGTGGTACGATCGAGATCTGGGGTGATGGCAAGCAAACCCGCTCGTTCCTGATCGTTGACGAGTGCGTGGATGGTATCCGCCGGCTGATGCAGTCTGAGTTCTCAGGTCCGGTTAACATCGGTTCGGAAGAGATGATTTCCCTGAATGACTTTGCCAAAATGGTCATCGACATTTCAGGCAAGAGCGTTTCTATCAAAAATATCTCGGGTCCAACGGGTGTACGGGGTCGTAACTCCGACAACCAGTTGATTCAGGAAAAACTGGGCTGGGCTCCTTCTACCCCGCTGCGCAAAGGCGTTGAGAAAACGTATACCTGGATCAGCGAACAACTGCAACAGAAGAACGCTCAAGTACAAAAAAACCAGGAAGAAGAAGTAACGGCCTAATGGAACGCATTACGGCTTCCCTATCGAACCTTGAGCGTGAAGTAACCGCTCACGCTCAAGGTATTAAACAGGTTTTTCTGCGCAACAGCGATACGCCAACCAAAGTCACTCAGGTAGCGTATGGCCAGTTTGCCAAAACCGATTACTGCGAACTGCACAGCCACGCGACGATGGAAGAATGCTTTTTCATCGTCAAAGGGCAGGGAGAATACGTAGTGAACGACGAAACGATTGCCTTGACGAGTGGCGTGTTTATCCGCATTCCGGCGGGAGTGCCGCACCGGATTGTCAGCACGGGCGAAGAGCCGCTGGAATACGTCTATTTTGGTGTAGCGACGGAATAACGCCGGGAGGTGTTGCGTGTGATACGAATGATTGGCTGCCCAGCCATACACCCGCTGGTAAACGACCAGCCCAGTGCTAAAAGGAAAGAAATTTATGCTTAGTGAAAACGCCCTGGCGGAACCTCAGAAACCAGCATCCAAACCGATACTGAAGCGCTTTGCCATCAACGTGGCATCGCTCTTTAGCGTCAACATTGCCAACTACCTGCTCCCGTTGCTGACAGTTCCTTACGTTGTCCGGATCATCGGTCCCGACCGCCTGGGGGTGCTCAACTTTTCGCTTTCCTACATTGCCTACTTTACGCTGCTGATCAATTACGGTTTTGATATGGCAGCGGTGCGCAACATCGCGGCCAACCGAACCGACAAAGTCCAGGTAAACCGCATTTTCAGCGAGGTCATGGCCGGGAAAACGCTCCTGTTCGTTTTATCGACGGTTGCTTTCTGCCTGATTACTTATTTTAACCCAAAGTTTAGACCTGATCTTCTGCTGCATACCTGCACGTATGTCAGCTGTCTGGGTGTGGTTCTTTTCCCCATCTGGCTGTATCAGGCCATGGAAGACTTAGGCCGGGTGGCCATATTCAACCTGGTTGTCAAAGTCCTGTTTACGCTGTCCGTCTTTCTGCTGATTCGTCAGCCGGAAGATTATATCTACCAGAACCTGTCCATCAGCATCGCTCAGGTGCTGGTTAGTGTCGTGGCGCTAATTGTCGCCGTTCGCCGGTTCAAAATCCGGTTTAGCTGGCCGGCTACCCCGCAGTTGATCACCCGCTTTCGGGAAGACAGTACCCTGTTCTTCTCGTCGCTGATGATCACGCTGTACGCCAACTCCAACGTCTTTCTGCTGGGCTTGTTCAGCACGGCTTACAATGTGGGGGTCTTCGCGGCCGGCACCCGGCTGGAGGGCATTGTCCGTTCTTTTTTCGGGCTGGCACTCAACCAGGCTTTCTTTCCGATTGTCGCCAATGCCTTCGGGCAAGGCAAAGAGCAGGGCTTACGCATGGTTCGCATCGCGTTTTTCCCCATTGTCAGCCTGATGGTGCTCATCTCGATTGGCCTCTGGATCATTGCCCCCCTGTTCATCAATCTGTTTTACGGCGATAAATTTGGTGATGCCATTCCGGTGCTGCGGATTGTCTCCCTGCTACCCATCACCATTGGCATTAGTAACTTACTGGGTATCCATACCATGCTGAATCTGCGTATGGACAAAGCTTTCTTTGTCATCACGGCCATCGGCTCGGTGATTGGTCTGCTGTTGAATTACCTGATGATTCAGAAATTAGGGCATATCGGAGCCGCTTATGCCTGGATCATTTCGGAGACTTACATCACGGTAACGATGTACGTCTACCTGCGGTACAAAGGAATACAGATAATTCGCCTGGCCGATTTACAGGAAGCATTAGCCTTCGGCAAAGGACGGTTAGTAACCTTATTGAATAGATAACATGAAAACAGTAGCAGCGGTCGTTGTAACCTATAACCGACTGGAAGATCTAAAGAAATGTCTTGATAGTCTGCGGGGACAATCGCACCAGCTTGATGCCATTTTCGTCATTAATAACGGTAGTACGGACGGCACCGACCAATGGCTGGCTACCCAATCGGACCTGATCATCGTGACGCAGGCCAACCTGGGCGGAGCCGGCGGTTTTGCCACGGGGATCGATACGGCCTACCAGGCGGGCTACGACTGGCTGTGGTGCATGGACGACGACTGCCTGGCCGCGCCCGATGCACTCGAAAAACTGATGAACGCGCCCAACATTGGGCCCTGCATCAAAAACTCGGTTTCGGTCAGCAATCAGAATCACGAAGAACTGGCGTTTTTCGTGGATCGGCCCAACCGGTCGTATCGCAAGGTGGCGGATATGGAACCCTTCGACCTCGTGTACGGCGTTGCCTTCTTCTTCAACGGTACGCTGGTCAGCTCGGAAGTGGTCAAAAACATTGGCCTGCCCGACAAAAAACTGTTTATCTGGGGCGATGAAGTAGAGTACATGACGCGGGCTCAGAAAATGGGCTATCCCGTGGTGACCGTACCCAGCAGTCGTTTTTACCACCCCCCTTCCTTTGACCGCAACGGGATTCCGTGGCCGGGCGCCTGGAAACAATACTATGCCGTTCGGAATCAGCGCCGGATTTTCCAGAACATGCACGGTGATAAATATGGCTTACTGGTGTTCTTCCGCTGGTCACTGGCCGAAACGACGCGGCAGATTCTGAGCAAACGGAAGAATCGCAGTTACAACTTCCTGATCTACAGCGAAGCCGCTCTGGACAGCATGTTGAACAACTTCCGGAAACGTCCGGATAACATTCTGACGGTTCGGTTGTACCGATTGTTAAACAAGTAATCAGCGCGTAAAAGCCTCACCCAATGAAGGTTCTGATTGTCTCTTCGATGAACCAGACATCGCAAACGGGGGTCACAGCCCATTATAACCGACTGCTGTCGACCCTACCCGGCAGCGTTGAATCGGTTACGCTGCTGACGCCCGACGATGCACCGTGGGCAATCCGAAAACTGCTTGGCCTAACACGGCGCATCGCGTCTTTACTAGGCACGAAAGGCCATTTGTTTCATATCGAGTTCGACAATTTTGTCAGCATCTGGAGCGCCACCCGGCAACACCGGAAGGGTTCATTTGATATTATTCACGCACAGGATGTAAACGCGGGCGCTGCGGCTTACCTGGGTCTGAATAAACAGGTGAATAGTCTGGTTACGTGCCATTTTAACAACGATCCGGTCTACGAGTATCAGCTAAAATATACGCTCAGCCACCGGACCGAGCAACAGCTTCGTAACTGGTATAGCTACCTGTTTAACCAGAACGCGGCCTTTATTACGGTTTCTGAATACATCAAAAGTACGTCTTCGGCTTGGCGCCCGGAAGGCGTTCTGTGCGAGGTCATTCAGAACGGCGTTGCTTTTCCGAAGCAGCAGCCCAGAATAGCCCAGGACAAATTAACGATCGTTAACGTAGGTACGGTCGAAGAACGCAAAAATCAGCGTTTGCTGATTGAAGCAGCGGAAGCTTTACGCAATAAAGGCTTTACAAACTTCCAGGTTTTATTACTGGGCGATGGGCCAAAGCGGCAGGAATGGCAAAAACTGATCGACGATAAAAACTTGTCGGAATACGTTTCCTTCCTTGGTTTTCGCAAAGATGCTGACGCGTATATCCAACAGGCTTCGCTTTATGTTCACACGGCAATCAACGAATCCTGGGGATACACCATCACGGAAGCGATTGCCCTGGGAACGCCGGTCATTGCTTTGGCAACCGGTGGTATTCCGGAACAGTTTAACAAGCGTAAGCCGGGGCTAATTGCCAAAAATGCGACGGCGAACGAGTTAGCTGACGCCATTTTAATGTACCGGGACGAAGACCAACAGAACGAACTGGCCGCCAAGCAATTTGCCTTTGCCAGCGAACGGTTCAATTTGACTTCGATGATTAAAAAGCACGTTGCCTTGTACCATATCGTAGCCGGTCGACCGAAAAAAAGCGTCGCCGTTAAAACGATGATTGAGCAGTAAACAACACGGATCGGACTGTTAAGTTTGACCAATTATGAAAGACCGCATTTATCAGATTATCTTATTTTATCTTCTCTTTGGAGTCAACGCAATCAGCTTTGGGGGTGATCAGGGCTCTCCCCTGCTTGATAAGTCAATTAACCTGGTTGCGCTGGCCGGGATTCCGGTTATAATCCTTTTATACTTCAAGTATCCAATCAGTTATAAGATCATTTTCTGGCCGATACTCCTGGGCGTTTTCTCGTTAATCCTGGAATCGTTGTACCGGTATAACTTATTCATTTACTCGCCATTCGTCATTAAGCGATTCTTTTACTGTGGCTTAACCTTAATCGCTTATTACGTAGCCAGCAAGGCAAAACCGTTTACCTTACATCAGGCGGTTAGAGGTATCTTTCTGTTTTATATCATCAACCAGCTTGTCTTAGGGAAGATATTTGAGTACAGCTTTACGTCCGAAAGCCGGACAACCTCGGCGCCGGAAGCCTTTTACCTAATCATTCCGCTGACGTTTTATTTATCGCTTTATATCACCCGTCACAAGGTTGTCGACCTGCTGGTTGCGCTGTTCACGTTTGTGCTTATTGTGCTTATCCTGCACCGTTCTGTTATCTCGACGTCGGTTTTCTCGGTAGCCATTGTTCTGCTGCTATCTTCCTTCGGAAAGATCGCCAACAGCCAGATAAAAGTAGGTCGGACCTTCTCCGTTTTCTTCGTTTTAGTTATTCTCATTGTGCCGTTTTTAGGCGCTTTACCTTCCAATAGAACGCAGGCTTTTATCGAAAACATTGAAGGTATCATCTCACCGACCGAAGACGAAACCGGTAGCTGGCGCGTGGAACAGTTTCAGTATTATATGGGCAAGTTCGACGAACGGCCCTTCTTCGGCTGGCGCTTTGAAGGCTATGATCGCGGGGAGGTTATGGTTCACGAAGACTTCCCGGATAAAGGCACGTTTATTCACTCCCAATACGTCGATCAGCTTTACAACTATGGCTTGTTTGGGCTTGGGATTAATCTGTTCATTATTGTCAGTACCCTGTTTGCTATTTATCAACGGAACAAGCAGTTATCGGTTGAGCAAACGACGCTGTTTAGCTTTATTATTAGTGGGTTGATGTTCGCGATCTCCTACCAGCTTCCCATTCACTTCTGGACTTTCACCGGCGTGGGTATGTGTTATGCACTACACCAGTCTCCGGTTCGTTTTTCAAGAATTTTCCCGTCAAAGAGAAAACAAAGACCTCTCACACCGCTCGATTCGTCGATGCCTAACTTGAGACCCGCGTATGATTAACATTGTTATTCCGGTTCATAACCGTAAAGAATATACTCTCCAGTGCCTCGCCTGTCTGTCGGTTCAAACCTACCGCAGTTTCCGAATTATCGTGGTCGATGACGGTTCTACGGACGGAACGGCTGAGATGATCCGCCAGGAGTTTCCGGACGCCGTACTGCTGGTGGGCGACGGTAATTTGTGGTGGACGGAAGCAACCAACTGGGGCGTTCGCTACGCCCTTGAGCACCGGGCTTCCAGTGAAGAAAACTTCGTGTTGACGCTCAATGATGATACCAAAGTCAACGACGACTATTTGCAAAGTATGCTGACGGCTTACCACAAACACAAGCCCTGCCTGGTTGGCTCGGTCAGCGTTGACGTGGACAATCCCAACAAACTGGAATTTGCGGGGACGGCGGCTGAAATGTACTTCGCCGGGGGTCGACACCTCGCCGGCGATTTCAATTATGACTTCCAGGAACTGGTGAAAAAGGCGGATTATGTCGAGTCGGACTCACTCCCCGGCCGGGGTACGCTGATTCCAATGGAAGTTTTTGATAAGGTGGGTCTGTACGATTCGGCTCATTTTATCCACTACATGTCCGACATCGAGTTTTCGGTTCGGGCGCGTAAAGCCGGGTATCGCCTGATCGTAAACACGGGCAGCCTGGTGTATGAATACGTAAAAGCGACGGGTATTCAGGTGGAAAAGAAAGTCAGTTTTAAAGACTTTTTAAACGGCTTTACTTCCATTAAATCACCCACGAATTTAAAGATCCGTTACCATTTCGCCATTGCCCATTCTAAGACCAAGCATTTCTATTTCCTCTGTGACATATCCCGGATTAGTCTCGGGTTTTTGCTGCGGAAGATCCGTTTAATGAGACCGTTATAAATCCATGAAAAAAGTTCTTTTATCGGCCTACGCCTGTATACCCAATCACGGGTCCGAGGAAGGGAACGGCTGGAATTACGCGACTCTGCTTAGCGCAAACGGGTTCGAAATTCACTGCCTTACCCAGGACAGAGGCCGAGAAGCAATTAAATCGATTCTGGATGAAGGCTATTTTCCTAACCTGACTTTTCATTACGTCACGGTGCCGCAGTGGGTTGAAAAATCCTACGGTTCGTTAATTGGGCTTTATATCCATTACTTATACTGGCAATGGAACGCGTACAAACTGGGCCGGCAGCTGGATCAGCAGTATCAGTTTGATCTGGTCCATCATGTGACCTACGCCAGCATTCAACTGGGCAGTTTTCTGTACAAACTCCGTAAGCCGTTCATTTTTGGCCCGGTCGGCGGAGGTCAGCGGGCTCCGAAAGCGTTCAAACGTTACTTCGGCTCTTACTGGTCGCGGGAGTGGATGCGCGATTGGGTCAGTGTGCTGTTCCAATACATCAATCCAGGTTACTTGCCTAACCTGAAGAAAGCCAACCGCGTCCTGGTTTCCAATCAGGATACGCTGGCACTGGCTAAACTGGGCCGCCCCAGCCAACCCATCGACCGAATGCTGGATGCTGGTCTGAGCGCGTCGTTTCTGCCGGCCAAAGTGATCGAGCGGACGCCGGGGCCTGCGTTAAAGTTGCTGTGGACGGGTCGCTTAATGCCCCGTAAAGCCTTGGAAATGACCATCGAAGCCTTCGGGAAAGTACCCTCTCACCTGCCCATTACCCTAACCATTGTCGGTGGTAAAGGAGAAATGGCCGATCAGGTTCCTCACTATATTGAAAAATACAGCGTGAAGGATCGGGTTCACTGGGCGGGCCACGTGTCGTACCAGGAAGTGAAAGAGTTCTACGAGCAGTCCGATGTCTTTTTCTTCACGAGTCTGCGGGATTCATGCCCCATGCAGCTCATGGAAGCGATGGCTTATTCACTACCGGTTGTTACCCTGGATCTGCACGGACAGGCTGAACTGGTCGATGGCACCAATGGCATCAAAGTACCGGCGATTGATCCGGAACAGGCCACTACAGATCTGGCAAAAGCGATTGAATGGATGTATGCGCACCCGGCTGAACGCATTCAAATGGGCAAAGATGCGTATGAATTTGCCAAATCGCAGGTCTGGGAGCATAAGATAAAGCGCTTCGTCGATGATATTTATCCGGCTACTTTAGCGCAGAATACAGTCGGTTATAAGAAAGAAAATAACCTTCTCTAAGAAGAAGTTTCCAGGGTATAAAACAGCAGACTCGCCGGTTTAAATTAAGGCAGGAAGCGCCTAATTGTACCACAGACTCTAACGTTATTTAATCCGTGAGTCTGACATTCTTAAAAAGTAATACCTTATGTTCATAAGTATCGTTGCTCCGATTGGTACCAGTGATTTATTACCGGCATCGGTGCTGGATAAAAATCCATCGTATCCAAAAGGATTTGAAGGGGCTCCGCTTATTAGTAGTCTGGTTAAGGAATACATCGCTCGTGGTCACAAAGTGCTGGCGATCACGACCGATATTTACATGGACGATAATAAACCACCTTTCGTTTACAACGATGGCTTACTGACCTACATTGTTGTTCCAAGTCGCAAGCATACCTTTCGCTTTAACGGCAACCGCGTAGGGCGAGCCGTTGACTTTTATCGGTTTGAGCGCCAGCAGATAACGGCCCTGCTTAACCAGTATAAGCCGGACGTTGTTCACGCGCACTGGACTTACGAATTTGCGTTATCGGCTTTAGCTTACAATACCGATTCGCTGGTTACGGTACACGATAACGCCTGGACAGTATTTCACTATGTGCGTACGCTTTACCGCTTCTTTAAATATTTAATGGCGCGGAAGGTATTCGCACAGGGACGTAATTTTACGACCGTATCCCCTTACCTGGCGGAGTCGGTTAATAAATGGGTTTCTTCGGCTATTGCAGTTATCCCCAATCCGGTATCGGTTCCCGATTTAATTACCCGGCCAAAAGAAAAGCTCGTTATTGCCGCTATTATGAATGGTTGGGATGAGCGGAAAAACTGCACCAGTGCCCTGCTGGCTTTTAAAGAAATTCACCGCCGGCATCCCGAAGCGGTTTTGTGGGCAATGGGGACCGCTTTCGAACCGGACAGCGAAGCCACGCGCTTCTGCCAGGAGCACCAGATTGAGAACGTTGTTTTCTGGGGAAAAATGCGCCATGCCGATGTATTGCAGAACCTTTCGGCCAGTACGATTCTGTTACATACGGCGTTAGAAGAAACGTTTGGTGTCGTTCTGGCGGAAGCTATGAGCTACGGTATCCCGGTTGTGGCCGGCAACCGCAGCGGGGCCGTTCCCTGGGTAGTGCAGGATGGCGGTCTGCTCGTAGATGTAACCAATGTCACCGCAATTGCCGAAGCCATCAATCAGTTAATTACAGATTCCGCTTTATACGCCCGCCTTTCCCGTAACGCTGTTCAGAGCATTCAAAGTGGGTTTACACTTCAATCAATTGCCGACAAATACACTACTATTTACCAGAAAATATCCATTAAAAAAGAAGAATATGTAAAATGAATTGGCGGCAATTTTACCAATTACTTCTTTATAATTTAACACTGTTTTAAGGTATATCCATCATCATCCCACTTGAACGTATCATTAAATAAATAGTTATTTATTTTTAACGACCGAAACACCAATTACCACTTTTTTTGACCAATTTGTAACTAGTATCTTAAAATAGACTATATAACGTAGTTTAGGATACGGCTATTTACTTTCTTTAATAGCCTCATTTATTCAGCAGAATGTTTACTCTGTTTCACTGGACAGATTAGCCATTTTGAGGAAAAATTACACGCGCTCAACTTATTATGGAGACTTTTATTGAAACATCCCACTCCGTAACCAAACGGCGTCGTTATGATCTGGACTGGTTGCGGGTGATCGCGTTTGGTCTCCTTATTTTATATCATACAGGTTTATATTTTAACCACTGGGGTTATCAGGTGCATAATAACGTATTAAGTTACGGGATGGACTTACCAATGGTCTTTTTAAGTCAGTGGCGTATGCCGCTCCTTTTCATGATTTCGGGGGCTGGTGTATACTGGTCGCTGGCGAAGCGGAGCCCGGGAGAATTCATAAGTGACCGCAGTGTTCGTATTTTATTACCCCTGGTCTTCGGGGTATTAGTTATTGTTCCGCCACAAACTTACTTCACCGAGCTTACCAACGGTCACTCGTATACTTATTCGCAATTTTACACCAGCTTTCTAACCACTACGCCAACGCTGGATGATCCATTTCCGTGGCACCATCTGTGGTATCTTGCTTACATCTTTACTTACTCTATTTTAAGTTTACCGCTGTGTTTGTATTTCAAATCAACCAACGGAAAGCGCATAACCAGCCAGTGGGCAAACCACATGAATAAGCCTGTCTGGTTAATAGGTCTTCCGATTGTGTGGTTAATGACCGGAGAAATTCTGGATTTACCAGAGAACCCGCTGGCTTTTGTGGGCGATTGGAAAAATCACTTTCGCTACTTTTCTCTTTTCCTGTTTGGTTATCTACTCGCAACCCAACACCAGTTCTGGTTAGCTATTGTTAGTTATCGGCAGCTTACACTCCTGCTTGGTATAACGTTGACGTTGTCTCTCTTATATTTTTACTGGATGAACTGGCACGAGCCTGAAAATATAGAGATTGTTACGTTCGCTCTTCTAAAAACAACGAATTACTGGTGTTGGTTACTCGCCATATTTGGTTATGCGTACAAACATTTAAGTTTTACAAACCCTTTTTTAAAATACGCGGGTCCAGCGGTCTACCCTTTTTATATTCTCCATCAAACAATTCTGATCGTTATTGGCTATTACCTGGCTCATTTCGATTGGTATTGGCCTTTGAAGTTCTCCTTTTTGGCCTTTATTATGTTTGGCAGCTGTCTACTCTTCTACCACTTTATAATACGCCCTTTCCGCTTAATGCGGTTATTGTTCGGCGTTAAATGAATGCATCCAATCCCTTTACGATTACCTTAGTCGGACCTATTCATCAGTAAGATTTTAGCCCATCGACTAAGTTCTCTGTTCTACCAACTAACCCAGAAAATTTTATTAACTATGTTTTCTCTCAGAAAAAATGACCAAACGCTACTTTTATGCGTAACCATTTTTCTAATTCTCGCCCTTAGTTTAACGGCATCGCTCTTCTTTAAAGATCAGCGATTATGGATGGACGAGATCTTAAGTTATTTCCTGGTATCTGACCCTACGATAACGCATTTAAATGAAGCTATCGTTAGTAATATGGATGCGAATCCACCCTTATTTGCCAACTTATACTGGCTGCTGGGCCACGGTATCAGCCTGAATCCTGTCTTTCTCCGGGCTGTTACCATTGTGCTGTTTGCCCTGGCAATCGCGCTGTTTTACCGCTATACCACCCGGCTTATTGGCTCGCCGGTTACCAACTTCGTGCTCTTTACGCTGGTCATCGGCCTGACCTATCTTAACTATACGCTCTCAACGCAGATCCGGACTTATAGTTTGTTTTTACTGGTTACCTGCCTTTATTTCATCGCCAATC
>Ga0325400_1005240_pt1 | contig 12176 bp, 12 predicted proteins | sample PopdelMetagenome_2_FD_205662 | JGI IMG/M metagenome (GOLD analysis project Ga0325400, IMG submission 205662) | Populus deltoides microbial communities from Bellville, Georgia, United States - Xylem-PdKOR-R1 | ecosystem: Host-associated > Plants > Phyllosphere > Stem > Wood/Secondary xylem...
TAGTGTTCGTTAACGATGTAAAACCATCAAAATGAAAATACGTGGCAATTGCATGTTTAACATTTGGTTGAGGGTTTAATTGCCTTGATGCACTTGCAAGACACTGGATAGAATATTCCTTTTCTTTTCCTCAGAAAATTGTGTAAAATCAAATGTCGTTAACTTGACGTGACTGAGCTGTAAACAAATGCGAGCTGTCTTCATGAAACCAACCTCTCATTTCTCTCCTCCAATGAAAAAGAAAAAAAGAAAAGGTTTTCATTTCATTTTCTTTCGAGGTGAGACATCAACTTCTCGACTTCGGGTCGAGCTGTCGAAACTGAAAAAATTATCGGTACCAAATTAGATGCAAAGGGAGTTGCACGTGGACGCTGTGTCGGACCAATGTCTTTCGTGGCTCTCCACCCCCTCGGTACTGGGCTGTTTCCTTTCGAGCTATCGAGACAGCTCACCTGCGTACTGCCTTAAACCAAGGGTGCTGGGCCCCTCACTTGCGTACTGCCTGGAACTTGGAGCCTCTATCAATGAATTCCATCTTCTTTTTCTTTTTATTTTTTTTATATTACAAAAATGGTATGAAAATGCTTTCCAACAAGTACGCAACCTGAGGATTCTCGAAAATCACAAAATAGCTATTTCTGCCAGCAATCGTCCTGTAATTTAAATTCGGTTTTTTTCTTAGCTGAAATTTTTTAGTTTTTAAGAAAATTATATTATTTCACCCGTGGTTCATGACAACTGAATTCTATCTCACCATTTTTGAAACGGTCTTAATTAAATTTAATTAAAAAATATTAATAAAATCTTATATTTTAAACCATATTAAATTTTAAATTTTAAATTTTAAATAGAACTCAATCTTTAAAAATATTATTAAAATAAATCAACATTAACCCTCATAATTTACAATTCTAAATAAAAAAGATTAGTATTAAAACTATTTTTTTTTCAAAATATTTTTGTAGCTTTTTTAAATAAAAAGGATTTGAAGAAATAAGATAAAGGTAAGAAGGCTATATAAAAAGTAAAATAAAATGAATTTTATTTTACTTAAATATATGAATTCAGTTTATTTATTTATTATATTTTTTACCACATCAATAAAAATCTTTAAACACCACTCCAATCCAGTAGACTGATGCAAATTTAAAGGTCAAGGAAAGATTTTTCAAGAATTTTTTATTTATATTCAAATTAAATATTAATTTTATATTTAAAATTTATTTAGAACTATAATTTTTTTAGATTTATTTTTTTAATTTATTTAAATAGCTGCTCTAAAACGTAAACTACTTGGAGAAAATATTTAGTACTAAAATATGAATTAAAATCTTTGTATGATTTTTATTTTAAAAATCTTATGTTATTGTATTTGCTTTTCTCTACATCAGAGATTTTGTTTTTTTTTTTTCCTACAAAAATAATAATCGAAGCTTCACCACGTTTACACGGGGCCCGAACCTTCCAGCACAAAAGGCAAAAGGTAGTGGCAAGATAGGTAATTTATAAACTCAACAAAGCCTCATTTTCTCACCGTCACCACCTCTCACTCCATTTCACGCACTAGTTATCATTACACGAAGAAACCACTGCAAAAGCACACAACATCCCAACAGAAGCCTCTAACTCTCTCGCTCTCTCTCTCCCCGTCTCTCCGGCATCGGTTTTTTTCGACCGTTGTAAATTTCTTTACCAGGTAACCGTCACTACTTTCCTTTCTTGTTCTTACAACATTTGTTTGGTTCTCCAGAAAATTAATCAAAGAAAATGCTGTACAGTTTGTTGATCATATTCAATGCTCGAAGCTCCAAAATAAATAAAGATTATTATTCTTTTTTATTTTTCTTTAATTTTAAGTTTGAAGAGCAAGTTATTAATGCTAAGCTGAGTTTTGATATAAACTATAAAGCTTGCGTCTTTTTTTTGAGTTCACATTTTGTTTTCTCTAGATTTTTCCGAGGAACCAAACAGGATTTTGTGTGGCATTTTACATTTTTATCCTCGCTCCATTCTTCTCAACCTAAAAACTTCCAATTTTCATCAATAATGAGTTCCATGGCTAGTTTTTAAGTAATGATGGGATTATTGTAATTATTTAAGAGTTTTTCTTCTTCTTTTCTTATCTATCTATCAAAAAAAAAAAATTTTTGTTTGCAACCAGGGAGGGACTTTGTATATTTGCAAGGAAGAAGGAAATAAAGAAAATGGCTGCTGCTCCTTTCATGCATTTCTTAAATTTTCTCGATCGATCATAAATTTGATGATGTTATTATTAATTAACTTGACCAGAAACTAGGAGAGAAAAAAGTTATTATACAAACAAGTCTATAACAGGATCTTAGTTAATATGTAAGAGGTTTAATTAATTGTTGTTTGGAAACAATGGTGTTTGTTAACTCATTTATGCCATCTCCATTTATGTAAGAGGTTTAATCAATTTTTGTTAATAGATTTTATTATTATTTTTTTGTTTGTGGTGGGATACTGGGATGATTGTAGGAAAGAACATTGTGATCTAGTTTGTTTTAAGAAACGGATGTTGGATGTAATTAAAGGGGTTTTACGGTTAATAACATCAATGTTATTACAAATATTATGTGAGTTACATTTCATCTCTTAGCTGTTATAGCACGAGCATTTTTTCTTGTCTAGCTTACCATGGTTCTGTTATTCAACGTGTTATATTTGGCATTGCAACTCGCCGACTTTTCTGGGGAGTTATCGCAGCAAGATTGATTTTCACTCATTTATGGGTAAATTTAGTGCTAATTTGCTCCAAAATATATCAGTACTTACTTCTTATATGGATTTTTCTTCTTTTTTTTTCCCTTTCTCTCTTTTCCTTCTTTCCATTCATTCTCTGATTGGTACTTCATAGCTTTAATATAACCCACTAGGGCAAGAATACACCCCATCTTATACCATCCTCAAATTTTGAACTTGGAGATTTGGCAAGTTAAGATCTTCTTGGACTTAAACTTCCCCGCAGTGGTGCTTTAAGCAGGTGAATATCTTAGGTGGCACTACAACCTTTGAAGGGGAGGCTATACTCAGGTTTATCAGCATATGGAAGTTCGAGGAGCTTTTAGTTCAGATGGTGGAAAAAGCCATCGTGAATTGACCCCTCTAAGGCTGATCAGGGGAGTTGTATGTTTATTGGTGCTACTCTTGACAGCATTTATGACATTGGTTTATTGCGGCTTTGTGAGTGCTGTTCTGTTGCGACTCTTCAGCATACATCGCAGCAGGAAAGTAACATCCTTTTTCTTTGGCTCTTGGTTAGCTCTGTGGCCTTTTCTCTTTGAAAAGATTAATAAAACCAAAGTAATTTTTTCTGGCGAGATTGTTCCTGATAGGGAACGAGTTTTGCTTATTGCAAACCACAGAACTGAGGTTGATTGGATGTACTTGTGGGACCTTGCATTGCGGAAGGGATGTTTGGGATGCATTAGATATGTCCTTAAGAGCAGTTTGATGAAATTACCTGTATTTGGCTGGGGATTCCACATTTTGGAGTTTATCTCAGTGGAGAGGAAGTGGGAGGTTGACGAATCAAACATACACCAAATGCTTTCAAGTTTTAAGGATCCCAGGGATCCCCTCTGGCTTGCTCTTTTTCCAGAAGGAACAGATTTCACGTAATTTCTTCCTCTCTCCTTTTCCTTTTTTGAATGTTTTGACAAGGCTCTGTGTTCCCCCTCTGGTCAAAGTTATCAACACAGTGCATTAAATTTTTTTCAAGACTAGGTGTCCTGCCTTTTATAGGATTTCTTATTTAGCATACTATGGTGCCATCAGTAACGTTCTTGTGCAACTCTCATCATATTGTTTACATCTTTGAGTTCTTTGATGCAGTGAGCAGAAGTGTATAAGGAGTAAAAAATACGCAGCTGAACATGGGTTGCCTATCCTGAACAATGTGCTGCTACCAAAGACAAAAGGGTTTTATGCTTGCATGGAAGATTTGAGGGGTTCATTGGATGCAGGTAACTATTTTTTCTTCTATGTTTTACTGCTAATATTGGTCTCTGCAGCTCTTTTATGCTTCTTAAAACTTGAAAGTACTCCTTTGATTAAGGTATATATAGAAAAATTAACAGAGAGAAAAATTAGAAAACAATCTTTAGGAGGAGAATGAAAGGCATTTGAATCCAAAATGTACATGTATATTTTTTTTCCTGTGTTCTTAATCAGCCCACAAGGATAAGATGATGTTGTCTCATTTATATTTGTTGTTTATAGAAGAAATAAATGTATCTGAGCTCCCATAGTATAAAACTTGAAGGCTGAGCTTGTTCGGGTACTGGTAATTCCCTGGTTGGCTGAATAGCTAGTCACTTACAGGGATGTGATATTACACCTCTTGATTTTACTTCGAAACTCTTAGATCACTATAGATCTTTTCTCTCTGTTTATAGTCTACTTGTTTGTCTTGTACTCATTGCAGTTTATGACGTGACCATTGGCTACAAACCTCGATGCCCATCTTTGTTGGACAATGTCTTTGGGGTGAACCCTTCAGAAGTTCATATTCATGTCAGGCGAATAGCCCTTGGTGAAATCCCAACATCCGAGAAGGAGGTTTCTGCGTGGTTAACGAATACATTCCAGCTGAAGGACCAATTACTTTCGGATTTTTATTTGCAAGGCCATTTTCCTCATCAAGGAACTGAAGGGGATCTTTCAACAGTGAAGTGTCTTGTAAATTTTGTGGCCTTAATGATGTTGATTAGCACATTTACATTTTTCACTATCTTTTCATCAGTTTGGTTCAAAATTTATGTATCTTTAGTGTGTTGTTACCTGTCATCTGCAACCTACTTCAATGTTCGTCCGAAGCCACTTCTATAAGGTGGCATAGAACATCAATTGCAGGTTAATTCAATTTCATACATTCGTCTTCTAAGTTTTGGTTGCTAGAGCTTCACTTATGACCCTTCAAATTATCAAGTGCCTCGTGAAGTTCCAGGTTTCGAAAAGATATCCGAAGTTTCATGGGCGTTTATTTTCCTATTTCAGGTGAGTGGTGTAGCAAGGCTTAAAAAGCCAGTTGCATTTTGTATAGATCTTCAAAATTGCGCGCGCGCGCGCACGGAGAAGGATGCTGTAAGCCTCTGCTCATATTGGGTAGCTTAATCTCATGTTATGCCTAGAGATATTTATTGGTACAGGCTTTCAAGTTCACGTCACATTGCAGAATGCCACCTTTGTGTGGAGTCTGTTCTCCACTTTCGTGCGGTGATGCATCTTGATTTGCCACCTCAAAAACTTCCAGTGCGCTAGCCACCATGACATGAGAGGTGGGGTGATGTAGGATGGGTTTTATGCAGTCAAAAGGAGTTGGTGGTGATTAAAGAAAACTCACCCATGAAAGAAAACAAAATTTTACGCTGACCAGTTCATTTGCCATTTAAGAATCCATACCTACTTCTGATTGACTTGAATTTCCTCTTAAGATGACCTATTCACACATTGGAGGAAGTCTGATTGATCATATGAAGAATTTTCATCGCTCCCTAATTTTATTCCTTCCCATTCGTTCAAATCACAACGCATGCCCTTTTCCATTTCTTAAGATAGAAGTATCTTTGCCTTGTTATTTTTACTCTTGTATGAATCTTCTAATGTGTGATGACTTTCCAAGTTAGAAGTGAAATTCACCAGAAATTTCCAGTCAATTAAACAAGTCCCTCCTTTGTTAATGATGGGAGAGTTGTACGCCAAGTGTTGCAAACTTGCATGAATTTTTTGTTACATGAACGGACTCCGTGCGGTCTAATCTGATAGTATCTAGAAAGAAATATCACTCCAACACAGAAATTTCAGCCTTGTCAGGTTCTAGAGAGTTGTGTGAACATACTTTCTACAGGGGAATTGCGAGGAAAAGCCGAAAAAAAAAAGGAGGGGTGACTAAACTCAATGGGTAGCCTAAGAATGTCTTGTGTATTGAAGTTATTGAAACCTTCAAAGCAGAAAGAGAGGTTCTGAACTGGACAACAGCTACCAGTCAAACATTTTGAATAAGCTTGGCTCATTGCCATCGTCACTGTTTAACAGATAGGGGACCAACTTGTCGTTCCACTTCGAGCAAGAAACAGGTATACATTGAACATTTTACCAAACTGCTGGAGCAAGAAACAGGTATACATTGAACGTAGAAATCAATGGTCACAATGAAAGTAATTAATGAACATGAACTAATATTTGCCAGAATGGAAACTAATAAAATGTTGCTGCCTGAACATCAATGGCAGTCAAGTTATTACTTGAGAACATTAATGAAATCGCAATAATCAATCATACAAACTAGAAAATGGGTATTTTATAATTATCACAGAACACAATTAAGAATCAGATATATCTCAGAATATCAACAACTATCCAGTTGAAAGTATCAAGAATCATTATCCTTCTAGTTTTGGGGATTTTTAATGATCCGTTGCAGAACCACAGTCCGAGCCCTTCTGATATCACGGCTGCATGTATCAGCCTGTAATCCCAAATCCTCGACATTCTTCATGAACACCCCCAGCTTCTTCTTGATCTCCTCTATTGCAAGCTTCACAGCATCATGCTTAATTGCAAAGTCAGTTGTTTGCATTAGCGCTTCAATCTCAATCTCCAGGCGATTAATTAGAACCCGAATGGTGTCAAGGTCCTTTATGGCCACATAAGTACCAACTTGCATTGTGCTAATCACCTCCTTCTGTCCCTTCAATGCATTTTCATAATTCTTCCACATAGAATCAATCCACTTCCCCATTGAGCCTAATGGGATTGATGATGCTGCAGCAAGAGCAGCAGCAACAGGAGGGGCAGCCATGGCTGCAGCAACAACTGAGCAAATCAATACAGTAGCAAAAGTAGCTACAAATATTATACTTGAAACCTTCCTCCAAGCATGAATGCACTTGAGCTTCTTGTCAAGCTTATTCTTCCTAAGTTGTAGCTTCTCAAGCATCGTTATCTGCTGCCTGTACACAGATTGAAAGATTTGAAAGAATTCCTCCGTGAAAGGATCACCTGCTGCCTTGAAACTCTTCAGTTCCTCCAAGGTCTTCACATACTTACTCCCTCCTGCCTCACTTTCCTCTTCGAATTGCTGAAGCGCGACAAGAATCAGCAATTGGCTATCGCGGGCACGCTTTAGGCACTTCTCCAATGCAGCGCAGAAATCTAGAGTTTGCAAGCTATTCTCAAAATACTCCTCAACAAGCTCAAACAATTCTTGATTCTTCCATATGTCTCTCTTGCACTCCAAGATAACCTTAACAACCTCTTGGTTCATCTCCAACAAGCATTCTGTGACTTCCTTCAAGGAATCAAAAGAAAGTGCACGGACCTCAACACCGACAGCAAGAGTATTGATGACATGATTGGTCCGAGCTTGGAGGGTGGTGTCAAAGGACTGCAAGTCCTTGTCAAGCAGGCAAGCAGCCTCGTAAGAGCTCAATCCAGTCGTGTATTGTAAATTGTTGTTGAGATTGATAGAAGAAGATGATGCTTCAGCTGGCCTCTTGCTCACATGACCTCCCATAGCCTCAATTCAAATCTAAACAAAGCAAGAATTAAACACAAACCTGATTCAATTTAGTCCCTTCTTGCAACTTCCCTTTCTCCTAACAATAATGAAAACTACTATACCTCTCTGCAAAGAGAAGATCCTACCCCAGCAAAGTTATTATATATAAAGAAACAAAGACTCGCCACCAAATTACCAACAAAGAGTTGCAAGCTTTATACAACCATAGATAATCAAAGTCGACTAGAAAGTATCATAGACCACTACAAACTTCTTAAAGAGAGATAGATTCTCAAGGCTCTGAAACTGACCAAGTAAAACAAAAACCAGATAAGAAAGAACTACAAGTTAATTTAAGCCTTTGAACCCTTTGTCGACAAATCAAAGTAGAATATCTTTGAATCAACAGGGGCCAGTTATTAATTTGACAAAAAGGTAATGGGTTTTTCTTTTTAAGCAAGCAAACTAATAACATAAAGCAAAAGAGAAGAAAACTAAATTAGCTTAAAGAGAAGTAGAGGTGATTGAAGAATGAAGAAGCTTAAAGAGAATTAAAACCATCAAGGACCAAGAAATAAGGAAGAGGGGTGGCTAAGCTAGCGGTGTGTATTGTGGTGGATTATAGCTCTGAAAGATTTTAGCATAGCTTGCACGCATGGCATTATAAGAAATTGGGTCATGGAAAACGCGGGAAGCAATGTTCTCTCCAGCTTTATCTCTTCCTGTTAAGCTCTTCACAGTTTTCACGCGCAAAGCATCGGTTACCGAAGAAAAGAGAGACCTGTTGTTGACTCAAGAGTTATTTCATATCTAATTTCTTAATTGAAAAGGTTCCAAAGGTAATCAATGCCACTCATGTGAATTAAGTTAGGCCGTGACAAGGATACAAGTTAAGAGTTAGATGCTCCAATTTTGCAAAATGACCAAATTGCCTATTTAATTTGTTGGCTTTTGTGTTTTAGATTTTGAGGTGTTTAGAAATTATTTTAAAATAATATTTTATTAAATCTTGAAACTTTTTTAGTTTTAAATGCAATCCTAAACTAACCATTTCTGTTTTCTTAATTCTTTTTATTTAAAAAGTAAAAAATAAAACCAGAAGTGTGTGTACATGATTTGATACCATCCTTGACCTTTGAGTTTCGAGGCATTAAAATCACATGCTTTATTTATGATTTAACTCTATAAGTTTTCTGTCGTTGATTTAACGCTCCTATACAAGTACTTGTCTCTAAAATTACAAGAATATTGATCCCTCAGAATTTTGCTTTCAAAATAATCTTCTGTTCCTATATATTTGTGGCACATGAGATAACAAGAGAATTAAACAGTATGTGTACGAATTTTGATCAAATTGGAGCCAGAACCTAGTTAATTAAGGATAAAAAATCATCCAGTAGGTGATTCAGTGATAAAAACTTGAGATTAAGGGATTTGTTTTTTCTATAATCTCAGGTTTGAGCCATGTGTTTGCTAATATAATGGTCACTGAAGGCTTATATGGTCATTAATTTCAGAACTCATAAAATTAGTTAATATACGCTCAAACTGATGTGAACACCCATATTAATAAAAAAAAAATAAAGAGAGAAAAAAGCCTATCTTCTTCGTCTTCTTTCTATCAATATTTTTCTTGGCCATTTTGACAATATCAAATGTGACGCTTTACTTGATCTGGACTAACTGTATATGGTAAGACACCAGAACCAGAACATTGAAATTATGAAATATATCAATCGTTAAGCATACAAAATATTTATTTATGATAAATCGATGCCGGCCCGGCCCTGTGTTCTGTTCATGGCAGGTAACCTTTTTTGAATCTTGCAATTAGCCATTAATAGATATCATAATGTTATGATTTTTTTTTATATAATTCGAGGTGTTCGAGTCAGTTTATGTATATAATAATTAATTTTTAGATTTATTAAATATCTTATAAAGTCAGAAAACATATAAAAAATCATAATGACAAACATCCATACAAAAACTCGAATGTAGAATATATAAGCAGAGTAAAGCCTATCAAAACCACTGATTGCAAGCCAGAATGGGGATAAGATTAATGATCGACAAGAAATTTAAAATAATACCTGATTTTTGTTCTTGAAAACACAAGCAACCTCTGTAAAGCTGTGCTTCGACGTTGGATTACAAGGAAAAGAGCTGCTCTAGCTGGGTAGCTAGTTGAATTAATGCCCGGCAGCTCTGTTCTACTGAACCCTAAGCCTCGTCAGATGTTAACTAACTCGTGACTTGTGAACCAAGAAATTCAATATTTCTAGAAATGCATAAAAAAATATTAAAAGAAATATATACAATAAGACAAGCAGTTATTGGTTTCATTTTTGCCCTTTAATTTATTTTAAAAAACAACGTTGTTTTCTAACCGTTTGACGATGTTCTCCTGTTGTCTACCGTGGGTGGCGTGTGTAAACAATATTGCTTAGAAACAAAATCTGATTCCATTCATAAACAATATGTTTCTTTGAAAATCAAATTGAATTAAATAAATAATTAATATCACTTTAATTCAATATCTCTTTTTTCTGAGGAAAAGAAATTACAGATTCTTATTTTCCTAGTCGGACTCGTTTGAATGCTCGGATTTCATGTTCGTATGGCCAAACACCTTTATCTTCGGTTTTTTTTTCCAGGTAAAAAATGAAGAGAATAAACTCACCTCGTAATGGCTTAGGCCGTAAATTACGCCAAAAGCAGGGAAGTTATTGATGTAGAGGATCGTCGCAAGAGCCGAATTAAAAGAGGGATGGTTTTCTGGCGACAACTCTCGAGAAGACGCGTCACACGGTGACAAGTGTATGTTAAGCATTGGTTACCGCCTTTTTGAAACTTTGAAAATGGTTTCACGCCACGTCTCCACAGATTCTTGAAGTCACGTGCCTAGCGACTCCTTGTTGCTTTTCTTGACAAGACACCTGACATTATAATTTTTTCGCTTTTGTTTTTTTATCACACTAGTATTACATCCTCTGCATGTCTATCATAGTATCCAACAAGTATATATATAACTAGCAGTTGTTGGTAAGGAAGCAATTGATTGTTTGACTTATTATGGGGTTTGTAGATGTTGATGATTTTTTAAATTATTTTTATTTGAAAAAAATATTAAAAAAATATTTTTTTAATTTTTTAAAAATATTTTTTATACTTACATATCAAAACATAAAAAAATTAAATAAAAAAAATAAATTTTAATAAAAAACAGATTAAACCATCCAATCAATTACTCCCTAAATCATTATAGCTTCTTGAACTATGTTTGGTTTTAAATTTTATATATATATATATATATATTAAGCCTGTGTTGAGGAGTATTTCTCTTAAAATTATCAAATAGTTAGCACATAAATTTACTTGAAAATAAAATTATTATTAAAAAAATAATTGAAAAAAAAGTTCAAGATGATTAAGAAGTTAATAATGAAAATCATTAAAAACTCATCTCAAATTAAAAATCTCATTCGCTTTATTTTGGAAAAATATTGATTACAATAAGCTACAAGTCTAGTTTATTTTTTTCATCAAGGAAAACACACACTCATGCAAGTGATGGGTCACGGGTGTATATATTGAGATGACGAAACATAAATATCGAATACTATTAATTTGTTCAATCTCAATTAACTTCATTTTCTCTACTTTTTTCGAGTATTTATGATTATTATTAATCATTGTTTTCTTTAGATTTAAAAACAGTGGAAATTTAGTGCTAAATTGTCACGCAGCGAGTTTACCATTCTAGCTAGCGACCAATTGAGTTTTAGAAGATTGACCATCGATCTACACTCGAAATGAAAAAATTACCAGTTTTAATTCTTCTTTTATGGCAATCTCCCTTAGATTATTAGATTCGAATAAGATGACTATTATCAAATTAAATTTGTTTAATATTTTAACCACCATCTTTCAAAAAAAAATTTAAGTGTCAAAGTCACTGAATGGATAAATTATCAATTTCTAAAACGGATTATATAGTATACTTTATCTGTTGGGTTGCGAGCAAGTATTTTCTAGAGGTTTCTATTGCATCAATCTACCATTATGTTATTTATGTTGAAGACATAGACTCAGGGGTGGTTCCAGAAATGACAATTTCAAAGTAAACTCCCCATTCATTATTCATTAGATAAAAAAAATCACCAAGATTTCATGATCCACGGCTGAAGTTATTTCAATTCAATAAAAGATCTAGGATCGAATCAGTATATCAATGTCGATTCGATGCAAGATCTCTTATTGAATTTTTCATTCAATGAGCATTTTTAATATTATTCCTTAAGAGGACTCGAGTCTCCATGCTTTTTAGTTTAGCATGAGATTTTGAGTCTCGCGTGTTTATTATTTCACCATCAAAGCATCTTGAAAATAAATCGTATTTCATGGATATAATATCCATGTAGTGTGATGTATGGAATATTAACTTCTTTTCTTTTTAAATGATTTACGGCTTAATTAATTGATATTAATGTTGCTTTCTTTCTCTGGGAGAGGTTTCAGTTCAAATCTCTTATTTATAACATAAATAAATAAATAAAAACTTGCTTTTATTAATTTGATGATTAAGATCCCTTCCCGAGTGATTCTATAAATGCACTTTTTATATATATCGACATGCTTTATTAACTTTTTT
>Ga0325400_1005243_pt1 | contig 12174 bp, 8 predicted proteins | sample PopdelMetagenome_2_FD_205662 | JGI IMG/M metagenome (GOLD analysis project Ga0325400, IMG submission 205662) | Populus deltoides microbial communities from Bellville, Georgia, United States - Xylem-PdKOR-R1 | ecosystem: Host-associated > Plants > Phyllosphere > Stem > Wood/Secondary xylem...
TTGACCAGGGATGTTGATAAATGTAGATGGATGGAGTTTAGAAATATAATTATATCAAACTTAATTTTTAATATTTTATAAATTATAAATTAAATTTTTTTTAACCGAATGAGTTGAATATATCTAGTTAGATTTATATTATGAATTTTTATACGTTTGTATTTAGAGGATGATCTATAACATGAATTTTAGGTACTATTACACTTTTAATGTTAAGTCTAATTTTCATACATTTTACCACTATTAAATATTAATTACCCCCCAATGGCGGAGGTAGGGGGGCTGGCAGGGGCCGGGGCCCCTGCAAGAAAATGTTTGTTCCAGCCCCTCTCTTGTAAATATTTATAGGAAAAGAGCTACAAATAAAGTTCTAGTTAGAACATGAACTGCAGGGAAAAACAACTGGTAAACTACTGGCAACCAAAGACATATTTACACAACAATGTTACCCGAGAATTTCCCCTACAAAGAAATGTTTTTAATTTGGCCCCCTTTAATTTTTTTTTCTTGCTCCGCCCCTGACTCCCCCCCTCTCCTCTAGTAAATAAATAAGCTATTTTTTGTTATATTAAAGAAATCTAATCAGAAGACCACTGACAAGAACTTTTAAGATGAAACATTTTTAAATGAAATAAAAAAATACATGTTAAATATATAAACTATCAAATATAAAAACAAAAGGAATATAGGGTCTACGGGTTGGGTCGAGTTAATACGGTTTCAAAAATCTCGACTCACCACTTGATCTGTGATATTTATTTCTTAGGTTTTTTTGACTTCTTATCATCTGTAATATCCACACTATTGGACTTTAAAGGATCGAGTTAGGTCAAATAATGTAAATATTACAATTGAACCAGTTTTTTTTAAACACTCCTATTATTGATTACCTAGTTGGGTAGCTAGCTAACTTTAATTGCTCTTAATTTGGTTTTAATTGCTCTTGATCGGCGTGTGGAATGGTGGGTAAATAGAATCACTCCTCTGGCATGCTTGCTTATCGAGCCATGAGTTTCTTTGTTTTGATTTTGTTTACCAGATCTTAAATGCATTATAAAACCTTTTAATACAACAAATTCAAGATACATTGCCCTATTATAGTATGTGATATATTTCAGTTTATATATTTTTCACATTTCTATTTCATTCGACCTGATCTTATTCATTGCTTTTGTGTGGACATTATATAAAAAATCACACAACTTGGTATAAACAATAAAAGAAAACGGGTTTAGAATAATATAACATTAACATAACACTTAATTATAAGAACAGATTGAATATTGGTTCTTTAAATTACCTAGTCGCATTGTGATTTTTCCATACTCATCTCTAAAACGCCTCATGGCTCTCTTTTCATCAAAAGTTTTTCTTAATTGATTTCATACATAAATTAGATTTTATAATTTAAAAAACTAGTTACTCGAATTTGAGATTCTTTATCAAACCTTAAACTTTTCCACCAAGCATATATATCCATTTAAGATGGTCATAAAGTTGACTTTATTGAAACAATATGGTTCTTCAATGACCACTTTATCATAGATGTGATGAAACGAGTAGTTTCAACATTGGTAAACTTAAAAATTAATTTAAGAAAGTCATTTTCATATAATTATGAAACTTAAAAAAAACTCATTTAAAATAAATAACGTCATGAGATAAGAAATTTATATTGAGAGGGTGCCCTTCCATTACATTATCCATTTGCCTGTGTCAGCTCTATCAATAAAGGCATGCCCGATCTTTCCTCAATTGTTGAGCTTTGGTCAACAACTTCTACATTAGGTGTCTCTTCATAATTCTTCTCTAGATTCATAACACGATCATATACACTACTACTTGTTGAAGTATGAACACTCCTTTTTGGACTTGGACTTTGACTTGTTTTTCTTTTAAAAAAAACATGATACCTAGAAGGAAACAATAAACACAAACTATAAAAGCATACATAAAAAACATCCAACATATATAAATATTACAAATTCAACTATTTATTAAAAATGAATTACAATTAACCTACACAAACCAACTAATAACTCATCATTTTTTTTTAATTCCAAAATAACTTAGTTCCCTCAATTTAGAAAAATATAATTCATAATCCAATAATTATCAAACACTTTATAAGTTGAAACTTACTTAACCCTAATTGTTATCAAATCTACATAAAAATCAATTTTGCCTAGATTCTCAACTAAATCACAAAATTGACAAAAAAGTAAATGGTACCCAACTAACTACCCATTATTTATTCAATTCAAGAATAAATAAAATCAATTAATACCCTAATTATTATCAATTACACATCATTTAACTAAACCCTAAATTTTCAACAAATTAACCTTATATTGACTAAATAATCGGTACCCAACTAATTATCCATCATTTCTTCAATTTAAACTTATTCAACTTAAATCAATACCTTTAATTATTATTAATTACAAAATCAATTTCCCCTAAATTTTCAACTTAACCATAAAATTGAGAACAAATGGTACCCATTAAACTACCCATTGTTTGTTCAATTCTAATACATTTAAGTTACAAAATCACACTTAATTTTATCAAGTGATAAATTAAATCTATTTTTTTAAAGTCCCAAACAAACCTTAAAATACAAATCATACATTAATACAACAAAATTATTATCATAAAACAAGTGAAGCGCTTAAATACACAAGGAAATTACAAATGCTGCAAATTAACAAGTTTTAATAAAATAACTTAAAAAATAAATGATTAAAACATAAATGAGTGGGTTCGCTTGCTTGGTGAAGTGAAGATGGACTAGAAATTGAACTAAAAGAGGGAAGCTTAGGCCTTTGCAAAGATGTTACGTCAATATTGGTTGGTTGTGGTGGCCAGATATGTATTTGGAGCTTATGAAGGGTGTTGTCAGACTTTTTTAAAAGAGAAGGTGGTTGTTTGTTTTGAAGAAAAAAAAGATGAAGTTTATCATGATTAGAAACTGTTAAGTTTCAGTTTCTCTTAAAATTACTGATGGAATTTTTATTGATAATTTAACACGTCAACAATGAAGATATATATATTTTTTTATCGTTGTTTTCATATTAAATTATTATTTTTTATGATAAATAAAGATGGAATATTTTTTTGATGTTTTTGTTATTTTTTTAATTTTCTAGTAGTAATAATTGGTTGAAAGATTTTGATATTAATTGGAGGATATGAATTTTTGATGAATGAGGTTTGATAGTACAGTCTGTTCCTCATTAATTATGGCTTTAGCTCATCTATCAACGTTCATGGCTACAAATTTCTACAGAGGCAACCCAAGTTTAGGAGTTTAGAGAGTTTAATTTATTATCCAAATTAGTCAATGAAATGATTGATTGCTGCTTCTTGGAAGCCTAGCTTTAACTACTGTCTTGGAATCGGGAATTAAAAATGAGAGGTCAATGTGCCTAAAATTTTAATAAGGAGGCCCATTAAAATTACAAAGCCCGATAATTAGAGGACCGCATTAAATGCATAATCTAGTTTACTCTTTTACATGCATACTCAACTCTAAATATCCTAGAAGTTGGGAAATATATATAATAATTAATTAACAGTAAGAAAATATTTAACTACGGTGGTGAATTTGATTAATCCCGTTTAGACATCAAATCCCAGAACTAAACATAATTAAACCATGAAAATACAGCCTGTTCAATGTGATTATATATTGGCTTGACTGGTGGTTCTTAAGAATGGAAGAGACATATATATTCTTACATATTTGTGCGTGGAATGTAGTATTATTTAAACCATAATCTTATAAATTCATCCTATCCCACCTCTCAACTATTAAATCAGTACCTCTGTGATTAAAAAATAGAACGATATAAATTTATGTTGTCATTCATATGTTTTTTTTTTTTTCAAAAACTTGAATGTTAGTGTTTTTTTTAATATATATATGCATTTGTCATAAAAAAATACATTAATACACAAAATCATGACCAAGGTGATTGATCATTTGTCGAATCATTTTATTGGCATTTTATTTTTTTATTGAAATAATAAATTTTAATTTCAAAATATTTCAAAATTTTATTTTAGAATCTTGTATGGTATATATATGTTGATATTGCAATTAAAAGTCTTTATCTTACTATAAAATTATGGTAGTTATTTGTTTTCCAACTTTATTTTTACGATGACTTGATTTTATCATTTTCGCTTAAATAACAACATCCAATTAATTGATTGCAAACAAAAACATCATCTAATTTAATAACAAGAGGAAAACAAGTCATAAAATCCTTATAATACATATATGATTACTATGAAAAAAAATAAAGTCATAAATTCCGTTAGTAGAAGTCATAATAAAGTTATAATTATCGATGGAATTTATTTTGTCAGTAATTCTGTTGGTAAAAATATTTTTTTTATTTTGTTTTAATCTTATGTTTGTCGGTAAAATTCATCGGCAATTTATCAATGAAAATATTTTCTTGATATTTCTATTTGTATTTATCGATTTTTTGATAATGTAATATCTTGGATGAAATTTAGATAATAAATTTAAAATAATATGAAATCTCAAACGAGTTGAAATTTATTAAAATACCAAATTAATATACTATCATATCAAAATAAAACGAAATTGAAAACTATAATTTTAAGGATTTGCCGTATTATAAATCACTTAACGCCAACCCGTACAAGAACTCTAAGAGAATTGATTGCTCGTGTGTTTACCAAGTTAAGTACTGTATAACTTAAGCGAATCAACCTTTCCGTTTCGAGCATGAATTTAAGAGTTCATAAATTGACTGTAACAATTTATAGAACAAGAGAAAAGTCCAGTTTCCCAACTTTTTTCACATCATTTGTACTTAACACCTCTCTAACTCAAAGCCAGGCGGGCATTTTACTACCTTTCAGATTTTTCATTGCTCATTAAAGAAGTAACTAATATTATGTAAGTTCAGTGTTTTAAAAGTGGAATTAATTAAACCTGTGGGCATTCATCTCTTACTAAGAACCCAGTGGATTTATTTTGGCTTATTTTATAGAAAGTGAAAGGGAAATTGAGTCATTTTCGAGAGAGAGAGATGGTTGGCGTCTTTTGCCGTCTACGCAGCTTAAACCACGCAGTTGCAGATTTAGACACAGACCCATTGACACGTTTCGACTTGAAAAACCCTCTATTCCTTTTCTTTACTTTATATTTGGAAATTGCAAGCTAGCCAGATTATTTCATAAATAGCTAAGAACCAAAGTTAAGTCTATACAAAGTTATACATCACTTTTTTATCAACTGATCGGCGAGAAAAGAAAGAAACCTTTAGAGAGAAGAAGAGAAGGAGCTGACATGATTATCAGTCTTGCTAGCTAGGCAAGAAGAGAAAAAAAAAAACAAAAGAAAAAAAAAACCAAAAAAAGGGCAGTTGAGAAAGAAATATTTATTACTATAGAGCTTGGCTCATCGCATGTTTGCTTCACGCAAGCAGCTAAATTGGAAGGGAAAGGTTTGCTTTATCGCGTGGCTTTAAAGACTTCACTAGCGTTTTAAATCCCACCATTAAAAAAAAAAACAACAACAAACTCTAACCCCAAATACCCCATAAACCAACACCACCACCCACCAAACCAAACCAAACCCTAGACCACCACCACATACACATACCCTCGATCCATCTCTCTTCTCCTCCTTCAAATACAAACCCTGGCTAATTATGTGACAAACTGCTTTATTTACTTTCTTTTGTTCTTAAAGAAAGAGAAAGGAAATGAGTACGACAACAACAAACCCTATAAATAGCGGTGTTGGTGGTGGGAGCAGTGGTGGTGGAGGTGCAGGTGGAAGTGGTGGTGGTGGAGGTGGGCCATGTGGTGCTTGTAAATTCTTGAGGAGGAAGTGTGTGCCAGGCTGTATATTTGCACCTTATTTTGACTCGGAGCAAGGTGCGGCACATTTTGCAGCGGTGCATAAGGTTTTTGGTGCGAGTAATGTGTCAAAGCTTTTATTACACATACCTGCCCACAAAAGACCAGATGCTGTGGTCACAATTTGCTATGAGGCTCAAGCTCGTTTAAGAGATCCAGTTTATGGATGTGTTGCTCACATCTTTGCTCTTCAACAACAGGTAAATTATATTTCTTTTTAGTTATTTATTGCCATCCATTTCTGAACTTAAGAAAGAAACAGAAGGACAAGATAACATTTGTTGTTCTGTTTTCTTTCTTTGTTGAGGCTATTAAACACACCACTTACGCTATTTGCACGACACTTTTAAATGATGTGTTGCGGATTATTCAGGGTGCGAAAAAGAGCTAGCCTCATCATGTTTTTTTTTTTTTTCCTGTTGTCTTTGCTTGCTTATGCTGGTATATAGTCTATTCTTGAAATTCCTTTTCTGAAGCTCCCCTTTGTCAATGAGATTAGCTGTTTTAAACAGTTAATAGTACTGCTTTGACTTTCCTAGTTTTCTTCATTGAAATTAATTCCATGGGGGTGGTTTTAGTTTTTGTCAAACTGTATATGCAAGTTAATCCAAAAACCCTTTGCAAGGTAGCCGTGACCCTATATGGGAAGGCAAGTGTCCAACTGTTCCAAGTCTGTGAGAAGGCAGATTTTATCGGCTCTCCTTTGTAGCTAGGGATAAAGCAAGTATTGGGTTCTTAATTTTGTTTTCTGTGCTGCTGCTCCGCGGCCTAGGGGATAGTTTTGTGCTTTTTACTGAAAACTAGAACGCATTTTTGATAGGCAAATCACAAGCCACAGGCGGTTACTATAATGGCATAGTCTAGAGTGCGTGCCATTTTTCCTTTCAAATAGTGGATTTTGCAGTTATTAAGGAAATGGTCGGTTTTCCTTGTTTTTGGAAGCAACCTTTTGGGCCAGGGCAAGCAGTCGAGCGCAAATAGTTGGATTTCCTAATCAAAGCAGGGTCATATAGGGGTGCTGTTGTCAAATCATGGAGGATTTAAAGTAGTTGAAGCACTAAAATATTATTTTCCTTCCATGAAATCATGAAACACAATGCGATTTTTCTCCTTTCTTGTGTTTCATAAATCACCACTTGAATAAAGATCCTTCTCTCTTAGTTTAAATATATGAACGAAATGAGACAGTACCCTTTTCTACGTTCATGTGTTTGTCGATATTTTGATACTCAACTCCTTTATGGATTTAATTATGCCGTACGTACGTGTATTTTATGAAGAGATCAGATGGATTTAGTTGGGCAGCATCGCTATTGCTATTTGATTTGTCATATTGTAATTTTATCAAAAAGATCGATCTGATCTCTTAAGTATATCATGACAAATGATTGAAATGCATGAGCAGTTATTTTGTTTCAATGCTATACGTACAGTATATTTATATGTGTGTGTTTAAAATTTACAAGTGATTATTATTAACTGGATATATCAAACAATTTCGACAACCAGCCACTCCTTCTCGCGTTTGAACAATTAATGCCGAAGAATTCTGCTCTTAATCACTATCCTTCTCTTCCTTTGTCAAAAGAAATCTTTATTTTGCTCGCAGCACCATGTTGCAATGCACGTATTTCAAGCATCCTTCGATTCTAGCATAAACAAAGACAAGATGCTTCAAACTTGTGTCAAATGTTTATCTTTTCAAGTCGTCGTCGTCGTCATTAATTAATCAATTTAAGCAGTTCTATACATTTTTTCTTTTTTAAAAAAGAAAAAAGGAGAAGAAACTTAGCCCCATATATATATAACGTCATTATAACTTGATTGACATAAACTGTCTTCTTTCAATGTCTTGGAAGTTTGTTTTAACTTGCCAGCATTAACTTTCGGTACGTAGAAAACACTCAAACCTGTGTTCAATTATGGACACTAACTACAAATAATGACGGTTTCAAAATGTTGTGAGCTTTCTGGACAGTTGTTATGTGGAGATGACACCATTATTCAACTCTGATTATTCTTAGAAACTTCATATCAGTTTATTATTGTGCAGGAACGAAAACAATTTATAAAGCTAGATGTACATATGTAATTTTCCTCCCAAAGCGTGAGTATTGATAAAGATCAAGCGCTAACAAATTGATAGTCTTGTTCTCTTTTGGCAAATCAATTCTTTGATGAACAGGTGGTAAATTTACAAGCAGAACTCTCATACTTACAAGCCCATCTAGCAGCAATGGAGGTTCCATCGCCACCTCCTCCACCACCGCCAGCACTAGTGACGCCGCCTCCATTCTCAATAGCTGACCTCCCATCAGCCTCTTCTATCCCCGCCGCGTACGATTTATCATCTCTTTTTGATCCAATGGTGCAACCCTCATGGTCCATGCAGCCAAGACAGCTGGATCCCCATCAGTTTGGAGGCAGCAGTACTGGCACGTCAGAAACTAGTGGTGGTGATCTACAAGCATTGGCTCGTGAACTCCTCCATAGACGAGGATCTCTACCGCCAGGGTCCGTGCCCTGTAGTGACGCATTAGCATCATCATCTATCTCTAAATGAGACCGACATTATATTAACAAAGTACTTTTACTAATGGGATGCGAACCAGGGGGTTTAATTTCCCTGCTATTTCGCTGGCCATGCATGATTTGGTAGTTTGATAATTGATCGATATTTCTTTTTGTTCTTCCTTCTAGCAGTGAAATTCTTTAGATTGGGAGGTATGAATTAAAAATTAAACAATGTCTTAAAATTCTTATTCTACTTGCAGTTGCTATCTTAGGTAGAGTTCCAAGCTATTTGAAGAATTAACACAATCAATTTAATGTCATTGATAGCTGAATTTCACTGCAAAACTGTATGATATATACAGGGAATTCTTCGATGCTTAATTAATAAAAATGAAAACAAATACATGGGTCACAAAGGACGACAATATTATATATGCAGTGAACGAATTAAAGTAGTAAAGACAGAAATAAATGTAATTAAGGAGAACGCTTTTTTTAAGATGGTCTGTGTGTTTTTTTCTCGATCTTCTCTTACCAGATGTCGCGTTAGGGTATTTATACTTGGAGGAATTGCACTAGTTTGCATGGGAGCAGAGGCATAGATGACATTACACCATCCATCCTAGCATAGGAGTAATTGTGGGAATGTGATGTTATTTATACCATCTGCGTGATCACCACTACCAAGCTTAACATGGTGAAGTGATGGTGCAGAGGCAAGCTGCATCCTTTGGAATCAGGCTAATTTCTACCATATACAAATATTTTTTATATGTTATCTTAAAATATTTTTTATATAAAAATATTTTTTTAAAAAATAATTTTTAATATCAACCGTATCAAGATAATTTAAAAATATAAAACATTAAAATTTTAAAAAAATTATTTGTTATAGTTGTTCCTGCTGAGAACTCCAAGAGATGGGCATGTTGAAAAAGTTAAAGAGATATTGGCATTTATCGAAGATAATATATATCTTTTATCATGGCAGTGCCGTACGGACACTAAATTAAAAGTACTATCCTTTATATAAAGCTGCTCGTGTCTTTCCCATTTCTATCCTTCTTAAAATAGTCTTCTTCATTGATTTAGCATTTTTCTATAAGAGATTTTTCTTGCTCTTTGTATCCTTGACTTATCTCTTTATACAGATGGCACGATGAATTGTGATGGGTCATCCAGAAGACCAGTTCCCATGTCTTTAAGAGTAGAAGATCGACCTGACGAGGACCTCACTTATTTCTCTGATGGTGAAGGTTCATCTTCTCATCCTATTTTACCATCCCTGACGTCCACCGTTCAAACATGGAGGACCGCCGCTCTCTAAAGTCTAAAGGGTCTGTGCCTGGCCATTTTGCCCCTTTAAAGATTGAGTGGTTCAAGGCAGAGTTAGAGGCTCAAGATGCTTTATTTAGAGACAACCATATACCTTTTTAGGAACCAGAACGATGGAGAGGGTGTAGGTTTTTGGCATGTCTGATGCAAGTGCTTGTTACTGTGAGAAGCAGTTCTGTCTCATTAATTACATTTTGATCAACCAGAGTATTTTATTAATGGTAAGAGGAGGATTTGAGAGCTTTCTTTTCCTTTTGTTCCCCACCCCCCACCACCCCCCCCCCCCCCCCCCCCGCGGCTCTCAATGTGTGTGTATTACAATTTCTTATTTTTAAGCCTCTCAATCATAAACATTCATCATCAAGCGTTGAGAGGCTAATAAGCAAGAACACATAGCCTATGTTATGTCAAACGTCTAAGAGATGTCTCATGTGATAGCCTCACTGGAGAAGCATTATGCAATTACAGAAGAAAGACGAAGAAATATTACAATAAATTATTTTATTGGGTTTAATTATTTTATTTTATTTTATTTTATTTCAAATTGTTTTTTAATTATATAATAACGACCAATTAAATGACAAGACATCATAAAAAACAAAATAAAAAAAGATGAAGATAAAAAGGAAAAAAAAGGTATTGAAGCCCGCATTACATTGTGGGGTTGGACAAAAAGAAAATTGAAAATAAAAAATTATCTAGGAAACTCTTAGTATTGTTATTTTTTTCTTTTAGTGAGTAAATTTTTGACCTTCCTGATTCAACTTTTTACTTGATTCGAGTTTTAATTAAATTATATAAAAATTATTTTAATATAATTTAATTAATGTAATGGATCTAAAAACAATCTAAATAATTAGAAAAAACACGATTCGATCTTAAAAAAATCAAGATAATATTTTTTTAATATTGTAATGACAATCTATTAAATCAACCCAGATATATTATTCAATCAACTTAATGGGTCTAAAAGCAATCTAATCTAAATAATAAGTAAAAACATGATTTGACCTTAAAAAAACCAAGACAATATATTTTTTTAATATTGAAAAGATAACATATTGAATCGATCCGGATTTCATGAATTAACCCGTCAAACACATAATCTAGGTCATGGACTCCAATAATTTTAGTAGCTCATAAAATCTACAATCAATCAAATCTCTGTACATTATAAAGAAAACAAGATAAAAAAAAAAAACTAAAACTAAAAAAGAAGAAGAAGAATATATGAGCACGTGCATATCACCTCAGTTTTTTTTTTAAATTTCAATTTTAAATTAGGCTTGACTTGTCATACTTAGTACTTGTTTACTATTGTATAGTAGCAGCAGTTACTTTTCAAAGTATTTTTCACTTAAAAATGCATTGAAATTTTTTTTGTTTTTAAAAATTTATTTTTAATATCAGCATATTAAACCATCTGAAAATACCTAAAAAATAATTTGAAATAAAAAAAATTATTTTATTTTAAAAATATTTTTGAGACGCAAACCTTGTTTAATTTGATATAGAATTTCAAGCTAGTATATACCTTAAATAAGATATGATGGAATTATTTTAAAAAAATCTTATGAGCACCCTAACCGATGAAGTTTAAGGCCTTTTAGTAAAAACTTGTTTTTACTTGGAAATACTTAAAACAACACCATAGAAATCTGAAGAAACCCATTTCCAACCTCAACATCCTCTAATCTTTCTAAAAAAATAAAAATTAAACAAATTTTAAGGATCTTAAAATACTTTCATGATATAATTTGAGATGAAATTCCCTTCCATTAAGTTTCCCCCTAACAATACAAATATACCAAAATAAATGTTGCCGGTGGTTTTCTTAGATTTTTTTACAACTCTCCCTCGAGACTAATTATGAAATAAAAAATTAAACCCAACGAACCAAATTATAGTTTTATGCCCCTTTTGTGGCCAAGGGCTATGCTTCTCTCTTGATGGGAATTTGGTCCATCCATTTTCAATTGTTTTTTTTAAGAAGCTAGAAATTAATCTTGTAAAATTGTTCATTAATTTGACGCTCGAGTATTTTACAACATGACATTCAGGCGAGATGAACACAAATTAAAAAAAAAAAAAGAGTATATGAAATCATGGAAAACAAAACTTGGAAGGAATGAGTTGAAATGAAAAGAAGTTTAATGGCCGAAGTGAACAGTGATAAAAATATAAAAGATCGAAAATGAAAAAAATTGAAAATAAATAATGGAGTGAATATATATACGTGAGTGAGAGTATAATAATAATTATTTTTTAAAATATTTTTTACTTGAAAATATATAAAATTATATATATTTTTTATTTTTAAAAAATTATTTTTAATATCAACACATCAAAAAATATATAAAAAATTAATTTTAAATAAAAAAATCTTTAAATTTTACCTAATTTTTATTTAAAACACAATAT
>Ga0325400_1005245_pt1 | contig 12171 bp, 10 predicted proteins | sample PopdelMetagenome_2_FD_205662 | JGI IMG/M metagenome (GOLD analysis project Ga0325400, IMG submission 205662) | Populus deltoides microbial communities from Bellville, Georgia, United States - Xylem-PdKOR-R1 | ecosystem: Host-associated > Plants > Phyllosphere > Stem > Wood/Secondary xylem...
ATATCGTTATTAGTATATTGGTAAGTACTTTCTTGATGTCCTTATGGTGTGGTTTCGACTGTGTTGAATCAATCTGGGTAATATTATAAGCTTTTCGATGTATTATTAATTTAGTATGTAAATTCAAAAAAGAAGAAGAAGAAAGAACGACATGAAAATCAAAAGGGACCCGTTGAAAAGAGATTTGGATCCTACATGTCCGTTCGATTATGTTTCAAATTTAGCTATTCATTTTGAATTAAATAATCTGAATTATTGGAGAAAAATAAAATAATAAAGATTATGTTTTAAATTGTTACCGTTTATATATATTATAAACTGAATCTTGTCTATTCAATTTAAATTTAATATTTTATTATGTTTCCAAGAAAATAAAATATCTCAATTCATTTAAAGGAATGTCTTGAATTTGTCAAACCCTCCATTCAATGCTCGAAGAAGAGGTTGCTTGAAATTGGTTGGTGCAGATTGTGGAAGAAAGAACATGCTGCAATGCAATTTGCCTTACCATTTGTAAATCCATCAAAACAAAGAAAAGATACAGCAATAGCAATAGCAATAGTTATCGTAGCATAACAATATACAAGTAGTAATTATTCTAATATGTTACCACTACCAAAAATTTACTTAATACCAACAGAATTACCGACAAAATACTTCTATCGGTAATTTATAGTCACAATTACCGACAGATTTTTTTCCGTCTGTAATTCCATCGGTATATACTGGCGAACTACTTCGGTCGATATTTACCGACAGAATGACAGATGGAATATTCAGAATTAAAAAAAAGGGTGGTTCGTTGACGTGGAAGTTTTTGCGGGTGATTTTACCGACAAAATCACCGAGGGATTCAAAATGGCAGCTCCGTACGGTGACATGACCAATTCACCGTTTGAATTGCCAACGGAATCACCAAGGGATTGAAACCGGAATCTTCTTATAATGACGTGGCCTATTTACTGTCAGAATGGCTGATGGAATCACCCATGGAATACATCCGTTGGTGAGTCCGTCGGTAAAAGTTAATTTATGACCACCCTGTCGACCCTCTCCTCCCCTATTTCTCCTTCTTCTTCCCTATCCCAACTCTCCCTTACTGCAAACAACCAGCCCCCCAAGAAAAAATCTCCCTCTTCTCAGCACAACAAGTCATATTTCTTGAAGTTTTGTGGTCGCAACATCCGTGTTTTGATTTACCGACGAATTTTATCAGTTTTTGCAAGTAATTCTATCTTTTTAAATTTTAACATTTAAATGTCAATTTTATTATTTTTTTGGTATATGTATTTTGTTAGTATATGTACATGTTTTATTGTTATTTCTCAAACAAACTTGTAGTATATGAATGTATATTTTGTACTTGTTATGGTTTGTTTTAGATTTTATAAAATTGTATTTGTTTTTAAATTGTTGAAAATTTATTGAATTACCGAATTACATGTGTTGTTTTGAAATAATTAATAGCTTATTTAACAGATCCGTTTTAATTTTTATCAATGGTATTGTGGAGTTGTAATTTCTGTAAATTTATATGTATTAATTTGTATGGACGTTGATAATTGATAATGGATATTTAATATTTATGAGAAGTTGTAATTAGTTTCTTGGATAATCTCGAGGTATACCAATATTTTTGCAAATTTATTTACCTATCATAGTTAATTAATACATGTTGTCATCATAATTTTATAGAGGTTCGAAGAAGTCATGGATGATCATTCATGGATGTATCGAGATTCACCCCAAGGATTGCGGAGGATGAATTATTGTAACGGGGTTCAAGGTTTTATTAATTTTGCAACATCTATTCCCAGAAATTTTACCGCAGGCGGTATTAGGTGTCCATGCAGGAAGTGTCAAAATAAAAAGTATCTGCATTCAGATGTTGTAATGATGCATCTCCTATATAAAGGGTTTATGGAGAATTACCGGTGTTGGTATGCACACAGAGAAGTATTCGTTCGTAATAAGAGAATGAGAGAAAGGGTGGTTAGGTCAACTTCTAGTGCTAACAACGTGCATGAAGCAACAAATGACAACACTAATACTTACAAGAATATGGTTATGGATGCAATAAGAATGAATCAAGGTAATGTCAGTCAATGTCCAATCGTAGAAGAAGAACCTAATGCAGATGCAGCTAGGTTTTTTGATTTGTTGAAAGATTCTGATGAACCATTATGGGATGGCTACACGAACCACAATAAATTATCGGTCGTAGCACAAGTGTTCACCATCAAGTCAGATCACGGGTTGAGTGAGGCTGGGTATGACAAAATTATTGAATGGGCGAGAAGCATTTTACCTGAAGGGAATAGGCTGAAAGAGAACTTCTATGTTGTGAAGTCTATGATGAAACCCCTCAGTTTAGGATACTAGAAAATTGACATGTGCCCTAACTTCTGCATGTTATACTACCTTGAAAATTCTAAGCTGATCGAGTGCATGACATGTGGGCATTCCCGTTACAAACCCAGAACTGGTAGGGGAAAGACTCTAGTGGCATTAAAAAAACTTAGATACTTCCCAATCACACCTAGACTGTAGAGGTTATTCATGTCACCAAGGACTACTGAGCACATGACATGGCACCAATCACATGATACAGTTGATGGAGTGATGGTGCATCCTTTTGACGGCGAAGCATGGAAACACTTTAACAGTGTGCATCCTCACTTTTCAGCTAAATCAAGGAATGTGCGTCTTGGGTTGTGTACAGACGGATTCAACCCATTCGGGTCATTTGCTCCTCCTTATTCTTGTTGGCTGGTCATACTCATGGTTTATAACTTGCCACCGGGAATGTGTATGAGGCCGGAGTTCATGTTTTTATCTACTGTCATATCCGGTCCAAGCAGCCCGAGCTGGAATACAGATGTTTGTCTTCGATTGTTGAATGATGAGTTGGCATAGTTGTGGTCCTCCAGAGCTTTGACTTATGATATATCGAGGAAACAAAATATTGTTTTGAGGGCGGCTTTGATGTGGACTATCAATGATTTTCCACCTTATGGAATGCTTTCTGGTTGAACTTACGCATGGGAAACTAGCATGTCTATACTGCATGGAAAACAACAAGGCATCCACGCTAACAAACGGAAGCAAAGCTTCTTTTTTTTACTGTCACCATTGTTTCTTGCCACATAATTACAGGTACAGAAAGAACATAAAAGATTTCTTTGTTGGTAGAGTTGAAAAGGATGTTGCATCTTGATTAGTACTTAAAAGTGCATTTTTATAAAGGTTTTATATCATCATTTTGCACTTGAAGTATCAATAACTCCTTAGCTAGAGCATATTTTATAATAACATATCTAATAATATAAGATACCTTTAATTTATGGTAAATGTTCATCTTAAATGCAGGCCTATCACATAAATGAAAGGATTGATTGATGAGTTTAACTACTGAAATTAAGAAGACAAATAGAGGGCTAAGCTTAGAAAAGAGATGCTGGTTAAGTCCAAACTGGAACACTGTTCAGTCATTGGATCATAACTGGAGCTGTAAAACTTGGATTTAGGTCTACTCTATATGGATGGAAAGCTAAGACATAGGCCTAAAACTTTCATGAGGATTGCAAGATTCAAAAAGGCAGTTTTCAAGTACAAATTGTAGCAACAATGGAGAAGTCCGAATCTGTCCTGCAGCCCAGACGCTGTTTAGTCTCAACCCATATCTTGAGTTCTAGAAGTCCAAATGCACCGATTCTTTTTTTGTTGGAAAGCTAAGATAATTTCATAGAACTTTCATGATAAAAATCTGTCCAAATTCTGACGTTAGCTGTCATAACTCAATTCTGGGTTATTCCCTAAAATTCACTTTTTTTCAAAATAAAAATCAAAAAAATAAAATAAAGGCTGACAACGTGGAAAAAGTAGGCCGGGAAATCAAGCTGCAATTTTTGGAGGAAATTCAAGACCTAATTGTACCTCATTATGCCTAAAAATGGAGAAAAAAAATACAAATTCAAGGTTAAATTAAATAATTATTGGATGAATTGCATAAAAATTAAGTCCGATGACATAATTAAATTTTTAATAGGTCAATTTGATTTAATCATGGGCCAAATTGAATTTTCATTATGTTTGAGAATTAATTTGGGTCCAATTGAAGGATTTAATTAAGTGCAAGGACTTAATTATACTTTAAATGGGTCAAATTAATTTTATTTGGGGCTTAATTGGTGAAAAATTAAGTTTGGGAGCCTAATTTGGGCTTAATTAAGGAGCTTGGAATTTCAAGAGACCAAATTTAATTTTTTCCAAGTTAATTGATTGAAATTAGAGGTCAAATTGCAAGAAATTGAAGTTTTAGGGTCAATTAGGGGTTAAATTGAAGAAATTGATAGTCAATGATGTTTTTGTAAAAAGCGCCAAAATTAGGGGGTTTAATTGATAAAAACCGGGGATGAAATTGAAGAAATTGACAGCCAAGGATGTTTGTGTAAAAGGCGCCAAAATTGAGGGGCTTAATTGACAAAAACCGGGGGTGAAATTGAAGAAATTGAAGTTTTGGGGTCAATTAGGGGTTAAATTGACAAAATTCACAGCTAAGGACCATTCTGCAAAAGGCGGCCAACTATGGGGATTCATTTGACAAAATCAGGGGCAAAATCATAAGAAATTTGAAGTTTTAGGGTTAATTATAGGTGCAATTAAATCAAATTTAAAGAGGGAGGACTGAAATGAACTTTGGCCAAAATCAGAACTTTGGTACTGTTCATCTTCTTCTTTAAATCTCTGAAATAACTGCTCAGGTTACCTACTTTGCAGCTGCATTTAATATACCTAACATCCACCAAATTTGCACGAAACTGAACACCAGACATCCCTCTACGTCCTAGTATGGTCTTCATCGGCTCACTGGCAAATAAACGGACGTGGCATTACCCCAAAGAGGCCAACTCAGGTAGCCTGCAGTTGTATATTTGACAATTTGACAATGCACCATGCCTACTTTGAGCTAACGGTTGGGATCCTTCCTATCTGAATCAAGGGCTGAAATTTACACAGCGTAGACGAGATTACCCTCTTCCACCGCCTATAAATAGAGGTGGATCTCATGGCCTGAGGGAGGAGAAAATTGGGTCCAAAGTAAGCCAAAAAACCAGCCTTCCTCCCTCTCTCTGCTGTAGATTTTCTTCTTCTTTTTTCCTCCGCCACAGGAAACTAGCACCGTCACCATTTCTTCCTCCAGCTCCGCCTTGAGCAACCAGCACCACCAAGCTTTACCAAGACCACCGGCCAGCCACCACTACGTCTGTAATAAGCCACCGTGAACGTCTTTCTCTCATCTGCAAGATGTTCCTTCTTCCTTCTCTCTCCACCGTGTCTTCAGCCCCTGAAGACCCCGCAGACACCTTTCTCCTCCACCAACAGACGGCGGTGCAGCCTCCCTGCGAACCTAAATCCACACTAGTGGAAGAATAGCCACCGCGACCGCCGGTCCCTCTCCCCCTGTAGATTTTCTTCTGCTTTTTTCATCTTGCTCTGCCACTTGCCACCAGCTCCATCGCTGCAACCATTGGCAGCACACCGTCATCCTCGGCCAGACCACCACCACGCCAGGTTGTCCGCCTTCTTTCCCCTTCCCCTTCTTCTTCACTGTCTCTGTTCACTGAGTGAACAGTGGGCGTGAATTATAATTCACGTCCACTGTTTATGCAGTGGAATATATATTTAAAAAAATTCAAAAATTTTCAAAAAAAAATCATTTCAAAAAATTATGGTTTTCTCAAATATTTTTCTACCAATTTTGCATAACATCGGTTGTATATTTACACTGTAAAATACAAATTCGGTGTTAAAATACCCGATTTTCTCTGAAATATTTCAAAAAATAATAATAATATTTTGTTGCATACAGCCAAATTCTAAAAATTTTCCAAGCATAGTTTTCAAAAAAAAAAAAAACAAAAATTGCATCTTTTTCATGTTTTTTTAAAAACAAAAATTTCAAAAATGGATATCATAATCAATTTATAATCATCCACTAGGGTTTGGCTAAAATATCAAAAATATTTTTCCAATCTTTTTTTTAGGATCCGAATGTGGACTTTAATATTTTTGGGGTGTAAAATTACACGATAAAGTACACCCTTAAGTATTAAAGATACAAGGTGTAAAAATACGATGCTAAAATTCAGACTTTAAAACTGTTAGGATTTGACCTAATAAGGTAGAGACTCTCTTATGAAGAGAAATCTGCCTTGAGCCTTAGAAAAGACCAGCGAATAGAAATCTGACTTAGAAAAAACAATCAAACAATAATGCAACTTAACTTAGGTAGGGTGCTTTGGGGTGATGCGTCTTCCCCTTGCACAACCAGTCCCTTACCCAGACTCTCACAGACCATAGGTTCTTAGTGACCATAATACTAGGTGGCAACTCCTAAACCTTAATCATAATTTTATGATTAAATAGAAAAACTCTTCCCAATACACAACATCTTCACACAGGAGGCACGATAAAAGCCTCTGCTGTCGCCAGACGATGTCGCGCTGGCGCTTGCACCCCCGCGACATTAGCAATGATGTTTTGTTCAAACAAGAAGATAAAGATTGTCACCAAGTCAAGATGTGGCCACCCACTCAACAATTAGTCATCAAATCAATAGTTTCAAATTTTGGCCTACAAAAGGAGGCATTTGCCATGCATTTAGGCATCTTGGTTGTTTAGATCAAGATTTTGCTCTTGCTCTTTTTCTTTGTATTTTGTAATGTTCAAGTTTTATTCCATGTTATATTTTCCTTAATCTCTTGTTTATGGTTTTCATTTCCTTTACTATACTTATATAATTATGATCTTTTCTTGTTTATCTATGTTTCTTTTCTTTATTATGTTTAGCTAAGTTCATTATGTCAAGGTGAAAAGGTTTCAGTAATGGTGTTAGGATAAGTATAATATAAACTCAATATGAACTTCAATGCTTGTATCCTAAACAACTTCCTGTTAACATGTCTTATCATTTTTATCTTATTAATTCTTAATACCTTACTTGTTAAATGGTTAATCTAGATTTGTGTTGTATAACACTTGGTACAACAAATGCTTGACACTTTCATAGCCAACCGTATGGTATAACCTACACCTGTGCTATGAAAGGAACTTGATTTGTTGTTAACATAAGTTAACATCAAGAATTCCTGACAATATTTAAAAGTTTGGTGTTACTTAAATAAGATAATTAATATGATCATGTTAATAATTTATAATGAGCTATCAATGACAAATCATCCGATTGGAACCTCCTTTGTGTGTGGTGAAGAATTGCATGAGTATGGTGACATTGTGTTTGGTCTTCAATCAGGTAAGCAGAAGTTTCCTGGTTTTGGTTTGACCCATAATTGGGTAAAGCGAAGTATCTTTTGGGAGCTTTCTTATTGGAAGACCAATCAGCTCTGCCATAACATTGACGTCATGCACTTTGAAAAGAACATGTTTGAGAACATTTTCAACATCGTCATAGATGTGAAGGGGAAGACAAAGGACAACATCAAGGCTAGATTGGATATAGCTTTGTTCTGTAACCGTAAAAATACGGAGTTGGTTTGTGATGAGTCACGGGTCGCAAAACCAAGAGCAAGCTTCATGTTAGAGAAAAACACACAACTACTAGTCTACAAATGGCTTAAGAGTCTGCGTTTTCCCGATGAACATGCCTCGAACATATCAAGACTAGTTAATACGGAGGAATGTATATTGTATGGAATGAAGAGTCATGACTGCTACGTGTTTATACAAACACTTATCCAATTAGCTTTTCATGATTTGTTGCTAAAGGGGATATGAGATGCAGTCACGAAGATCAGTTATTTCTTTAGAGATATATGTTCCAACAAGTTGAATGTTGATCACATTGAGAGGCTTGAAACGAATATCGTCGAGACACTATGCAAACTTGAGATGATATTCCCTCAATCATTTTTTGACTTAATGAATCTCCCCATACATCTACCTTTCGAGGCAAAAGTTGGAGGACCGATCTAGTATAGATGGATGTACCCATTCAAATGGTTAGATATTATAGTTGCAATGTAATTCATTTATAAAAGTATTTTCTTTGTTTTTGTTAATTGAAAATATTTGATTAATTCAATGCAGGTACTTGTTCAATCTCAAGAAAAAGGTTGAGAATAAGGCGAATATTGAGGCTTCGATATGTGAGGCCTATATTGTTTAGGAGATCTCAACTGAGAATGAGAATCAATTGCGTTCCATGACATAATGATTTCGGTGAAGTGCCTTCCAGTGGGAACTTATCAATATTTTCCAATCCTGGATGACCCACACCTAAAAATGTCGTAAGAGGAAGATATTTGTCAGAAATATAGTTCAAACAAGCACACAATTATGTTCTATTTAACTGTGATGAGCTGAGACCTTTTATTCAGTAAGTATATATATGTGTACTACTAATTAAACTTTGTTAATAATATACTATTTATATATTATAATATCATACACTCATTATCACTTGCAGGCAACATCGACAATATTTGTTGTCCAATAACTCACAGCTGATCGAATCCCAGATCTTTCAATTACAAGAAAAACAATTTACCACGTGGTTCAGAACACATGTAAGTACTATCACAAACTCATTATCACTTGCAAAATCATTGTATACATGTCATTACGAGATTCTCATTTACTGTTCATTGATGTACATTACTTACAAGGTTTATTAAATAGGAAGGAGTGCTGCTAAGTTACTGTCTTCACTAAGAAAAGAGATGTTGGTTCAATGCAAACTAGAATACTGTTCGGTAATTGGGTCATATCTGAAGCTGTAGATCTCGGTATAGGTCTGTCTTATATGGATGGAAAGCTAAGACATAGGCCAAAAACTTTCATGGGGAGTCTAAGATTTAAAAAGGCCGTTTTCAAGTCCAAATTGTAGCAACAACGGAGAAGTTTGAATCTGTCCTGCAGCCTAGACACTGTTCAGTGTTCAGCCCATATCTCGAGTTTTAGAAGTCCAAATGACCTCAACGTTTTTTCCTCGAAAGCTGAGACAATTTTCTAAAACTTTCATGTTTAAGTCTGTTCAAATTATGACGTTATCAATGACATTTTTGGCAGACAAGAAGATAAGGATTGTCACCAAGTCAAGATGTGGCCACCCACTTAACAATTAGTCGACAAATCAATAGTTTTGAATTTTGGCCTATAAAAGGAGGCATTTGCCATGTATTTAGGCATCTTGGTTTTTAGATCAAGATCATGCTCTTGCTCTCTCTTTATATTTTGTAATGCTTAAGTTTTGCTTATATTAATCTCTTGCTTATGCTTTTCATTTCCTTTCCTTATTTATTTATGTTTCTCTTTCATTATGTTTAACTAAGTTTATCATGTCAAGGTGAAAAGGTTACTCTAATGGTGTAAGAATAAGTATAATATAAACTCAACATGGACCTTAATGTTTGATACTAACATGTTTTATATTTGTTATCTTGTGCACTTTTAATACTTTGCTTGTTAAATGGTTAATCTAGATTTATGTTGTATAACTCTTGGTACAACAAATACTTGGCACTTTCATAGCCCAACCGTATGGTATAACCGACACCTGTGCTATGAATGGAACTTGATTTGTTGTTAAGATAAGTTATAATCATGAATGCCTCACAATATTTACAAGTATTAACATTATTCGAATAAGATAACTAATGTAATCATGTTAACAATTTATAATCCGATTGGAACCTCCTTTGTGTGTGGTTTTCAGTTGAGTAATAAAAAGAGTTTATATTATACTTGTTTGAAATACCATTAGTGGATCCTCTAACTTTGACAATTATTTTATCCTTGTTTAATCCTTACATCAATATCACATCTCAAAGCTCTCTTTAACTTGTTGTTGTTGTTGTTGTTTATAATTTATATAGTTAACCTCCCTATGGTTCGACCCCGGTCTTACCGAGTTATTTATTACTTTGACACTCCTACACTTGGGAGAAGACATCAATCTTTTAGTCGTGTCAAGTTTTTGGCGCCGTTGCCAGGAAGGTAAATTCTTGTACAAATTATAATATTTATTTTATTTTCTCTTTTCACTTTTCATTTTATCTAACTTTTGTTTCCTTTTCTTTTCTTTTCTTCCTTTTATTCTCTTCCTACACGTGCATGAGAGTTTGGTCACGTATATTAAGTGGTAGACTTTGTAGGATATCCTCATCTTTTTAAAAAAATATGGCCGAAAAAGATAATCAGTCGCTTAATAATGGGAATAATGAGAATAATCATGTAAGAACACTTAGAGACCACATGAATCCCACAAGAACAAGTGCACTCTCATCCATAGTTTTTCCTCCTGATACATCTCATTTTAATTTTAAGTCAGGCATTATTTAACTTTTACCTTCTTTTCATGGCTTAGATTTAGAAAATCCATACTTGCATTTAAGGGAATTTAAGGAGGTCTGTAACACCTATAATGACTCAAATTGTAGCATGAACACCATCAAGTTAAAGCTTTTTTCTTTTTCATTAAAAGATAAAGCTAAAACATGGTTACAAAATTTGAGACCGGATCCATTCGTGCTTGGGATGAAATGCAACAACAATTTTTAAAGAAGTTTTTTCCATCTCACATAACAAACTCTTTCAAAAGACAAATCATCACTTTCACTCAAAAACCAGGCGAAACGTTTTACCAATGTTGGGATAAGTATCGAGACTTGCTTAATACTTGCCCTCATCATGGTTTTGAAACATAGAGATTGGTTTCACATTTTTATGAAAGGTTAACTCCTAGAGATATGCAAATGGTTGAATTGATGTGCAATGAAACTTTTAAAGATAAAGACCTTAATGAAGCAATGGAGTACCTAGACTTGCTAACTGAAAATGCTCAAAACTGAGACACTCCAGGCACTTATGAGGCACCAAGTAAAACTCAATCTCATATATCTAGTGGAGGTATGTACAACCTTAGGGAAGATCATGACCTCCAAGCCAAGTTTGCATCTTTAATTAGAAAAGTCGAAGCACTAGAATTAAAAAAGAGTGGTCAACTAAAATCTGTTCAAGACATTGTGTGTCAAATCTATGAAATTAATGAACATTCAACCAATGACTGTCCAACTTTGCCTTCTTTTAAGGAATGTCTCCATGAACAAGCCCATGCTTTAAACAGTTTCCAAAGGCCCAATCATAACCCATATTCGCAAACATACAATCTTGGTTGGAGAAATCACCCAAATTTTAATTGGAAGAGTGATAACAATAATGCACAAACTTCACTACCACCATTTCAAGCACACCATAATTTCCAAAATTCTCATGGATATGCACCTTCTTATGCTCCACCTCCTAGAAGAAATCTTGAGGAAACATTGCATGCATTCATTGAAAAGCAAGAAACAATCAACACTTAACTTGCTCAAAGCATGATAGATTTTAAAGATACTCTTGCAAAATTGATATTTGCTCTTAGTTTTCAAGAGAAATGTAAGTTTCCATCTCAACCATAACAAAATCCAAAAGGGCAATACAATGCAAATGCAAGTAGTTTTGGAAGCCAAAACATGAATCAAGTCAAATCAGTCATCACTCTTTGCAGTGGTAAGGTTATTGACAAACCCATTCTTGAACCTTGTGAGAAAGATGATGAGTCAATCTCTGAGGGTAAGGAAGGGGTTGAATCTGAACATTGTAAAAAAAAAAAGGGATTCCCCGCCAGCACTTCCATTTCCTCATGCTATGATCAAACAAAGGAAAGTCAATCACAACTCTGAAATCTTTGAAACTTTCAAGCAGGTAAGGATCAATATACCTTTCCTGGATGCTATTAAATAGGTTCCTTCTTATGCTAAATTTTTAAAAGATCTGTACACCGTAAAGAGAAAACTGAATGTGAAAAAGAAAGCCTTTTTAGCCAAACAAGTAAGTGCCATTCTTTAGAACAATAATGCTTTGAAATATAAAGACCCTGGTTGTCCTACAATTTCTTGCTTTATTTTAAAACATAAAATTGAAAGAGCTTTACTTGATCTTGGAGCTAGTGTGAATTTACTTCCATATTCGGTTTTTCAAAGTCTCAATCTAGGTGAGTTAAAACCAACTTCTGTAACTCTTTTACTTGCCGATAGATCTGTAAAAGTGCCTAAAGGAATAGTTGAAGATGTGTTTGTACAAGTTGATAAATTCATTTATCCTATG
>Ga0325400_1005248_pt1 | contig 12164 bp, 10 predicted proteins | sample PopdelMetagenome_2_FD_205662 | JGI IMG/M metagenome (GOLD analysis project Ga0325400, IMG submission 205662) | Populus deltoides microbial communities from Bellville, Georgia, United States - Xylem-PdKOR-R1 | ecosystem: Host-associated > Plants > Phyllosphere > Stem > Wood/Secondary xylem...
CCAGGGATTGCATCTCCATTTTTCACCTCTCTAAAAATCTAGGGATTCAAAGACCTTCACAAATAATATCTAGCCACATCCCCTGGAAATATCCAGTCACATCCTTTCTCGATAAATAATCTTTCGTAGCTCCTGGTGAAAAATTTAACTATTGCTGTAGTTGGTTACAGTAGTTTATATGCTGCTGGGTGTTTTATGACTTAGTGGCATAGTTATCAACCCCAGCCACGGTCCCGGGTTTTATGGGTCAATCCGGGTTAATTTAAAAAAATTAAAAAAAAAATTAATGTGAATATAGGCTATACATACATGTTATAAATAATATAATTTAAAAGAATATTTTAAAATTTTTTTTGTTATATCCAAAACTATTCTAATAGAAAATTTTTTGTTTCACTAAAAATAATAGGATAAATTTGTTTAATTTTCTACATAAGGATTAATCTAGTTCAATTAAATCAATGTAAGGATAAAAAAATTTATTATAGTTTTAAAACTTGACCCGAGACAAGATCCAGGTCACAGGTCGGGTTGATTATTGACTTGGGTCAATGGTAAGAATAAAAATAATTATTATTAGTCTTAAAAAATTCAAGGACGGGTCGAGTTGATCATTAACCTGAATTAACATAAAAATAAAAATATTTATTATCATAATTTTAAAACTTAACTCAGGAATTAGCCCGGGACCAGGATCGAGTTACAAGTTAGGTTGATCATTGACTCGAGTTAACATAATAATATAAATTATTATTATTATAGTTTTAAAACCAGACATCAAAATTAACTCAAGGTCAGGCCTAGATCACGATTCAAGTTGACCATTGATACTAGTCAATATAAGAATAAAAATAATAATTATTATAATTTTAAAACTCGAGAGTTAATTTGGGTCAAAGCTAAATTGACCATTAACTTGAGTCCACATAAAAAAAATAATTATTATACTTTTAAAATCCTGCTCAAGGATTGACCCGAAGCACTACTCTAGTCATGGATTGAGTGGATCATTAATCCGAATCAACATAAAAATATAAATAATTATTATTATAGTTTTAAAATTCAACTAAGAAAACATAAAAATATAAATAATTATTATTATAGTTTTAAAATTCAACTAAGAAATCAACCTGAAACAAGGTCCATGTCAAGTCGAGTTAACCCAATTTAAAAAAAAAAATCAAAGAAGCCTCATCAGAATTTTTAACTTTGTTTTATTTTTAGGCTGATAGTCACTGATTTACTTGAATTTTTAACTGGGTCAAGTCGGATCAATACTTCTTTTATTATTTCTTAAACTCAAACTAGTTCAAACCTCGAGTCATCTAGTTCAAACCTCGAGTCATCGAGTCTTGCCTAATGTTTATCAAACAGAAAATCAGGCAAATTATCTGGTCTAATCCAAAGCACACCAAACACAGGTCAAGACACACCAAACACCAGTCTAGACAGTTATTTGTCCAGTCCTATCCGGTCCAACCAGTACTTTATGATACCACATACTAAATACTACCCAAAAGGACACTATATGCATTTATTCACTATATTTTAAACGATATTTGAAGGTAACCAAGTTGGTGACACATAATAAGAGAAAATTAGTCAAAGAATCCCCTTGCTCAGAAAGAAATGTTATCGAGTAAAAGTGATACCAAACACAACCAAAAAGCTTCAATCGTCAGGATACAAATTTTAAGGGGAACTAGATTCAGTTTACGCAATCTTTTATATACATTGTCTATTCACTCCTCGATTGACACTGGATGCGTGGGAGTAGCAGCAGAAACTCCATAATACAGCATGGACAATCTTCTGAAGAAGAAGATGGACGCACAAACTTAATTTACGCAAAGTAAATAATCTCTTTGTTCTGGAACATGGTACCTGCAACAGCCAACTAAGAAAATCAACTCTACAAGTACTTGCTCACACTGCAGCAATATTCAACTGCATTCATGTGTTATTTTGTTCAGCGGAATAACTTCCAACATGTTTTGTTCAGTGCATCCAATTGCAGTCTACTTTTTCTTAATGGTTTGGCCATCAACTACTAGGTAGTATATAATGTCTGAAAAGAAGGATCAAATCACAGTTTACGAGCAAACAAAAAGTAAACCTGCTCAGAGTGCCATCTCAGCTTGCAAGTCAGCAAGTTCTTCTTCCTCAGCTGTGCGTTTTTTAGGAGCTGGTTTCTTGCCAGCTGGGACGTGCACTGGAGCCGCTGGAGCTGTTGTTGCTGGCTGAAGAAGCTGTTCTTCCAATTCAGCTCCTTCCAGTTCTTCAAGTTCTGCCTCCAATTCATCCTGAAAAGGTCCAACTATTTAGATGCTCTGCCAGATGAAAACTTGTGTGCAATTTGGAGAGATATGCTCTCATAACAGGGTTTAGAATTGAGAGAATTAAAATTTTCCTTGTAAGACACTGACCTCATCAAAATCAGCTGCAGAACCAATGGGGGTTGATAATGCTTCTTGAATCTGTTTCATGTTCTCTGTCTGCTCATTGATCTCATCCATTGTCTTGTCCACATCATCAATATTCCTATAATCCATCATTTTCACATATATTAATCACATGTACCATACAACTTCATTAATCAGATATCACAACCGCAAATAAAATGGAATGGCACACCAAGTTGAAGCCAAATAAAGATGGTGTTTCCTGTTAACAGTCATTCAAAAAGAAACACTTAAATTGGACAAGAGAAGGAGAATCGTAAATATTTTCGGGGTGAAACAAGCACTACAAATTTACAATTTGGGCACAGCAACCAGGAAAGTGAAAATATTGCAACCAAAGACAATAAGCAAACCATGAGTGAAGATTCCACTAATAAGTTTAAATGATATAATTGGTACATACGTTGCTTTCTGCATCGCCTTCATAGCAGATGCACCAGTTCTTAATGCATCTACAGTTTCAGTAGTAGCTTTTGCACCTTCTAGCATTATCATCTGTAAAATTGACATCCAGAGCACAAAATTTAAGGCTCTACCATTCAACCTAAACAGATTTATTAAGATACAGTTGAAAACAAAAGCAATAGTAAGAACACCAGCTGACCTGATCATGAATACGTAATTGAAAGTTTCCAAGTTGTTCTATTTGCTGCTCATACAGCCTCTTCCTCTTCAAACATTGAATTGCAGCTGGAAAAAAAGCATCATCAATCAGTATTTGACTGAAAAGAACCCAAATTCTGTAAATAATGCTGCACAAGGATTTGTTTTTAAGTTATATATTCATGTAATCGATGTCTGTACGGGGAAATCATTAACAATGGTTCTTCACTTGATTACAGTATCAAGATGATACTCCACATCCATAGTCACAGATTCAAGAATCCACGATGCTACAACATAGAAGCACGTCAAAGTCTAATACTGCTCAGTAGAGTTACGAATTTCAATAAAGGAGTTTTTTTCCAAGACAATATTATCCAAGTAGTACAATTAAAAGAAATATCAATGTCCAATGTGAATATCAGAAACATGAAAATCAATGAGGATATGAAATCTAGAGTTGGATAACTTCGTCTCTTGATGTTCCGTGCAAAAACAAAGAGGGGACAATGACAGATAAAAAATGCAGATGAAGTATCTATTTAGCAATAAAAATGCAAAGATATAAAACAGCAGCATATATCTGCCAATTTTCAGTAGCCCACCAAGTAGACTTGCACATGCATTGTAAAAGTAAAATGGATAACACAAAGGAAAAAAATAATAATTAAAGGAAACGATCAAACCAAACATAAATGGTTACTATGATGTAGCATTATCATACCCCTTTTGTTCTTCCCTCTAGTGAATTCCTTAGCCTTTTCAACTTCGGCCGCTGCCTTTTTAACTAGAACCTTCTCCTTTTTCTCGAGCATTTCAAGTGTCTGTATAGAGCATTGACAGCTTAGTTGAAAGAAAAAAAACAAAAGAATATTTTTACAGTACAAATAAAAAATCCAATCAACACATAAATAGTAAACCTGGTTGAATCAATCATAAACAATAACAAACTAATAATAATAAAAACATGTACACAACAATAATTAATTTTTTTTTTAAATGAAATCTATCAAACTACGGGGGAAAAAGAACATAAAAATAAAAGGAAAATAACCTCGTTTAATTTGTCTAACGAAGTAAGGGCACTGGTTTCCAGCTTAGGTTTTCCAAATAAGCGGTTAAACATGGTGGATTGTGTTAGGTTTAAGAACCCTGCCTGCCCGTCTGCCTCGCGATCTACTATAATGCAAACACAAAATTCAACGTTGGAATGTCAAATCAAGCCCCAATTCCACGAATCAAGACCGATCGATCGACAACAAACTCAATTCAATAAGAGATAATGATAGAAACAGACCTGTGAAAATCAAATCGAGGAAGATCGAATTCAGATATTAGGGCTTTTGATGATGGACACGTTGACGAGAGAATACAGAGAGAGAGAGAGAGAGAGAGAGAGAGAGAGGGGCAGGTTTTGTTTTGGGGATTTATTTTTTTATTTTTTTATTTCCCCCGAAGCGTGATGTTCTTGTGTAGGAGTGAAGCTGTTCGGCTGGCCTGTTTCTTCACGGCGTTTCAGGTCATTTTCTTTTGTCGGTCCCACTTATTATTATTATTATTATGATATAAAATCTGTAATTATATATGAATATCAATTATAATTTTTTAGACTTATGGCTAATGGTTTAATTTTTTGGATTTTCATGATATTAAAATTTTTTTTAGTGTGTTTTAATATTTTTTTATTTCAAATATTAAAAAAATATATTAATTTTTTCTTTAAGTTTTATTTAAATATATATTTTTTTCTTATTCTTTATTTTTTAATAAATTATAGCATGTTCACTCTAATTAATTTATATTAAAATCTTAAAATATATAAACTTCTATTTTACGTGGCTTGTATCAATTTCAAAAAAAAATTTCTTTTCATTAATGTTCATATTTTGTGAAATATATTTGGTTTTATGATTTATTCTAATAAAAAAAATTTCTTTTTTATTCATCAAGATTTAAAGGTTTTTAAGAACTAGTATTGTAATTTCTTAAAGAATTAAATAAATTAAATATAATTCTTGAATAACTAGTATTTTTAAAGAACTAAATAAACAGCAGTTTTAAAAGACTATTTTTTTCTTTTATATTTATGATTTTATTTAATAAGTTTTTTTTTTTTACAGATAACATCAAATCTGACGAAACTTGAATTTACCGCTCTTGATATCTCTGAGAATAATTATTTGTCATGGATCCTTGATGCTGAAATTCAAATAGAAGCTATGAATCTTGGAGACACCATCAAAGAAAATAACGCGTCCTTGTAGTATCGAGCAAAAATAATGATTTTTATTCGCCACCATTTCCATGAAGAATTAAAAGTTGATTATCTCACAATAAAATATCATCTTGTTATGTGGCAAAATCTAAAGGAAAGTTATGACCACCAAAAATTTTACCATACTTCATCAAACTCGTCATGATTGATTGTACTCGAGGTTGCAAGATTTTAAATTGGTTAATGAATATAATTCTGCTCTTTTTAAATTTATATCACAACTGAAATTGTGTGGTGAGAATATCATAGAAGACAAAATATTAAAGAAAACATTATCTACTTTTCATGTCTCAAATATTGTCCTATTGCAACAATATAGAAAATGTAATTTTCAAGAGGTACTCGAAACTAACTTTATGTCTTCTTATGGTTGAACAAAACTAATGAGCTTTTGATGAAAAACCATCAATCTCATCTCACAGGTTCTAAACCATTCCCTAAAGTGAATGAAACTTTTATCCAAAAGACAAAAAAGAACCAAGGATATAGATATGAAAAAAATAAATGGAAAAAGAGAAGAGATAATCCTTCAAAAGGCAACCCATAATACCAAAAACGGAGACATAATGAACCCAAAAAGAGAGGAAAGAATTTGCATGCATCTGAAGATAAGTGTCATGAGTGTGGTATGCATGATCATTGGTCTTATATTTGTCACACGTCAAAACATATTATAAATTTATATCAAGTCTCTCTAAAACAAAATGTACATGAACTAATTTTATTCATAAAGATGATTTTGAAGATCATAATACTTATCTTGATGTTTATGATTTCTTTGAAAACCTAGATAAAACAAATAACATGCATAGTAGTGAAATCCTTAGAGATGATTAATATTTTTCATTTGTTTTAGAATATTTATCTTATTGTATTTTCAATAAACAATTTCAATTTTATTTAAGTTAAATAATAAACTTTAATTATATTTTGAATAGAGATGTGACTTTTCATGATAAAGATTTGTATCTGGCATGTTAGGTGTGTGTTTGGGTGGGAGGTGTGATGATTTTTTAAAAAAAAAACATTTATTTTTTGCTTTTATGAGATGTGATTCGTGCTTTAAAAAAGGTTATACTTTTAAAAAGAAGCCACCACACGTCTCACCCAAACACACACTAGGTCCAATAGACATGATTAAAGGCTTCGAAAGAGCTAATATTATGTTACTCAATAAAACAAAACTGGGCATAAAAAATGCATTATATTTATATGAGTCCAGAAGGAATTTACTCAATTTTAAAGATATATGTGCTAATAGTTATCATATTGAAATAATAGATGAAACCTATTAAAACAAATATTGTGATAGATTATTTCATATATTTCAGGCAAGAAACTTGTATTTGAAAAATCACTTGCTTTCTCTTTTGGAATTTATTATACAATTATGAAATCTATCGAAACAAATATACTAGAAGTGCTCTGACCTAAAAATATTTATGCTTTGGCATGATCAACTTGAACATCTGAGATCAATAACGATGAGACAAATTATTGAAAATTTACATGTGCATCCTTTAAAGAATCTGGAGATTGTTTTACCAAGTGAAAATCCATTTGCTAGATGTTCTTAAGATAAATTAATTACCAAATCATATCCATAAAATAGGTTGTTATAGAATCACCATCTTTTCTTAAAAGAATTCAATGAGATATATGTGGATTTATTCATCCAACATGCCGACCTTTTAGATATTTTATGGTGTTGATTGACATATCAAGTAAATGGTCACATATTTGTTTATTTTCTAGCTAAAATATTGCGTTTGCTAGATTAACAACACAGATTATCAGACTATAATAATTTCCTGATTATCCAATCAAGAAAATTCAAGTGGAAAATGCTGGTGAGTTTACTTCTCAAGCATTTGATAATTTTTGCACTTTTATTGGAATTGTTGTTGAACATCTTATTTCTCATGTACATACTCAAAATGGTTTAGCATAATCATTTATAAAATACCTTCAATTAATTGCTAGACCATTACTTATGAAATAAAATTCCCTACATATGTTTGTGGACATGCTATATCATTGGTTAGAATTAGACCAAGTGATTACCATAAATACTCTCATTTACAACTTGTTTTTGATATACCATAATTATATTTCATCTATGAACTTTTGGTTGTGTGGTATATGTGCTTATAACACCCTCATAAAGGACTAAAATGGGTCCATTATGTAGAATAAGAATTTATGTTGGTTTTGATTCTCCATCTATTATTAAACTCTTTGAACCTTTGACTGATGATGTTGTTAAGGTATGTTTTGAAGACTATCATTTTGATGAGAATATTTTCCCATTATTAGAAAAAGAAAAGTTAGTGCATAAAACACAATAGAAAATTACTTAGAATAACCTGAAGTTATCTCATTTTGATTCAATGACAGATTAATGTGAACTTGAAGTTCAAAAGATAATTCATTTACAAAATATTGCAAATCAATTACGAGAGTTTTTACTAATAGTAAAAAGATGGTTAAATCTCATATTCTAGTTGTAAATGCTCCATCTGGAATTAAAATCTCTTAAGAAAAAAAAACAATATAGTAGAAAATAAATATATACTACACTTGAAGTGCGGAAGACATGTTGGTGTTAAGGACAAAAATCCTAGAAAACAAAATTACAATAAATAGATGATTGCACTCCTGAAGATTCCTCATCCATAAAACAAACAATAAATATTGTATCAAGATCATTTTCTAATATTGATCCTCTTAAAGAGAGACCTCTTGAAGAGATATCTTCTAAAGAGATCCAAGTACCTAGAAATAATAAGATCTTCATAAACTATGTTCATACAAGATAGATTTTGGATCAAAATAAAATTATCATAAATGACGTATTTGTATTAAAGGTTGCTTTTGGCACCACCAACAGTGATGATGAAATTAAACCACAAACTATCGAAGAATATCAACATAGAAATGATTAGCCAATATGGAAAGAAGCAGTCCAAACAGAGTTAAACTCATTTACAAAACACGAAGTATTTGAACCTATAGTTCATATACCTAAAGGTGTTATATTTGTTGGATATAAGCGAATTTTCATTATAAAATGTAATGAGAATATTGAAATTGTTCAATACAAGAAACAACTTGTTGCATAAGATTTCTCACAAAGATTCGACATTGATTATAAGGAAACTTATTCTTCAATTATGGATGCAATCACTTTTAGATTTTTGATTGGTATACTAGTCTTAGAAACTCTACATATGTGTTTAATAGATGTAGTTACAGAATATTTATAAGGATCATTAGATAAGGATATCCACATGAAAATCCCTAAAGGATTCAAAATTCCTTAAGCCTTTTATGATAAACCAAAAGGTGTTTATTCTATTAAACTACAAAAATATTTTTATAAGTTAAAGTAATTTGGTTGAATGTGATATAATTGTTTTAATGAGTACCTTTTAAAAAAAGAGTTTGAGAATAATAAGATTTGCCCGTGTATTTATATTAAGAAAACCATATCTATATTTGATATTGTTACTGTATATGCTGATGATTTAAATCTTGTTAGTACTCCTGAAGAGCTCATAAAAGTTGCAACCTATTTGAAAGATGAATTTGAGATGAAAGATCTTAGAAAAATAAATTTTTTTGTCTTGGTTTACAAATTGAACATTTATATCAAATGAAATATTTATCCATCAATCAACATATACAGAAAAGGTTCTGAAGCACTTTTATATGGACAATGCTCATCCTTTGAGTACATTTATGGTTGTTTGTTCACTTGATGCAAAGAAAGATCCTTTTTCGACCGTTAAAAGAGGATGAAGAAATTCTTGTTCTAAAAGTACTATATCTTAGTGTTATTGGAGCACTCATGTATCTTGTAAACTGTACAAGACTAAATATAGCTTTTGTAGTCAATTTTTTGGCAAGATACAGTTCCACTCCCACAAAAAGACATTGGAATATCATCAAACATATACTTCGTTATCTCCATAGAAAAATTAAAATATGGTTATTTTATAGTGGATCAAATTCAAAATTGATTGGGCATGCAGATGCGGGTTATCTATCTGATCCACACAAAAAAAGATTAAAAAAAGGTTATTTATTTACCTATAGAAACACTGTAATTTTTTGGAGATGCATCAAATAAACATTAATGACTATTTCATCAAATCATTCAGAAATTATTACAATCTATAAACCAAGTTGAGAATGTATATGGCTGAGGTCAATTATCCAGCATATAATAGAAAAATATGGATTGTTAACCAATGAAGATAGTCCCATAATATTGTTTGAAGATAATGTTCTCATATTAAGTTGCACCTCACTGTTCATAACCAATTGAAGATTTTTATTATTTTCACTCCAGTCATTATTTTTTTTCTATTTTAGTCCTTTTGAGCTATGCTTTTATGGTTTATGTGTTGAGTTTTGTTTCACAATACATGTTATTGCATATATGATGTGGCAAAGATTGTTAATACATTACATTAAAAATTGATATTACCAAATACAATTATAGGGTTAAGTTACATTAAAAATTGATATTACCAAATACAATTATAGGGTTAAGTTATAAAAAACTTAAAAAAACATGGACCGATGTTAACATAGAAAACCTGTTTTTCATTTTTAATGTTCAAATAGCATGACATTCTATACTTTGGTCCTTATAGTTTTTTTACTTTTATGTTATAAATATTTATTTTATATTTTAATCCCCAATTATTGATAAAGAATAGAGAAAGTCACTTAAAAATATAAAGGAGAGAGAAAACTCCAGGTGGTCAAATTATGGCCACTAATAACTTCGATTGTGGTGTCTATGAATTCATCTTTAAAAGAGAAACTTAATGGAGATGGTTCAATAATTATTTATTTCACATTTTAATCCTCAACTATTGATAAAGAAGAGAAAATGTCACTTAAAAATATAAAGGAAAGAGAAAGCTCCAGGTGGCCAAATTATGGCCACTAATAACTTCAATTGTGGTGTCTATGAATTCATTTTTAAAAGAGAAACTTAATGGAGATGGTTCATACCTTCACTGAAGTTGAAGAAAAAAAGATTAGAGCTCAAAAAATACTTTTGATTTGATTTAATTCTAAGTTTTTGTACCGATTAAATTGTGTTTTGTAGTTAGAAATAAGGTTTTAAATGTCCATAAGGTGTTTTTTTCATGTTTTTTTTTTGTTTTTGTTAAGAATTTTTGGTTTTTATGATCCAAAAAATCTAACCTTGGTTTTTTGACCATCTACAATGATCAAAAAATTTTATAGGTGGACGACGCCACCTTTTAAAAGGAAATTATAACCTAGGCTTCAAAGCCCAAGTGCATGAGTCTGGACTTTTAGGCCTACACGCACCCATGCTTGATTCTTTAGTCATTTATCTTCTATTTTATTTTTATCTTTTTAATATCTTAAAATAAAATCCTATTAATATATATTTTAAAAATTAGTCTATCATTTTATGATTTTAAATAAGAATTGAGTTGTAATATTTTTTTTTATTATGATTATACATAAAACTAGCAACCTTTCAAAATAATTACATATGAATATTCAATTAGAATAAAATATAGTTTTTTAATTGTCTATTTTTATATTATTTTCTAGAACTACTTATTCTTTTATTTTTCATACAATCACATAACAATAATCAAAATATTATTTTTTTTGTTTCATGATACAAATTTCTTTATAAACCATGATAAGTTTTTATTTGAAAAACCATGCTTCTAATAATAATAATAACAAAACATGTTTATGCCAAACTTACACTTAAAGGAAATGGTTTTTTTAAAATGTAGAAATGGCATGATTGAAATTTTCTCCAATTGTTTTATAATGCTGGTGGCAAATCTGTAATTTTTTAATTTTTTTAGGAAACAAGTTTTTCTTATATTTGTTTTCTCTTTATACTTGACATTTTCATTATTTTACACTTGACTTATTTATCACCATTTGTTTTTTCTTATCTTCATTGTAATATTTTTTTAGTTTTTCCTTTCTTTCTTTACACTTCTTTTTGGAAAAAAAAATATTATTTTTTATTTTTTAGATTTAGAATATTTATCACTATATACTTGGCCTATTTATACCCTTCTTGTTATTCTTATCTTCATTCTTTTGTAATTTTTCTTCATTTCTTTATATTTTTTTTGAAAAATTATTATACAAAGACTAAGAAAATGGTATGTCAATGTAGCAATTACAACATTGTATTATTTTTCTACTATGTTAAAAATGAGTTTGAGATCATACATGTCTTTATTGACGTATATGATCTTCACTATATTATATTATATTATATATAAATATTGACTTTTTAATTCACAGTTTTTTTTTACTTGCTATTAAAAATATGTTAATAACATTTACACATTAATTCTTTTGCATTAAAGAAAATTACTCGCCCTGCAGCTAGGTGAGTCGTATAGATGCGCTTTAATACTCTTTTTTTTTTGTATTTATTGGCACAGAAGATTCTTGATTTATTTAGTTAAATACATGCATGAGCTTTTTTTTTATTTATAATTAATATTTTTGTTGTAAAAAATTCATTTAAAAAGGTTGCATATTTATTTTTTTTGAAAAAAATATCCAACCAGCAGCGAAACAAAATCAAATAACTGGTTATAAAACTAAAATAAATGGTCTAAATTTGCTTCCTTCACTTTGATTTTTAAAAAATATAAAAGACTTCATATATAAAGCACCAAAATATCAAAGAATCAACCACTTGCAACAACTATTCATCAACCAATAAATCTTCAAAAAAAATTACCGTTGATAAATAGAAAACATCACGACCATGGTATTTATCGGTTATGAAA
>Ga0325400_1005249_pt1 | contig 12162 bp, 11 predicted proteins | sample PopdelMetagenome_2_FD_205662 | JGI IMG/M metagenome (GOLD analysis project Ga0325400, IMG submission 205662) | Populus deltoides microbial communities from Bellville, Georgia, United States - Xylem-PdKOR-R1 | ecosystem: Host-associated > Plants > Phyllosphere > Stem > Wood/Secondary xylem...
TTTTTTAATTTTTTTAAAATTATTTTTATCACATCAAAATATTTAAAAACATTTAAAAAATATTATTTAAAAAAAAATTCAAAATTTTTAAAAAACCGTGTTTGCAAACAGTCATGTCGGCAAGAAAAAGTGTTGAGCCTTTTCTAGGACTTGAAGCAAGCAGAGCATGATTCGTTCTTGACCTTTGTGGATAGCTCACGAGATACAAAGCTACATTTGGCAGCAAAATTGATTGGACCTTTATTGCAAATAATTTTATTTTTTCTATATAGTATATAAAATCAATCCTAATTACATATATAAATTCGTACTTAATTTAACTATATTCAATCAAACCATAATTTAGTGTAATATTTCATCAGTTTTCAGAGAGAAAGGGGCTGTAACGTTTCGTTAATTTTTAAAAAATTGTGCTTTTATTAATATTTTTGATTTAGTGTGCTAATTATTAAAAAAAAAAAACTAAAATCTGGGGCCTTTATAATAATTAAATACTTTATCGGATCGCATTTCCAGGTGTCACCCATCAGTAGATGCCCTTTGACCTTAATGTTGAATATCAGGTATAGGGCATTTATGGATGACACCGAGGTGAGATGGAAGGCTGCGAGTGCTGGACAGTTGATAGTCTTTGTTCCGGACTGTAAGGAGCACCATAGCAAGAACAAAAACATACCTTCACTCTAGTTCTTGCCATCACCAAGACATCCTCAGCAGTCTGGTCAAGCTTGGGAGAGAGAAGTAAGGGAATTATAAGTGGCTCTGTCTCTGTGAACTGCTACCACACCATGTAAGTATTTCATTGGGTCTTGTTGTTGCTCTGTTCTCTGGCTTTCATCCGATGATATCTTGGTTCTTGGCTTTCCAGTTTTTCCCCACTCTTTGATAATGCAGTGTGAGTTGCATGAAGCAAATTCGAAGCCCTAAAGAAGATTTGCATAGCATGAAGATCTTACCACTTAGAAATAATGGAAATATCAGTGCATCAACTATTTACTTATTTATTGAAAATGATGTGATAGAACGCAGAAAACACCATTTTCATACTTCATCGGTAGAAAAGTACTTCCAGAACTACATCATGAAATACACTCTAACGTGATCCAGTTATGTAACCTGTCAATTTTGTACTGAAAAAGTTAGGGCAGATATTACTGCTTTTTCAAGGTGCAGAGCAGCTCCGTTTATGGTTTGTTTGTGGTTTGCCATCAATTAATTATTATTTTTTTTAATCTTAAGAACCAAGAAAATTGATGTTTTGCTTATGGTTTTCCATTGGCTCGGTAGATCTTGGCATCACTGGTTTCTCAGATCCTTACCCCCACATTGTACACAGATTCTAACATGACGACAAACAATTTGCAACAACAACATTCACCAAGCCACGAAGAGCAATTTGTTGAAGCAGAGTCGTCACAGTCATCACAAGGTTCAGGTATACCTTGACCTCATTCTCTTCCTCTGTTAGATTTCCAACCACTTCGACCTCTTGATGTTAACACGGGAGAGAATAAAAACCTTGGCAGGAGCGGTGAGCAATGAAATGAATGGTCCCTTGCTAACCCTGTACAAGTATGCCCATAATGGAGACTGGGATGCCATAAAAACCTATCTTATCCGATACCCAAATGCAAGAAAGGCCATGATTAAACCCTATGGTGGAACAGCCCTTCATGTAGCAGCTTTTTCTGGACATCTGAGAGTTGTGGAGGAGTTAGTGAAGTTGATGTCTGTAGAAGAATTGGAAATACAAGATAATCAAGGCAACACAGGTCTTTCTAGTGCTGCCTTTGTTGGAAAAAGAAAGATGGCAGAATGTTTGGTGAGAAAGAACAAACACTTGGTTACCTTTGTAAATGCACAAAAAAAGATCCCACTGGTTCAGGCATGTATAAGCAACTGTAAGGATATGGCTCTTTATCTATACTCTGTCACTCCATTTGAATTTCTTTGTCAAGGCAATGGCCACCATGGATCTTATTTCCTTCAATGTGCTATTGGTGCTCAAATGCTCGGTAAGAGACTTTACCCCCTGATTACTTATCTTCATTCTTATCTCTTTTTTATTCATGCTCTGTTCGTAAGTCTTCCCTTTCTTTATTTCCCCTGGTAAATTATTATTTATTTCCTGTAATTTAATAAAACTAATCAATCATTATGGTTTTAAAGATTACATGAATCTTAAAATCTGTTTATGGCTTAAAAAAGTAATAAATTGAGAATGGTCAATGTTGGTCAAGGGATTGTTGAATAATTTTTTACACTAAAGGGACTGATTGGCTAATATCTCTAAACTACAGGGACTAGCTTGTAATTTACTCTCAATTCCTCCCTTTTTTTTCTTTTCTTCTTATAATAGATTTTCTCATGCAAGCATATGTGAGAGACTTCACGTTAGTTATTGAGGGATTATCCACTTTTTGTGTGAGAAATTTACACCTGATGGTACATAGAAATTAGCTGTTCATAAACAAAAATGAGAGAGAGGTTGATTTCAGATGGCTTCATATGAAACAAAATGACTTTTAAATTAATTTGTTAACATTTCGAAATTAAACCTCATCTTTCTTGTTCCTTCTTGTGCTGTTTCTTTTGAATATTGCAACGCCAGATATTGTGTTTGATTTTCTGCATCGCTTCCCGCATATGGCTACCAAAACGGATGATGTTCTGAAGTCGAATGCTTTGATTCGTTTGTCTACCTCGCCTCAAATATTTCCAAGTGCAAGTCAACCTGCGTTTTGGCAGCAATTCATCTTTTCATGTTAGTATCTTTTTCTTCAATTTTTACTCCTCGCTTTTCTCTTCATTTCCTCTTGAAATCTATTTAACGTCGACCGTATAATATTTTATGTGTTCTTAGAAGCTATCTCACAGTAATTTATATACATTCAAGAAAGAAAGAAAAACAGAGAAAGAAAGTGAACAAGGTTTTATTTTATATGGTTTTTGTAAATTGATATGAGTTCTTTGGTTTTTTTTAACTTTTGATTCATATAGAAGTTAAAAATATATTTAGTTAAAAAAAAATTATTTAAATAAAAAATTGGTTATAAAACTGAGCCAAAACTTCGATGTAATCAAAAGTTTGGAATTTTAACTTGTGAATTTCAACTTATACTAAATTTATTCTTCATGGGAATTACTTTTATGTTCTTTTCATCAAGATAAAAAATAATAAAAAGTTATTTCTAATATAAAAAATAACTATTACTTATCATGACAGCAACCAATCTGAACTTTTTTTTTTATATAAATTGTCTATAAAAAAAATTCAATTATGATTTAAAATAATAAATATTTTTTTATAAGTCGTATTATTAAAACTGACTGAATTCTAAGAACATGACAGGTATTTGGTCAAAACCAATTGTTGCAACTAATGATACGGTTCGTATCTATGTGCCTGCTCAGAGACTAAGGGAGTCGAAGAACATTGTCCTTCAAGGTATTTGCACAGATCTGTGTGTTTTTGTCCACTCTCCTGTGTGGGGTGGTGCAAACATGAGCCATATGCAATACTTGTGATAATTTCTCTGTTTTTTTTCTTCTTAACTTTTCAGTGTTAAGTCAATTGCGTGTGTTTGCAAAAAATCTCTTCACGTTCTTAGGTAAGCGATATATACACTCATCTATATCCTACTTCTCTTAATTTCTATCACCATTATCATGGTTTTATTTGATAACTATTTAAATATTGTTGATCTAGGAATCAAGCAAATGTATGATTTAAAGAAGATCCACATTTATTCGGATAAAATCCTACGGTGTATGTGTGAGCATATATCTTCTCTGGATTACGAGGAACAGCTCAAGGCATCTGTACATCCAGCATTCCACAGTGCAGTAAAGAATGGCACGCTTGAGTTTATTATGGAGATGATCAAAGCTTGTCCTCATGTAATGATCTGTACAGATGACAACTCGAGAACCCTATTTATGTCCTCGATTGCAAATCGACAAGAAAAGGTGGTCAGCCTTTTCTATGGACTGGAAGCAACCAGATCAGGATTTGTTTCCCTTATAGATAGCTCAGGAAATACAATGTTACATTTGGCAGCAAAACTGTCACCTCCTTCTCATCTATCTCGGATCTCTGGTGCAGCTCTACAGATGCAAAGAGAACTACAATGGTACAAGGTGAGCTTTCCAAACCTGACATCTTTTTCTTAAAAACAAAAAAGATTGATAGAGCGTTGATAAATAAAAAAAATCCTTAATGCAGGAAGTGGAAAGTATTATAAATCCTACAGACAAGGATTTTGCTAATGTAAAGGGTCAGATAGCCAGGGAATTATTCACAAGTGACCATGCGGACTTGTTACTGAAAGGAGAGGAATGGATGAAAGCAACGGCAACTTCATGCACTGTTGTGGGTGCTCTCATCATTACAATTATGTTTACTGCTGCATTCACTGTTCCCGGCGGCTACGTTCAAGAGAGTGGCTATCCGATTTTTAAAGACAAGGAATCTTTTACAGTTTTTATAGTATCGGATGCAATCTCTCTGTTTTCTTCATCAACATCAGTGTTGATGTTCTTAGGAATTCTTACGTCGCGATACGCAGAGGAAGATTTCCTTAAATCCTTGCCCACCAAGTTAATTATCGGCCTTTCCACGCTTTTCTTCTCCATTGCAACCATGATGGTAACCTTCTGTGCTGCTCTTATGATTATTGTGGATGGGAAATTGCAAATTATAATTCCGATTGTCTTGGTCGCATGTATCCCTGTAACTTTTTTCATGATGTTGCAATTTCCCCTCCTAGTGGAGATTTTTGTATCCACATATGGACCGGGAATCTTCAACAAAAAATTGAAACGTTGGTACTGATTAATGAAATGTATGTAATTCTTCGTGTAAGATTTAGATCCTTAATTTTATCTCTTGCGCGTTTTAGCCTAAATTATTATTAAAATTATTTTTTTAATTTAGATTTTAAGTGGATGATTTATACTTATATAAATTTTTAATATATTTTCAAACAAAAAAAATACTTTAAAAAAATTAAGAAAATGACCTGCCAAACAATGAAGATGAGGTCATGTATATATATACAGGCACGCCCATCTCTGTTCTTAATTCCTTCTTTTGTTCTTCAATGTAGTCATGATTTATAGAATAACCACACCCATTTCTTTTGAGGATTTTGACGATCCTGACAACCTATCATATTCACTGTATTCTCTGTTTTTTCCCCTTCCCCTCTCTCTCCCTGGATCTGTACCGAGTTACGTAGTCAACTCATCGATGGAGCAATGTAGATGATGGAGGACACGTCCTGCTCATTAATTAACTAATGCCTGACGGAAGATCCTGCGCAATTTTCAAGTCAACAAATGTTACTTATATCGTTATTTATGGATGCAAGGAAAGAAATATATTATTATTTATAGATTGAAATTTAGTTTTTACCATTTCAATGCACAAATAAGACTCAAACTCCATGTTTGGCATGGAAAAGTGAAAGCCAAATTGCAAAAAATAGAAGAGGCCCACATGATTGAACATATCTAGAAGACTCCATGTTTGGTAATTGGTTCTGGCACTGCAACCAGGCTGCCGTGTACTACCTATCTTGGTGGTCAAAAGTTTGTACTCTGCCATGGCTTGAAAAAGAATCCATGGATACCCCACAAAAAGGCATGGCTTCTTTTAAAAGTTTTAAATTTCTATTTATTTGTTCTTTCTTTCCTTTCTTTCTTTCTTGAAGCTTGGTCAGGGTAACAGCACAAATATTCCTCCATTTTAGGATTGATATGTTAGGATGTAGATTTTTCTTTTGATATTAATAATCTATTTTCTTAGAAAAATTAATATTAAAACATAAATCGATGATCTTGAGGGAGTGTGAATTTATAAAAAAAATATTATAAATCCTAAACAAATATTTTGGAATGGATTTAATCCCAACACAATAAAAACAGCTAAATTATTATAAAACCAGTTGATGTATTTTTTCAAATGTTTTAGAAAATTATACTTTTTTAAAATATAACAAACAATAACTTTTTTTTTCTAAAAAGACATGATATTTGTCAAATCTAACGTGTTACTATAATAACATTGACAATATTTTATTATATTGATCATATAGCACACAATCTTTCAAAAATTAATAATTAAGTGATTTTAATTGAAATTGTTTATGTGATAGATATAAAATATATTAATTTGTAAAGCATATATATATATATATATATATATATATAGAATAATTGACGCATGAAAAACTTATAACTAACCTCAAAAAACAGCTCTTAACTGAAAAATGACATTGAAATCGATGTCACGCCAATTCATGGAAAACTCAAATGAATTTTCAAAGGAAAGAAAAAAAAAAGAGAAAAAGAAAACTTGACAAAACAGGAAGTCATAGCTAACAAGATCTGGGACCCACACAAAACTTATCATCACATTCACACGCATCAAAAAGTCTATAAATTCACCACCTTGAGGGATACGGAGAACATCAGCTCATATAATCAACACCAAACTCGAAGTCTTCTCTCTGTCTTCTCGATTCCTTGTTTCTTGATCTGTTCTGTCACAACAACATAACAACCATGTCTCAGGTACCCAAATCTTCATTTCTTGATTCTTCTTGTTTGGGGGCAAAGTTTGTATTTTTATTGTTTGTTAATACTATGTTCTTGTTGTTTTGACTTGTATTGGGATGTCTATGAATTTTGGCTGAATTTGGGGGGATATGTTGGATTTCAAGTTCAAGTCTTTTCTGGGATTTCTGGGTTTTTGTTTATCTTTATTTTGTTTGGGGATCTTAGGGAGCTTTTGATGTGATTTGTTTAGTTAAGCCTGAATTTGTAGTTTAAAGCAAGTTGTTGAAGTTGTAAAAATTAATCTTGAGGGAAAAAAATTGCTGCTTTGTTGTTTAGGAACCTAGAATATGTCTGGTTTTAGTTGAATGGAAATTGTAGGATAAAGGGGATACGAAGGTTGACTTCTTTCTTTTTGCGTTACTGTTGTGAGTTAGAAATTTTTTTCGGGTTACATGTTAACTGATGTTATAACCTGTTGTTGGAGATTTTATTTGCTTTACTGCCTGCCCTTTTTTTTATTTGATGACATTACATTGTGGTTATTGCTGATTTTTGCATGTCTAATGGTTTTCAATTTTGTTAAATTGCAGACTGTTGTCCTCAAGGTTGGTATGTCATGTGGAGGTTGTGTTGGGGCTGTGAAAAGGGTTTTGGGAAAAATGGAAGGTTTGTTTCTGTCCTTGCAATTGATCTTTTAGTCTCTGGAACTTTGCTGATTGTGCTGTCTTTCTCGCTCAACACACAAAATTGAAATGGACAAAACATTTTAGATTGGATTTATTGAGTTTTTCAATCTTAGCTCCTGGAAGCATGTTGCTAAGGATCTATTTCAGGAATTTTGAGGCAAGGTGTAAATCCTTTTCGTGGTCTATTTGATAATGAACTGGGGCGAGATTGGTTATAGAATTTTGCATCTTTGCAAGTAGATTAGCTGGTATGGTGAGGTTTTGAAGCATTTGCATTTTGTGAAGAGGTGAAATTTACTTTATCTTCTTACTGTGCGTTACAAAGCAATTTTCATATCGTTACTCTTCATGTATGAAAAAAGAGAAAACAATGAAATGGTTTGGATTGTTATCAAATCTGGTTGGAAATTCCACTAGCAAGTATTATTTTCAGATGTAGCTGAGGCCCTCAGTTCATCATTGTTGTTGTAATAGATAATAATATCTTGTGTCTCTCCTGGAACATTTCTCAGGTGTGGAATCATATGACATTGATTTGAAGGAGCAAAAAGTCACAGTGAAAGGAAATGTGCAGCCAGATGCTGTTCTTCAGACTGTCTCTAAGACAGGGAAGAAGACTACCTTCTGGGAAGCAGAAGCACCAGCTGAACCTTCAGAAACTTTAGCTGCTGCATAATGTTGCTGATACCAGCATTTACTTTGTGAAAGTTTGTTTTATTAGGTAATAGTTTGCTGAACTTACTATGATTATAATGTGGATTGTCGATATCCAGCTTGCTTGTACTTGGATGTAATCTATAATAATTTCTGGGGTACATTCATAAGGATATGATATAGAAAATCTCATCTTGTTGTCTTGCTCTATTGATCGCGTAATTCATGAGTCCTCTTCGAAGATATAGATCATCAAGTTCTTGGCTCGTTATATAGATATGATTTCCCAGTCCTTTGAAGCACTTTCAGTGTCTGGGATTTCAATTTCAGATTTGTTGTAACTTGTGTTCTCCACCATTGTATCAAACCATAGATTTTATCTTAAAAGATAATACAGTCTTTCAAAAGCTTGACATATACTACAAGCATGAGGGCAGGGCTCTTTATGCTAAAATAATAAACGTGTCTCACCCAGATGCGGACACAAACACCTACCCCACGGGATAGCTTGGAGATGTCTCTTATGAGGTTGCAAAATGTGAAAAAAAATTGGCTGATACTTCATCTAATAAACGCGGAAAGGAATACAGATGGGACGGTATTTGATGACGCAACGTCTACTCTGCTTCTTGACAACAATTTATTTGATAATTTTATTGTGTCCACTCGCTCTGGATGAAAAGAAAGAGAGGACATTATAACATTAGTTATAGCTCATCAGCATTCAGCAATGACTTCAGTTCAAACTTCAACAACAAAGGGATTACAGGAATAGAAAGCGAAGTCATCGGGAATGCTGACTTTTGAAAGGATGGTTGATGAATCTCTGTTACATCATCCTACAAAGATCTATTATTGAGAGCAGACAACCTGGAAGTTCAGAAGCAGATGGCTTGCGCAGATCATCACTGGGTGAGAGGTAAACAAACGTGACAGCTTAACATTAGTTATAGCTCATCAGCATTCAGCAATGACTTAAGTTCAAACTTCAACAACAAGGGGATTACAGGAATAGAAAGCGAAGTCATCGGGAATGCTGACTTTAGAAAGGATGGTTGATGAATCTCTGTTACATCATCCTACAAAGATCTATTATAGAGAGCAGACAACCTGGAAATTCAGAAGCAGATGGCTTGCGCAGATCATCACTGGGTGAGAGGTAAACAAACGTGAGAGCTTGCTCCCTTAGTTTCAGAGGGTAGTCGGCAACACACCCGATTCTCGGACCAGCTCCAGTTGACCATTTCAAAGACAGTTGGTGCCCTAATTGGTATGAGCTAGCCTCGTTCTTGGATTTGATCCTCTGCAATATTTCCTTCTTTGGTACATTTGCTTTTGTGTTCTGGATATTGGCCGACAACATCCTCTTGTAACTGCATGTTCTTGTGGCTTGTGAAGACATGGATGATTCAGAAGGTTGGTAATTGTTAATTTTACTCGAAGCATGAAGTTTAGACGGCTTGGAATCCATTGACCAACCAAATTTACTTCTGTCTTGAGACAATTCCCTTGATTCACAGCTTTCACTATCTTCTGGTGTAAGAACCTGCCTAGAGCAATACCAGATGGAACAATGACCAAGTAGAAGCACCATATCAAGTGATTACTAAAGAATAAGAATAGAAGTTGGCAAAACCAGATAGGCCAAAGCTGGAAAGGCTCCATCATAACCAGATATTTTTATGCAAAAACGGCACATTGGGTGGCAGGTTTGTGAAGTATCATGGCATTGAGTTGCGTACCCGAATTTCATTGAGGTTGATCCCATTTTCTTCGAGGAAGGCCAAGAAGCCGCCAAGGTTCTGGTTAGTTGGACGGTAATGTCCACTATATGCTGATATAGACTGAAAGACAATGAAAATTTGAGATTCAGAAGCAAGAGATGCATATAGTCAAAGCAACCGCCTATCCTTTCTCCAACTCTCTATTTAATACCAAACCAAGATGCACATTTCTCTCATACTGCAGTCATTTGTTTCAGTATTCCAGGCTTAATTGGCTTCTATAAGCTATGCTACCTACCTTCACATGGATCATGGCATTCTTACCCTGAGCTTTCCATTTTCTGCTGTTAGTCTCCCAGCAGCCAGAGTAGTCCCTCCAGCAAGGAAGCTCGAGTGATGAAATGCTCCTTTCTTTTTCTGAATGTTTAAGAAAAGACATTATTAGTCGTATAGATGGATGAAAATTTGCTAATTAAATGGTCTAATGTCCAGAATGATCCTTACCTCTCCAGCATATAGTTTTCTGCAGGTGCTCATCACGAATATCCATTTTGAACCTTCCAATCCTTGATTTGTATCTAGGAGGTTGCCATTTTGTTTGTGCACCACTGTTCCTTCAGCAATGATGTATTCATACAGTTCTCTCTCTTGCTTATTTCAGGGAAAATCGTGACAGGTGTGTGAGAACAAGTCATGAAAGCTTGTTTTTGCTAGTATTAAAAGGTTCAATTCTAATAGAGATCAAAGCTTTTCTTCTTTCTTTCTTTTCTGTAATTGGATGCGATAATCTACTTTCTGAATACAAGGCTATGGCAAATGTCAACATACATTTCATGATATCCTTAAATTGATCATGCAAATTTATCATGAGCTGATGTATGCAATGAGACAGCTGAATTGCTATGGAAACACAATATTCTGATAATGAGTTCTGAGTTTCTATGCTCAGGAACATACCGGTCCTAGATACTGAATGCATTCTTGGCAGAGTCTTGTTCTTGGACAGTCTTTGCGATCAATTTCTTTACCATCTCCAATATCCAGCCTGAAACCAAGCAGAGAGATACAGCATTTTAGTAACAGCAAAGAGCAAAATTTCCCTGAACAATGCAGAATGCTCATAACAGGAAGTGTTCCATTGTGCTTCCGATCACAACCGAAATGGTGCTTCAAAACCTTGGCAATATTTCATAATTACACATGCAGTTTGTGGAGAAGGAAAGGAGCAGGATTAGATTCTGACTTTCGAACTTTTCAGTGGCATTTACAGAAACTAGTCCATCTAGCAATCACTGTAGCAAGAACTAGATTCCAAAGTTCTGGTTTTTGATTTTTCCTTTATTGTTTTTGAGGCACATTGCATCTAAGCCAAATGCACCTATGCAAAAAAATTAAGAGCATGGATAGAAGAGAAACTTATGGAACAAATGTGATGCCCCGTCTTCCAAGTGTTAACAGAGAAAGATCAAAAGATGATCAAATTGGTTGAGACCCCTACTCGTACCAGTAGAAAAATGGCTGCAATGCATCTGTTTTACACCACTCTTCATAGTACAAATTCAAATTATGGCCATACCGATGCCTCGGATCAATCTACATCACAACACGACAACATGTATAAACAAAAAAGAAGTAGCAAAACTAGCAGTTGAAGAAAAGGATCAAACATAATCAAACAGCTGCAGCCCAATATAGGCTTACAGCTTCAATCCAATGCTGGAAAGCTAATTTTTGTGCCTTGGCATCTTTGCCTAAACCTTTTCCGACCTGTCAAAAGGTGGAAAGTTGCATGATATATCAGTCTTCTTATTACATCAGAATTTTATTCTTGACACTAAGCAATACTTTATTCAGTGTTCTAAAGCAGCAAGAACTTCAACAACACACCTTTGAAGCATTCAAGCTGATCCTACTCCACCGCGATGCTGCTGTTTCAGGTTTATCAAAACTGAAGAAGGAAACTGTGCTGTGATTGAGCCTTGCATATTCTAAAGCTCGCCACCTTCACATTCACATCAGATTAGAAAAGACAGAGTTCCATATGTTGTATTATCTATACAAGAACATGAGGGGCACGTACCAGAGCTCCTCAGCAACCACAGCAGAATCTGCTAACCTGCGACGGGTACGATAACTCCTGTAAACTTTCTCCAACTTCACAGCTGCTGTTGATTCAAATCTCTTGCTTATTTCAGAAGGATCCTTTTCAGTCAATCCAGAACGATAGCGATCTACAGAAAGTGCCATTTCAATTTGTGTAGATCAAGAAATTAACATCAGAAACTGAGATTTCGAGGGATCATAGCCAATTAATATTCTGCTTCAGCACCTCAACAAAAATTTCTACATCAGCCCTGCCTATATACTGTGCTTGCTTTAGAAACCTTATGTCTTTAGCCCTGAATGAGCCATTAATGCGCTGAAAAGGAACCACGTTTAGGAGGAAACTTGAAAGAAAGTGGGTCTACACTGTTTCCACCAGGAGTCATGTCAGCTGGCACTGCAAATTGCAATGTCAAAGTGCTTGCTCCCTCAAT